>Ga0180301_10003957_pt1 | contig 11498 bp, 9 predicted proteins | sample GuaBasSediGuay16_FD_121797 | JGI IMG/M metagenome (GOLD analysis project Ga0180301, IMG submission 121797) | Subseafloor sediment microbial communities from Guaymas Basin, Gulf of California, Mexico - Guay16, Core 4569-2, 12-15 cm | ecosystem: Environmental > Aquatic > Marine > Hydrothermal... | reverse complement strand
TTTTGAAATTTTGGAAAATAGGCGTTACCTCGAAAAAAATAAATTGGTTTCAACTCTTTAATCTTTCTTTTTAGAAGCCGGATATGATTTGAATGGTGGAGGTTTCTTTGTGATAGTTCATGACGTGGTGGTTGTTGGAGGAGGGCTTGCTGGCCTGAGGGCTGCGTTAGAAGCCAGCGAGAAAGTTGATGTCGCGGTTGTCTCGAAAGTTCACCCTTTGAGGTCTCACACGTGCGTGGCGACCGGGGCGCTGCACTTCCCTCCAGCCCCTAACGAGCCTAAGGAGATGTACATTTATGAGACGGTTAAGGGTAGCGATTACATGGCTGACCAGGATGCGGTTGAGGTTCTGGCTGACGGGGCGGAGGTTGAAATCCCCTGGCTGGAGTCGTGGGGGGTTGTGTTCACGAGGGATAAGAGTGGGGAGGTGCTTAGGGCGAGTCCTGGAGGGATGACTACTAGGACGGGGATTATAGTTTCTTCCCAGTGGGCACGTGAGCTCGTGATGGCCCTCCAAGAGCAGCTTTGGAAAAGGGGTGTAACGTTCTACAATGAATGGTTTGCCACCTCCCTCCTTGTGGGTGATGGTGTGTGTAGGGGTTTGACTGCGATCGACATTAGGACGGGGGATTTCCACGTTATAAGGTCAAAGGCGGTCATCCTAGCTACTGGAGGCTACGGGTGGGTTTACGTTAGGACAACGAATTCGAGCATATGCACGGGGGATGGTGCGGCAATGGCATATAGGGCTGGTGTACCCTTAAAGGACATGGAGTTCGTCCAGTTTCACCCAACCACGCTCTACCCTAGGGGAACCCTGATATCCGAGACGGCGCGGGTCATAGGCGGAAGACTGGTGAATAGTGAGGGCGAGAGGTTCATGAAGAGGTATGCTCCAAGCTTCATGGAGCTTGCACCAAGGGACGTCGTCTCCCAAGCCATGCAGACGGAGATAAACGAGGGAAGAGGGATTGAGGGGAAGTACATAGGATTAGACCTGACACACCTGAAAATCGAGGAGCTGGAGAAGTTCATTGGGGAAACCAACATACCCATAAGCTTTTTCAGGAGGAGGCTGGGCGAGTTCGCCGAGATAGCTTGGACGTTTGCGAGAGTTGACATAAGGGAGGAACCCATACCCGTTGTTCCAGGGCAGCACTTCTGCATGGGAGGTGTTAAAACGAACACTTGGACTGAAACATGCATAAAGGGGTTGTTCGCCGCGGGTGAGTGTGCTTGCGTAAGCGTCCACGGGGCAAACAGGGAGGGAGCAAACGCCCTCACCGAGTGCGTTGTCTTCGGGAAAAGGGCGGGGGTACGTGCAGCTGAGTACGCGAAAAAGGAGGAGTTGAAACCAGCCCCAAAGGAGATAGTTAAGAGGGAGGAAGAGAGGATTTACAGGCTTCTCAAGAGGGAGTCAGGGGAGGTTAGGGTTCCAGAGCTAAGAGGTAGGCTTAGAAATGTTATGTGGGAGAAGGTGGGGCTCTTCCGCAGCGAGGAAGGGTTAACCGAAGCCCTTAAACAGATCAGAAAGCTCAAGGAAAGCTACGCTGAGGTCTACGTGGAGGATCACGGAAAAGTGTTTAATGACTCGCTCGTCTCGGCGCTTGAGCTGGGAAACATGCTTGACGTAGCTGAAGCCACCGTGATAGCGGCCCTAACGAGGAAGGAGACAAGGGGGGCACATTACAGGGTCGACTACCCTCACAGGAACTACAGGAACTGGACCAAGCACATCCTAATACACTACCACCCTAAGGGGCCCGTTGTGAGCTACGAGGACGTGGTCATAACAAGGTTTAAGCCTGAGGAGAGGAGGTACTAAGATGGCGAGGGTGAAGTTAAGAGTTTTCAGGTTTAACCCAGAACTAGATGGGGAACCACACTACGACGACTACGACTTAGAAGTGGACGAGAACACCACAGTCCTTGACGCCCTACTCTACGTAAAGGAGAACGTTGACGGGACGCTGACCTTCAGGTCGTCCTGCAGGATGGGACAGTGCGGCTCATGCGCTGTGAGGATAAATAAGAGGGCGGGGTTAGCGTGTAAAACCTACGTTCATGAGGTGGCAAAGGACGGGGTGGTGCTGGTTGAACCCCTAGACCACTTACCGGTCATAAAGGACCTCGTGGTAAACTTAGACCAGTTCTTTGAATCCATTAAAGCGGTGAGGCCGTGGAGGATCCCCGCATCGGTGGGAGGAGAGGTAGGGGGGATGCCTAAGATCCCTGCAGATGAGCTGGAGAAGATGATAGAAAACAAGCAGTGCATACTCTGTGCTGCATGCTACTCTGACTGCAACGTGGTCGACGTAGACCGCAGCTTTGTAGGGCCAGCAGCCCTGGTTGAGGCATGCAGGTTCATATGCGACCCTCTTGACTCCCACGATGGGAGGCTAAGGGAGCTAGTGGACCTAGGCCTGTTCAAGTGCCCGGTTGACCAGGAATGCGAGGTTGCATGTCCTAGAAGGATAGATATACGAAGGGGGGTCGTCGAATACTTGAGGACTAGGAGCGTGGAGGAGGGTATAGGCCCCCTACCACAGCATAAAGGGATGGTTGAGTGCGTCCTCAATACCGGAGGATCCGTCCCCATCGTTGAGACCCCAGCAACAGAGCTCTACCCGGAATACGTAAAGACGTTTGAGGGTGAACCCCAGGATGAAGTCGTACTATACCTAGGCTGCATAATAAACAGGAGGCTTCAGGGAACCGCTAAAGCGATAATAGAGATACTTCAAAGGAACAGGGTGGCCGTCCATCTCCCGAAGGGTCAAGTGTGCTGTGGCTCCCCCTTCATGAGAACCGGGCAGAGAGCAGTTATGAAGCCATTCGTCACAAGGAACTTCAACATATTCAACGAGTACGCGGAAAGGGGGGTGGAGAAGGTTTTGACGAGCTGCTCAGGCTGTAACTCCACCTTCAGGAAGGACTACCCCAAGCTGGCTGAGGAATACGGCATCCCGATAAAGTTCGAAATATACGATGTAGGCGAATACATGGCAAAGAAGATAAAGATCAACACGAGAGACTTGCACGCTGTCAACGTGAGTCTAATGTACCACTACCCATGCCACATAATGGCTAGCGGTCTAGAGGAGGAAATATACTTGAACTTGCTGGAAAAGATTCCGGGAGTGGAGCTCGTCAGGGTTCCGAAGTCTGGCTGGTGCTGCGGAGGAGGGGGAGGAGTCAGAGCAGCTTACCCTGAGCTGGCAGACAAGCTAGCCGCTAGGAGGATAGAAATAGCCGAAGAGTTCGGGGTTAAGGGGCTTGTGACGAACTGCCCCTTCTGCATCCTCCAGTTTAGAAGGGTTCTAGAGTTGAAGAGGGAGAAAGGTGAGGAGGTCGGCTTCCAGCTCTACGACTTCTACGAGCTGTTCGCCAACTCTTACAGGGGAACGTAGCACCTTCAACCCTTCTTCATGTAGCCGGCGTCGACGTTAAAGAATTTCATGCTCCCTTAGACGGTTCTTCTCGACAGCGCTCATAACGTCCCTTCGCAGGTTCCCCCCGCTAGAGTCCATCGTAACTAGTAGTGGTCCGAGGGCCTCGACACGGAGAACCCAGACTGCTTCAGGCACCCCGAGGTCAAGCCAGTAGACGGATTCAACCCCTCTAACCCTCTTCGCGTAGAGCGAAGCAGCACCCCCAACCGTTTCAAGGTACGCAGCACCACACTCTCTCATGGCGTCGGCAGCCTCGCCCCCCATACCTCCCTTACCTATCACGAGGCGGACACCCCACTCCCTTATCGCCCTAGACTCCTGAAAAGTAAACCTAGAGCTGGTCGTAGACCCAGCCGACACGACAATCCATCCACCATGCACCCTCTTCACTATCGGCCCGCAGTGCCAGTGGACAGCGCCCATAAAAACCTGGGGGATGCTCTCCCCCCTCTCCAGTAGTTCGAAAGCGCGCTCGTAAGCCCTATCCCGCCACGTCACCACCACACCATCCAAGTAAACTATATCCCCCACCTTAAGCCTCCGTACTTCACCTTCAGATACAGGGGTTCTAAGCTTCACCTCCACCATTACTCACCACCCGGAGGATGCAGCCACTCAACGCTCCCGTCAGCGTATATTCTGGCTGAGGCACGCCTTAACGCCCAGCAGCTGAAGGCGACCGCGAGGGATGGAAGAGCAGTGTGGCTTCCACGAACCTCAACGTGCAACGCCAGCGCCGTGGTGTCCCCTCCAAGCCCGGCTGGCCCCACCCCAAGCCGGTTAACGGATGCGAGCAGCTCCTCCTCTAAGGATGCCAGCTCCGGGTCTGGGTTAGAGGAGCCTACAGGAACCCTGAGCAACGCCCTCGCCGCCTCGCCCGCCGCGGTCTCAGGGTAGCCGCCGATGCACACTCCCACTATCAGCGGGGGACACGCGTAACTCGCCCTAGCAGCAGCGTCTATAACAGCCCTTTTAACAGCCTTCAGGCGTGGGACGCCGGAGGGGATAACCGTCAGGAAGGTGGCGAACGCGGATCCCCCACCCCTCAGGGCAGCCACCACCTCCAAGTAGTCTGCATCATACTTGTAGTCGTACCACACGTATGGCACCCCCCATCCAACGTTGGTTCCAGGATTCCTAGACGTTAAAGGATGAACTACGTTCTCGCGTAGGGGGACCTCCCTCGTCGCCTTCTCTGTGCCCCTGGCAAGCGCATCCCTAATATCACCTTTAACCTTAACCTTCCCACCTATCGTTACGAAGAACATCGGAATCCCCGTGTCCTGGCATAGGGGTCTCCCCTCCTTCCTGGCGACCTCAGCTGCGTCGATCATTGTTCCAAGCATCACCTTCCCCCTGACGGTGCTTTCCCTCGTATAAGCCTCCTTGAGGAGGCGCATGACGTCTCCGGGTAGCTCTACCGCAGCCTTACTCAGCAGCTTAAAGGCTACGTCAGCTATCAGATCTCCTTCCACCATAACCATCAGCCCACGCCATTAGAAGTTGAAGGGTTTCTCAAAGGCTTTAACACGTGCGTTACCCCGGATTTTTAACTCAGAGTTGTACCGGGACCGCTTCCAGCCTCATTCCACCGGGCTCAAGCCGGATAACTATGTTTTTTAGCCAGTTCTCATCATCCCTGTGAGGGTAGTCTTCCCTGTAATGGGCACCCCTACTCTCCGTCCTCATAAGGGCTGCCCTGGCAACCATCTCGCCGACCTCAACCAAGTTCACTACCTCAACCGCCTCGCCAAGCGCAGCATACTCCCTCCTTTCCAAGTAGAGCCGCGGCAGCTCCTCTCTCCCCACCCTTTCAAGCTCCTCCAACGTCTTCCTAAGGCCCTCAGCACTCCTAATAACTCTGACGTATCGATCCATGAGCGAACTTACCTTTCTCTTGATCTCTGATGGAGGGAAGCCATCCTCACGCTCATATATGCTGGAGAGTCTTTCGATCTCAGCCTCGACTTGCTCCTCGCTGATGGAAGGGGTGGAAGCTGAGAGGGCGTGCTCGGCGGCAAACCTTCCCGCTCTAGCCCCGAAAACCTGAGTTTCAGTTAACGCGTTGCCGCCTATCCTGTTAGCCCCATGGACGCCTCCTGCAACCTCTCCCGCAGCGTAGAGCCCAGTCACCCTCGTCTCGCACCGTTCATTGATCCTCACTCCCCCCATGAAGTGGTGGGCTCCGGGAGCCCATTCGATGGGTTGCCATCTAGGGTCTATCCCTGCTGCCTTGCATGCCTCCAGAAACCTTGGGAAGAGGCGCCACATCTCGTCAGGTACGCCTGAAAGGTCGTTATAGACGCCTCCGTGAAGTGTACCCCTACCCTCAATGATCTCCTTCTGGGCGTATATTGCTATCAGGTCGCGCGTGGTTTCTTCAGCCCGTACAGGATCATACTTTTTCATGTATCGTTCGCAGAGTGCATTGTAGAAGCGTCCCCCCCTCCCCGGCAGCCCATCAGCCGGCGGAGGCATCCCCCTGAGGGCTGGGGGGTGGACTATGCAAGCCCTGAACTGGACGAACTCCATGTCCACAAGCTCGGCTCCAGCCCTGTAGGCTAAAGCGTACCCGTCTCCTGTCGCGTCCGGAGGGTTCGTGGTTAAACCATATAGACGGCACGCTCCGCCCGTAGCGAGCACGATCGACTTCGCCTTGAAAACTAGGAGGTCTCCTGTGAGGAGGTTTAAACCTATCGCGCCCGCGGCTCTCCCATCGTCCGTAAGGATCCTCGTCACCATAACCTTCTCGAAAACCCTTATCCCCCGACGCTTAACCTCTTTGACGAGGCCTGCTATGAACGCTGGCCCATACATTTCGCGTACTGGGACGAGGCGTGGACGTGACGTGCCAGCCCCTCCAACAGCAACAAACCTTCCCTCGGCCTTCATGAACTCTGTTCCAAACCTGTCCAAGTCTCTGAGCCTCTCAGCCGCCTCTTCAGCCAGAACCCTAACCAGCCTTCTATTGTTCACGTGGGCTCCCCCATCCACGACGTCGCTAAAATACACGTCTGGGCTGTCGCTGGGGTCTACGGGTGCCTGCATGATCCCTCCAGCAACCGAGGTGCACCCCGACGGGAACGTGCTCTTAGTCACCACGGCAACTTTAACCCCCCTTTCGTGTGCTTCTATAGCTGCTCTAGCCCCTGCCCCTCCACCACCAACGATTAAAACATCTACATCTAGGTTTTTCCTGCTGAATGGCATTCAAACCACCTTCTTCTAGAGAAGCTCGGGTTCCAGCAGTTTAATATGTAAGCTCCATGAGCTCCCTTATAGAACTTACCTTTTCAAGTTCTAGCACGAGGCTCATCAGCTTGTCCGCTTTTTCCTCGGGTAGGACGTAGCCGGCGCAGACTGCAAACTTTCCTTTGAGCTCCTCTAGCCCGGCCGTCGGCATCCCATCTCTTGATAAAACCTTTCCATCCTTCGTTTTCACCTTGACCCTTACTATGGCTGCCCCCAGCTCGTATGGGACGAGACCGTCCACCTCTGGGTCAACGTGAAAGTTAACCTTCCCCATAAACTCTACCGCTCTAGGGTCTCTCACTTTCTCGTCGGTGAAGTGTTCAATTTTAACGTTTCCGTCAAGCATGGCAACCGACACCACGTATTCCATGCTGAACTTTCCTTCAAGCCCGGTCTTTGGCTCATGGTAGATCATGTTGTCGTATATTGCCCTAGTAGCGCAGACCTCTATTTCCTCGACGTCCTCAGGCCTTAACCCCTCCTCCTTCCTTAAGGATAGAACTGCGTTGATTGCTCCATGGCTGTAATGGCAGCAAGGATAGAGCTTATAGAATATTCCAGGGTTGACGAGGTCCCATGGATCCCCGAGCTTATCCAAGGCTTTAGCATCGTACCCCCCTGTTGTTACCTTGAAAAACCCGAAGCTTGCTTCGAGAACGCTTCTGTTGGAGGTGAAGCCCTCCCCAGCCAGCGTGGCAGCTACTACACCGTTCTCAGCAGCCCTCCCAGCGTGGAGAGGCTTGGTCATGGCGCCAAAGTTTCCTCTGATGCCGGATGACAGAGAGGCCGCTATGCCAAAAGCATGGGTCATCTGCTCCTCATCAAGGCCGAGCAGCCTCCCCGCCGCGGCCGTGGCGCCGAAGACGCCTATAGTGCTGGTGCAGTGCCACCCCCTCCTGCTGTGAGTGGGGTTTAACGCTAACCCCATCTTGCACTCAACCTCAACCCCCACCGCGAAGGCTGCAAGGAGTTCTTCGCCTGAGCAGTCCGCCAGCTCTGCGACCGGAAGCGCAGCCGATGCGACGGGCGTCGTCGGGTGTCCAAGTAATGAGGGGTTGCTATCGTCAAAGTCTAATGCGTGTCCGAGTATGCCGTTGACCAGTGCCGCGCTGCTACATGGCGCCTTAACGCCGAATCCTATTATCGTTGCAGGCCCCTTGCAGCCAAACTTTTCTAGGTAGCTTTTCATTAGGGCTCCGATAGGCTGGGTTGACCCTGCCAGGGCGACGGCGAAGTAGTCAAGGATGCTTTGCTTGGCAACCTTCAACGCGCCCTCAGGTATGCTCCCACCTTCTGTTTTGACAACAAAACTTGAAAGCTTTTCCTGCAGGGACATAGTAGACACCAATATGAAGATGTAGGAGGGATGAGAGAATAAACGTTTTCCAGCTTGGGTTTGGCTGCTGATGCTGGCCACGGCCATTTCAGGGAAAAGGGGAGAAAAGAATATTAGTAATGTTCTAGAAAGGGTAGGTTTAGGGTTGGAGGCGGGATGGTGGCGAGAACCGTCGTGGCTTTGGGGGGCGACGGGATTGGACCTGAGGTTGTGGATGCTGCCTGCTACGTGCTGGAGAACATGGGGTTAGACTTGGAGATAGTTAAGCCTCCCTGCGGGGAAAGGGCCCTTAAGGAGTATGGTACCCCGTTCCCGAAGGAGACCATGGAGCTGACCAATTCGGCTGACGCTATCCTGTTCGGGGCGAGCGGGGAGGCGAGCGTCATCATCCTAGCGTACTTAAGGTGGTTTCTCGACACGTACGCGAACGTTAGGCCGGTGAAGTACTATGAGGGGGTTCCAACCCCAATAAGGAGCCCTGAAGGGGTTGACTTCGTTATAGTTAGGGAGAACACTGAGGGTCTTTACCCTGGAAGGGAGGGGGATATATCCCTCCTAGCGGAGAAGATGCCGGATTATAGGGATAGGCTGGGTAGAGGGTTTGCCGACTATGGTGAGGGAAAGTTCGCCATCGGGCTCTACACGGTGAAGGGGTGCAGGAGGATAGCGGAGTTCGCCTGCAAGGAGGCTTTGAAAAGGAGGAGCAGGGGGTTCCCGGGGAAGGTGACCTGCGTGACGAAGTCGAACGTTCTCAGGGAGAGCGGGGGGTTGTTCCAGAGGATGGTGGAGGAGGAGGTTAGGAAGCACCCTGAGCTGAAGTATGAGCACTTCTACGTGGACGACATGGCTAGGAGGATAGTTAGGTTTCCAAGGGAAATGGACGTGGTCGTCACTACCAACATGTTTGGGGACATACTATCCGACCTAGCGGCGGAGCTCATGGGAGGGTTAGGGATGGCTCCGAGCGCTTGCATAGGAGACAGGCACGCCTACTTCGAGCCCGTCCACGGGTCAGCACCGGACATAGCGGGTAAAGGCATTGCGAACCCCACGGCAACCATTCTTTCATGCGTTATGATGCTCGATTACCTTGGCATGGAAAGGGAGGCCGAGGAGCTTGAGAGGGCTGTTGCGGAGGTCTACAGGAAGGGGGAGGTTCTAACCCCGGACATGGGTGGAACGGCGAAGACCATGGAGGTGGCGGAGGCAGTCCTCAGGGAGTTAAGGTAGGTGGGAGCATGGGGATGACCATGGCGGAGAAGGTTTTGGCTAGGGCGTCAGGCAGGGAGGAGGTTACCCCTGGGGAGTACGTGACTGCAAGCATAGACTGCGCCATGGTTCATGAGGGGCTGGCAGCAGTCTATGTGACCTTGCTTGGAGCGGGGATAAGCAGCGTCTGGGACCCGGACAGGATAGTTGCGGTGTTGGACCACGCAGTCCCAGCTCCGAATGAAAGGTACGCGAACATTCACAAGCTGGTCAGGGAGGCCGTTAAGAAACTCGGGATAAAGAACTATTATGGGGAGAGGGCTGGCATCTGCCACCAGGTGATGGTTGAAAGAGGGCACGTTGCACCGGGGATGCTTATCGTTGGCACCGACTCTCACTCGACGACCTATGGAGCCCTAGGAGCCGCCGGGACGGGTATAGGGTTCACGGAGATGGCTTACGTATTCGCCACCGGGAAGCTTTGGTTTAGGGTTCCCGAGACCATCAGGTTTGAGCTCGAAGGAGAGCTGCCATACAGAGTTTCAGCGAAGGACGTGATCCTCTACCTTATAGGCAAGTACTCTTCCGAGGCTGCCCAGTACAAGGCGGTGGAGTTCGCTGGTAGTGTGGCCGAGGAGTTAAGCATCGACGGAAGGATGACAATTAGCAACATGGCTATGGAGATGGGGGCGAAGTTTGCTTTCTTCGAGCCAGACGGGAAAACCGTGAAGTACCTTGAGGGGGTGGTTGAAGGCGGTGAGGCTTTAAAGGCGGATGGTGACGCAGAGTACGAGGAGGTTTACAGGGAGAATCTGTCAGGCTTAGAGCCGCAGGTGGCTGCACCGTTCACTGTAGACAACGTTTACCCTGTCTCAAAGTTTGAAGGCAAGAGGGTTGATCAAGGAGTTATAGGTTCCTGCACGAATGGGAGGATCGAGGATCTGCGGGTTGCCGCCGAGATCCTAGATGGGAGGGAGGTTCACCCGGATGTCAGGCTACTGGTGATCCCGGCTTCGTGGAAAATATACAGGGAAGCGTTGGAGGAAGGCATTTTAACCACGCTTATAGAAGCCGGAGCGATCATATGTAACCCTGGTTGTGGACCGTGCTTCGGAGCTCACATGGGCCTCCTCGCCTCGGGGGAAACATGCATAGCCTCGATAAACAGGAATTTTAGAGGGAGGATGGGAAGCTATGACGCTGAGGTTTACCTTGCATCCCCTGCAACCGTTGCGGCGTCCTGTGTTGAAGGGAAAATAGCTGACCCGAGAAGGTATTAAGGGGTGTAATGTTGAAGGCTAAGGGTAGAGTCTGGAAGTTTGGAGACAACATTGACACGGACTTGATAACTCCTGGAAAGTATATGGACTTGCCCATTGATGAGTTGAAGAGGCATGTCTTAGAGGCTGTTAACCCTGAGTTCGCGGCTAAGGTTAAGCCGGGGGACGTGATAGTTGCGGGAAGAAACTTTGGTTGCGGGTCGAGCAGGGAGACTGCCCCTCAAGCTATCAAGGCCCTCGGGGTGGGGGCCATCGTAGCAGAGTCCTTCGCGAGGATATTCTTCAGGAACGCTGTCGCCATAGGGCTACCAGTAATCTCATGCCCAAACGTGGCTGAGGCATTCGACAACGGAGACGAGGCGGAAGTAGACATAGAGAAGGCGGAGGTTCGAAACCTCACCAAGAATGTCACCTTAAAGGCAACCCCTCTTTCAGAAGACATTAAAAAAGTAATACTTAAAGGAGGGATAGTTCCTCTCCTCAAAGAGTTAGCGGAAGAACAAGGCGGAAAAGCCCAGTAAGGGGAACGTTGAACAACCAATAATCTACTTGAAAGGTGGCTGAAATCATATTTTCATGGAATAGTTAGGTTAGAAAAAATTGCAAAAGAGATAAACGTGTTAAGCGTCCGGTAGTCCAAGCTAAAAAATGTGCGTAGTAGCTTTTAGCATTTCTAAAAAGAAAAAAATTTATATAAAATATAATTCCATTCTAAGGTCATAATGGTGGATGTTGGTTGGGAGGAGAAGGTCGATGAGTGTTTTAAAGGGTTTCCCAAGCACCATGATGGACGACTACCAGCTGAATGTGATCAAGATTTTAGAGAGGGGTGCAAAGCTCTACGCTAGGAAAGAGGTCGTTTCTAGGAGGGTTAGTGATGGGGGCATTTTCCGCTACACGTACAAGGACGCTTGGGAGAGGGTTCAGAAGGCAGCCAACTTCCTGGTGGAGGAGCTGGGGGTTAAGCCG
>Ga0180301_10003956_pt1 | contig 11500 bp, 23 predicted proteins | sample GuaBasSediGuay16_FD_121797 | JGI IMG/M metagenome (GOLD analysis project Ga0180301, IMG submission 121797) | Subseafloor sediment microbial communities from Guaymas Basin, Gulf of California, Mexico - Guay16, Core 4569-2, 12-15 cm | ecosystem: Environmental > Aquatic > Marine > Hydrothermal... | reverse complement strand
CTGGTATATGTCTATCAGATCCTCCTGTTTCTCCCCACCTATTACGACAGGAGCTGAATAAAACTTGTCGTAATGAGCCCCAGAGTCATAGGACGAGTGAAAATAGAAAAGGTTCGTCCAGGGAACCCATTTCCATCTGTCTTCTTCGCTAAGATTTTCCTCAATTTGTTCACAGGGGAATTTTTCCCCCTGTATTTCCTTCTGAAATACTTTCTCCCCTGCAATGATCCTATTTTTTTTAATGGACAGAAGAATAATCTGTCTACGGCGAGAGGAGAAATAAACCTTTCCTAAAAATATTTTTCTTGTCATTTTACCTCTCCTTTTCAGCCAGGCATTTTGCTACCCAGCTATTTCTCTGCGTTCAAAATTTAACTTACCTCAATAGAGATAACTCTTCTGTCTATTCCATTTTCTTCTGTTATCTCATCTACAGTTCCTCTGCTGCCTATTACAGTAATATGTGTGTTCCCTTCTGGGTAGATAGTGAAACCGTCTGCATCCCTTTCTATAGTGTAAACAGCTTCATCGTTCTCCTGCTCGTAAATTATCTTTATTTTCATCTTTTTCTCCTTTATTCTACCCCCTCTGATTCTATCTTAAGGGGGTTCTCTGATATAATAAAACTGGCATAATTCCCATATCTTCCAGATCTACAGCTATTTTCTGTGGTTGCTAATACTTCAGCTTCTCCTTCAACGAATTGCCTATAACTCCTGTCTCTTCCTATGCCTCTGAGGGTACGCTTATAGTACCCTCCAATAAAACAGGCATAGAACCGAGGCTCAGGGTTCTCAGCTTCTGCCAGACAAAAATATTCTCGTTCGATCTCCTTCTTCTCTCCTTTTGCATTAATGATTAGAACTTTCTCTTTCATCTTTCTCAGATTCCAGGTTTTTCCCATAATCTCTTTAATGCTGACTCGAGGGCTGTGAAACCTATATCGTCCTGTATAGCTCACCCCAGCCCAATGTCCAAATAATGAAAAATACCGTCCACCAAAGATCCAGATTTTACTTCCCGCAGTTTCCTTCTCCTCGTCCAGCGGGAAGTTCTGGAATTTTACACCTTCCCATTCTTTTACCAGTCCTCTCTTAATTGCCATCTTTTTCTCCTTTTATTTTATTTTGACTGGGATTTCAGCCCAGTCTTCTATATTTCTTACTTCATATCTACCAGGTTTGATACGGCTCAACCGCCTGCTGTGAAACTGACGTATTGAGCTGCCATTTTTTAATTTTCTGCCTAAATTTACTTTGACCCGCTCAAAGCTGTCCTGTTGAGCAGGCCAAATTTCTAAAACTTCATTCTTAAGCTGGGCTCCCAGGAACTGCGGAGATCCCAGCTCCTCATATAGTTCTACCGAGAGGGCAACAAATCCCCCTCTATAAATCCTGATAAATATTCCTTCCCTTGGTCTCACTGTAATTCCTCCTTTTCTTTTTTCTGTGCTAAAATTAACCACAGCATTGCCTCTCGAAATGAAAGAAATGCTGGGTTTTCTGGGTTGACCTGCATATCATATAGAACCCTGCTTATTTCTTCAATGTAGGCAGAAATAGGTAGGGCTCCTTCCAAACCATAGGCTGCAAAGCAAATAGGATTACTTCGTTCTTTGAAACCCAGAATAATCAGCTCTTCTGGGTTTTTCTCGTCTCTCCAGCTAACCCAGAAAGGAGCTGAGTCAGGGATAGACGAATATTTTACCTGTTTTACATCAGCAAAAACTTTCTGTTTTTCTTCTGTCCTCATTTTTACCTCCCTTCCTTTTCGGCCAGGTATTTTGTAACCCAGCCGTTCTCGGTTTTTACTTTCGTCATCTCGTTATACAGCCGAGATGAGAAAGCAAAGAAAGGAGTCCCGATATGGAATCCATCCTCTCCCCTGGAAAGTCCAACAAGACCATCCAGGTTTTCTCCATCTACAAGGGCAAGTGTTCTGCCCTTGTCCGTTTTTAGCTTTGTCCAGTAAACGGACAAAACTAATTCGCCTCTTCTCCATTCTTCTCTGCCATCTTCCAGAGAGGTGATGGAGAAATCTCCATCCTCAACCAACCACTTCTTCCCATACTTAGAGTTAATTTCTCTCATTTTATCCTCCTGTTTTTTTTATGCTCTATCTATTCCCTTCCTCTTTTCATTTATTTCATTTATTAAACTGACTTTGATTTGGTATACCATCTCTCGGTATACCCTCTCTGCAGTCAGCTCTATCATCTCTTCGTCCTCTATTCTTATTCCTATTTTTCTCTCGATATCTCTTAACCCTATCTCCACCAGCTTTTTTAAGTTTTTTCTTATAAATCCTTCTTTCATTGTTTTATCTCCTTTTTTACTATCTAACTGTTCAGTTCTTTTACCTTTTTGACTAATAAATCCCTAAGGCTCATCTGCAACTCACCTACCCACTCTCCGTATATCCTCCCTGCTACTATATTTGCCAATCTTGTCCTCTCCTCCTCGCTCAGCTTTATTCCCAGTTCGCCTTCTTTTGTGGCGAGCATTTTTTCAGTTTCTCCTTTAAGAAGCTGAAAAATCTTGTTCTCCATTTATTTTTCACCTCCTTTCTTTGCCAGGGATCCACTGCATATCAGTCTTCTTTTTATCTTTCCATTTCCATCCCCGGCTGTGTTCGTACGGATATAAACCTTCAATTACTTTCTGTAGTGGAATATTGCTATGTAGCCTGTAATAAATAATTTTAAAATTGCGGCTGTGCATCACACCTTTTCTTCTAAAGAAGTTTGGAGCATGCTGATACTCCACATGATGCGCCAGCTCATGGTAAACTGTTTCTATAATATCTTTTATCGGCTGGCGTCCAGATATATAACAGACCTTTTTTCTCCACTCATACCAGCCCCTTTTGGTTTTCCATTTCCTGTCTACTATCTTAATTTGAACCGGTTCCATCTCCTGGAACCAGCTCTTTCTCGCTATCTTTTCCCCTTCCTTCTTCAACTGTTCTTTTACATTTTCTGTCATCCTATCACCTCCCCAATATCCACAGCTTCTATCATGATCCTTTTCTTTGCAGGTCTTTCAGGCTCCAAGCTGTATATATTTCCATCATACAGCTTAATAGCCTTTTCCTTTTTACACTCATCGCACAGCAAGACACTGTCATTTATTTGCTGTGCTTTATTGCGAAATCTGCTTTGGCACTGACCTTCGCCACTGCCATAAGCAAATTTCTGACCACATTTTTCACAGATCCCTATAATGGATTTGGATTTCCATCCCAGCTCCCGATTCTGTAGTCTCCGCTCAAAGACAATTCTATCCTTTTTTCTGTAGGCAATGAAAAAAGGATAGATATATCCTAACTGCTTTCCGATGGAATGTCTGGTATCTTCCAGATCTATTATCCCCATCTTATTCATCATATCGGCAGGCAGGCTGAATTTGTCTGCCTTAACTTCCAACAGCCTTCGTAGGAATTTCTCCTGCGAAGAAGTCCTGCTTTTTAATTCCACCAGATCCATTTATTTCTCCTTCCTGTTAGCCAACTGTTTTGCCAGTCGGCTGAATTCATATCTGTCATTTATGCTGGGCTTTGAATCTTGCAGCCCAGCAACTATTTCCAGAGCTTTCAAAATCAGCCCTGCCTCCCTCCAGCTAACTTTTATGTTTATTGTAGCTTCAGCCACTTTTTCATCACCTCCTTAAAATCTGATTTTCCCGCGCCCCCTGCTTTCCCATTTGTCATATGAATCCACCAGGAGACGCAGACTCAGAGGCGAGAACACTCTCGCATTCCGTATCTTTTCCAGCTTATCCTTCCCTGGGATTTTATCCCAGTTGATGACCAGCCTCTCCTCTCGGATAGCCTGGTCAAGAAGGCTAAGCCTTCTGCTTCTCTCCTCTAATGCCTGCTCTTTTTCCATTATACTCACCTCCTTTCTGTTTGGATTTTGCGAAAGGCAGACTGTTTCAGCCTGCCCTTCACAAAAAACAAACAAATAAATATAAAAGGAAGCTAATCAGCTCCCCCAGATCTATATTTTTTAGCCAGCCCCTGCAATTCTGCAAGACTGACTTTTTTATAGTTTTTTATCTTTCTGTTTTGGGAAAAGAACGCTTTGTCCTTTTCCCGTTCTTCTCTTCTTTTTTCTTCTTCAGCCTTATAATCCATCTTATTCTCCTATCTTCTCGATGCTTGCTGCGCATTGCAGGCAAGCATCTATATCTAATTCTATTATCTTGCCGGGACCAGCCCACTTTCCACATCCAAAGTGGTCCCAGCATCGTAGCTCATATTTTTCGCCGATAGCCGAGACGAACTCAGCTCTATCCCTGCCAAGCTCATCTAATCTTACTTTCATTATAGCTCTCCTCCTATAACTGCCCTTTGGGCAGTCATATCGGAGATTTTTTCTTTTAAATCTTTTATAATAGCATAGTTTTCAGCTATGCTATTTTTTAATACCCAGCTACAATTGCCCATTTTTTGGGCTGTAGCTATTTGCCCTGCCAGGCGACGCTGCCTGGCTTCCAACATGTCATACAACTTCTTTACTGTCATCTTTTTCTCCTTTTTGGACTTTCAGAATTCCCGACTGATAAAAAGTCGTTTGGGATTCTGAAAATCCCGATCTAATTCTATACTCTAATATTAAATCAAAAAATCAGCAAAAAAAAAGATCGCTTTTCAGCGATCTTTTTCTTCTAATAGCGTTATCAATCCTTCTTTGGAGAGGATTGATAACTTCTTTTTTTTACCCCTTGTAAAGAAAGGTTGTCTAAACCTAACTTTACAAGGTTTAGCATATTTACAAGCCTGCTTTTGTAGTGTTTTAAATACTTTCATCCTCTCTCTCCCCTTTATGGGGTTGTAAGCTTTTATTTTATTTTTAGTTAATTAATTAGTTACTTCTAAATAAACTAACTTTCTATTCGTCCCTATATTCAACCCTTCTTTTAAATACCCTTTCTTATCTAATATTCTTTTTAGTCCTGCAATTCTCCCCTCAATATGATTTTCGTAATCTTTTACCACTTCTTCACTTATGGGAGAATTAAGGGTTGATATTAATCTTTTTGAGGGGTCTGTCTCCCCTTCTTCTTCATAAGACTTCTTGTAACCAACAATTCTCAAGAAGTCTTTGACTTTGAAAGCTTTCTTCTCCCAACCCTTTACCTTCATCGCTTGTTTGAGGGTTAGAAGGTTGTCTATGGAGTGGTAAGAAGACTTACCACTATGGGAGACATCCTTAACTTCAATGAAGTCAAAGATATCTTTAGTTTTGTTATTACCTTTATTATTTTTAGCTTTATTATTCTTTGCCATCGTTTTTCTCCCTTCAAGCTTACAACCCCATAAAAGGGAGTCTCCAAATTGTCAAAGATCTAAAATCGCTTTCATTATAATAAAATTTAAAAATAAATCAAACATAGGATTAATCTATAATTTGAGGGTTATTTTTAGATATTTTAAATAAAAAGTTTATTAAGTCTCAAAAGCAAGGATAGTAAAGCAATAGCAAAATCGTATAGCAATTTTTATACCAAAGTTATAATAAAAATGATTTTTTGAGAATGCCCGAAAGTAAGAATAACAAAGCATTTACAAGGTTGGCAAAAAGATTGCTATTGCTTTGCTTTTATAAACTATCCCCGCTATTTTTTGATGCGTGAAAGCAAGCATTGTATTCAAAAATCCCCGTGGGGCACTTTTCCAACCCCGTCCCCCAATCTTCAATCTCCCCAAAACCCTCCAAAACCCTCCAAAACCCTAATCCCCAAAATCCCAAAAACCCTATTACTTTTTTCGTAATCCTTTAACAGCTTACTCCTGATTCTAAGCCATTAATGGCTTACAGTTCTACATTTTCAAAGGTTTTTGTAATGGTTATTTAATTAATATGCTATAATATATATATGAGATCTGAATGGCTTGATATTAAAATGGAGGATAAACAGCTATTCCATTTAGCTGTCAAGTATTCTAGTAATAAACAGGATATGTTTGATTTATATCAGGACTTATATATTTTGAAATTGAAACTGAAAGATAGGGCTAATCAGTATAAATCTTTACAGAAGTTTGCCCAGCGCAGATATGAAAAATTAAAAATAGAAAAAGAGAATATTATATCCTTTGATGAGAGGATAAAGTGAAAAGAGTAATATTATATCTAAGTACAGGTTTTGCGATTTTCTTTCAATGGGTGACTGTTTATAAGGGAATTTTCGGGATTGACAAGTTTAATAATTCTTCTTTTAGTGGGGAAAGTAGAAAATAGGTTTAAAAATATTCTTATAAATTTTAAAGCCAGAAAGAAATAAAAGAGGTGATAAAAGATAATGAATAATTTACCAGTGGGGCGGGTTATGTGCAAAGATTGTTTGTCAGGTATGAAAGATTTACCAGATAACTCAATTGATTTAATTTGCACAGACCCGCCCTATTAACGGAATTGGCTTTATGGGTAAAAATTGGGACACATTTACCAGAAAAAGTCCTCTTAAATCACAAGTAGTAACCTGGCTTCGTCCCTCAATGAAAAAAGATACTAGAGGAATGATGGAATTTTTCACTCCTATTTGGAAAGAATGTTTACGAATATTAAAACCTGGTGCCTTTGCTTTTGTAATATGCATTCCTCGCCAAGATTGTTTATCAAGGATGATTGTTAGTTTAGAAGATGCAGGATTTGATGTTAGCTTTACTTCAATTTACTGGGTATATGCGAGCGGCTTCCCCAAAGCGATGAACATATCAAAAATGGTCGATAAAAAGAAAGCAATTATTAACAAAGATGATTCAAAAGAAGCAAAAGCTCTTGACGGTTCATACGCAGGATTCCAACCCAAACCTGCTCTTGAAGTTATCCTTGTAGCGATGAAGCCACTTGAAACTAAAACTTATATTGGCCAGGCGCTCAAAAATAGAAAGGGGATCACCTGGCTGGATGATGGGAGAATACCATATAGAGGCAGTAATGATATTCCCAATAGCATAGTAAAACAAACTATTCCTCAGAAGATTTATGGTGGAGGCAAAGGATTAATGAGGGGCGGATGGAGCCCAAAAGAAGGCCGCTTCCCTGCGAATATCTTAGTGAGTGACGATGTGCTGAATGATGGGAAAAATTGGAAAGGTGGGCAAAATAAATCACAAGCAATGAGTATATTTGGGAATAAAATGAAAGAGCGAAAACAAATAAAAAGAACTTCCAACTCAGGTTCATTCTCCCGATACTTTTCCCTTAATGCTTGGTGGGAGGAGAAAATAAAACATCTCCCTGAAAATGTTAAGAAAATATTCCCATTCTTAATAGTATCAAAAGCGAGTAAGTCTGAGAAAAATAGAGGATGCGAAAATTTATATTGGGAAAAAGATAATTCTGATTTTGGTTATCATCAAGTAAATAAAGAAAGGTGGGAATGGCTTGGACAAGAAGAAGAAAGAATATTTAAAAAAACTAAGGAAAGAACATCATTAAAAGCACAAGGAAATATTCATATTACTACAAAGCCTATTAAACTTATGAGCTATCTTATTACTATAGGAAGTAGAAAAGGTGATATAATACTCGATCCGTTTGCAGGTTCAGGGACAACTTTAATAGCAGCAAAAATGTTAAATAGGCAGTATATAGGCTACGAGATAAATAAAGAATATTATGAAATAGCTAAGAAACGATTACAAACAACAATTTATCAGAAGGAGTTTGGATTTGAAGCTTGATGTAATTTATAATAAAGATTGTTTAGAGGGAATGAAAAGATTACCCGATGAGAGTATTGATTTGATAGTTACCGACCCACCATATGGGATTGCTTATAAACAAAAAAATAAGCCTTACATGATTGGAGATTTAGTTAATTGCCTTGATTACGCACTTCCAGAATTTTATCGTGTTTTAAAAAAGAAAGGAGCAATTTATATTTTTACATCATTCAAAATGCTTGATAGTTGGTTGCATCGTTTTCAGATGTTCTTCAAAATGCATAACTTAATAATCTGGGATAAGCAAAGAAACAGTGGACTCCAGATGGGGTCAAATTACGGTTTTAGATATGAAATGATATTTTTTGGTAGTAAGGGATTACATAAACTTAATGGTTATTGCGATGATATTTTGGATTATGCTAGGGTAAAAAAAAGAAAACACCCAACAGAGAAGCCAGTTGAACTAATTAAAAAATTTATAGAAATGAGCAGTAAAGAAAAAGACATAGTTCTTGATCCATTTATAGGTTCAGGAACAACTGCTGTCGCTTGTAGGCAGTTAGGAAGACATTATATAGGCTATGAAATTAACAAAGAATATTGTGAAATAGCGAAACAAAGACTTGCGAATATAAAAGGAGATAAATAAATTGGATTATACATTAGCTGTTCGCAATATAAGAATGGCTGAAGATTTAGATAATTCTATTCAATTTTTAAAAGCATATGCGCTAAAACATCCAGAACTACAGACTAATTGTTATGCCTGGATAAGAACGGGGCATAGAAATAAAGAAAGATTAAAGGATAGTATTTTACTTGAAAAACTGCATAAAGAAAATAAACATATTATACGGTTGGAACACGCTCATAGCGATTTGGTCAGATGCTGTAAAAATATTTATAAGCAAATTATTCCGGGAACAGATATTTTGTATGAGAATTACAGTTTGCCTCATTATGATCCTAGAGCAACAATAGATTTAGTTCTTACAGATAATAAGTATGTATATTGCCTAAATGTTAGTCCTTATTTGCGCAGAGCCGATTTTATAGGCAGTTTTCTAGGAACTGTTAAAAGTTTGGAAGAAAAATTTTCTGTACATTATCCCGTTTATTACTTAGCACCCAGATTTACTTTACAGGCACAAAGAGCTTTATCTTTGGTAGAATATATATATCCCTTATGGTTTGAATATTTTAAAGAAAAAGGGGAACTTGTATTACATTCTTTAAGCGGAACCGAGCATCCGCAGTATTTTTCACCGTCTAAAACATATTTGAATCCCTTTTAAGGAAAAGCATAAACAAGTCTATATTATTATATAAGGGGGAAAATTGGATTCGACGGGTATAAAATATTAAATCTGCATATTAAAGGTTAAGCTCCTTGAAAAACTGCTTAAAAAATAAACGCCAAAGAAAAACCACTTTATGTTGAAGACCTTCTTGAATTATGGGGTCTCGACAAAGAACTAGAGGAATCTCTGGTTTAGAAATGTCTTTCTGTTCTTAATCTTTGGAGAACAGATAAGATATCATAAAATCAAAGATAGTTTTATTTCTGGCAAGGCAGAAATAAAACGAATTTATTCCTTGATAGTTTATTTCCTATTTTGTCTATTTTAGGGGAATAAATGACTTTTAAAATAGACTATATATGTAGAATGATTTAATATTTTATGCCACGGACGCCGGATCGTTACCGGCTTCCTCCATATGTAAGCCCTGTGTCAACATTTTGCCGGAAGGGTAAAATAAGCTGGATGTAAGCCAGTTGTCCACAGGAAATATAAATCAGGAAAGCGTAGAATTGGGATACTTCATAAATTGGACATGAAAAAACAGACTTACGAGTCTGTTGTAAAAAAGGCCCAATTCGTCTATTCTTCCTGGTTTTTAAAAAGGGGGAAACATGAATGTTGTTTGGATAGTTTTAATTTTATTAGCTATATACCTTATTAGTAAGAACGATCCTGTTATAGCTAATTATCTAAAAGAAAGGATAGAAGGTTTTAAAAAATATGCTGATGATGAAAAAATCAAAGTGCTTTTACCTCAGCTTGAAACAGCGATAGAAGAAGCTCAGGAAGATAATAGATGGAGCATTCTGGAAATAGTAAAAGTAATTATTTTGCTGGATAAAATTCAAAGAAGGATCAATGAAATCAATGAAGAAGAACCTGAACCTGAGCCTGAGCCGGAACCTAATCCATATAAATGGGTAAAAGGAATTCTGACACTTAATCCTATTCCTTCAGCAAAAGAGATTTGGGATATGGGATTTAATGTTTTATTGCCTTACGGATATAGATATGACAGCCAGAAACAATTTATTAAAGAGTATGCTCAACTTGGTGGGAAAATTATCGCTGAATATAAGTTTCCTCAAGATTTACTCTCTGAAGTAGAAAATTCTGTGATTGCATATTGCCTGCTGGATGAACCTGATTGTAGAAGGAAAGATATTGATGAGATGGAAGAATGGGTAAAAATCTTAAGAGGTAAGACGGGTAAACCTATTGGCTGTGTTCTTTGCGGTGGAGATATAGGATGTGGGTACGGTGGGAAGGCTGAGTGGATAAAATTCATTAATACAAAATTAGACTTTGTAATGCTTTCCTGTTATCCCTATGCAACGTTTATAGAAGAAGGGAAAGAAACAGAGGAAATGGAACGCTGCTTGGAGAAAGAATGGAAGGGGATAAAAGTCCCTATTATACCCGTCCTGCAGGCTCATTGGACAGAAAAGTATCATTTAAGAAGACCAAATCCAGAAGAACAAGTTGAATTCTGGAATTCAAAGAATTATGGTTATATTGTATATCCTTGGCGAGATGAATCGAGTGGTGTTAAAGACGACAAAGAAAGATGGGAAAAAGCGATAAATGGATAACTCTCAAACTTTGATGGGGTAATGTAAAATAGAAACAGATCTTAATTATAATTGGAAAAAAGAAATTGAAGAATTGCATAAAAGAATGATTTTTTTGAACAATATGATGAGTTACATTAAAGAAGAAATGAAAGAAATAGAAAATAAGATAAGGAACCTTTATAAGGAGTGAGAGGAGGGAATATAAAAGGAGAATTAAATGGGAAAAATAGATAAAAGCCTAGTCAAGCAGGCTGAAAATGAGCTTGAGAAAGAAAAAAAAGAAGAACAAATCAAGATTATAAAAAGTGCAATAAAAAGCACTTTGGAAAAAATAGAAGAAAAGAAAAAAGAACGTGATAAACTAAGTAGAGAAATAAAAATTTTGAAACAGGATATTCAAAATATCAGAGATGGACGGCTTGATCTTATCGAGGAACGTCAGAAGAAAGACGAAGAGGCTAGAAATACCTCTGTAATTATTGTTGAGAAAGAAAAGGTTGTTGAACATCACAATCATTACTGGGATAGATGGTTCTATCCTTATAAAATAGAATATAACCCCCCTTTAGTGACATATACAACTGATACTACATCTACTAGTTATACATCGACTGCATCTGTTAATATTAATTGTTCAATAGCTAAAGAAGCTAGTTATGGATCATATGTATTGAAAGATGGAACAGTAAAATCTTTTAATTAATTTTTAATTTCTCCTCTCACCCCTCAAAAATAAAAGGAAAAATAAAACGAAGATAACAAAGTCTCTCGAAAAAATAAATTCTATGCTGCAAAATCTTGATCTTCCTCTTATGAAGGAGCAAGAGGCGATTGATATTAAAAAAATAATTTTTCCTTATATAGCTAAAAATGCTGATGAAATTGCCGATTTTGTTATATCAGAAACTAAATTTTATCTTCGGCAATTTTGTTATTATATTAATG
>Ga0180301_10003954_pt1 | contig 11502 bp, 12 predicted proteins | sample GuaBasSediGuay16_FD_121797 | JGI IMG/M metagenome (GOLD analysis project Ga0180301, IMG submission 121797) | Subseafloor sediment microbial communities from Guaymas Basin, Gulf of California, Mexico - Guay16, Core 4569-2, 12-15 cm | ecosystem: Environmental > Aquatic > Marine > Hydrothermal... | reverse complement strand
CTATCCTGTGGTGGGCTATCTTGTACCCTTCTTTCTGTTAATCATTTCTATTGCTAAGGCAGCTAATTATAATGCTGCTGTTTTAAAAGTCAAATATATGTCGAAATTTGACAAAATTTGTGTGTAATGTAAAATATTTAACATGATATCTGTACAAGAAGCTGTACAAGAAATCGTAAAAGTATCACCCTTTATTCAGGAGTCTCTATCACGAGGAATCATAAATCTGTCTGCATTTGCCAGAGAAATCCATCCTGAAGTAGAAGCCATAGTCAAAAAAGAAATAAAGGTGGGAGCCATCATAGTAGCTTTGAAAAGATATGCAATTGAGCTCAGGAGAAATAATGTGGGAAAAATCAATTTCCTGAAGCAAATTGGGGATCTTACGGTTCGATCAAATTTAACCGAGTTTACATTTGCATTTCCCACTACGGATGTTCTGTTGGCAAAGCAGAACGAGCTTCTAACAAGAATCAAAGATGAAAAAGATACTTTCTGTACCGTATCACAAGGCGTTTTGGAGACGACTATTATAGTTAGTAAGAACGTGGAAGGAACCGTTAGAGAAATATTCGAGGACGAGAAACTCATCTCGAACTTTGGCAATCTTTCATCGATCACTATTAAACTTCCCAAAGACACGGTAGACACACCTGGCGCTTATTACACAATTCTGGCATTATTGGCGTGGGAGGGAATAAATGTAGTTGAGGTGGTATCAACATATACTGAGCTGACCGTCATCTTTCGTGATGAAGATGTTGATAAGGCTTTTTCAACATTAAAAAGAGCTTTTCGGACCTAGAGGTGGGGATTTTGGGGTATGCTTGGCTCAGCACGGGTATTTTGCAGCTGAAAGGTACGGCGATTTTCCTTCATACAAGGGGTGACAGCGGCTGGATTTGCACCAGTGTCAAAACTGCAGGTAGTAGTGTAATGATATTATTCATAATGTCGGTTGGAGGGTGCAATGGCACGTAGAAAAAGACCCGTATCATTCCGTACTTCAGAAGTATCTCATGTGGTCGGGGCTACCTATAGCCAGCTTGTGTATTGGGATAAGACAGGTCTGGTGAAACCGAGTGTGAAGCCAGCATCTGGGAGGGGTTCACGACGTCTCTATTCCATAGAAGATATTTTCGAGTTGAAAATCTTGGTGAAATTGTTGGATAGTTCGCTGCCTCTACAGCGGATACGGTCGAGCTTCCAATTCATACGAAGCCAATCAAAGGCGTTATCATCTTTTGTAGTGCTCACGGATGGGAAGACGGTCTATTTCTACGAGGACTACAATACTCTCGTTGACACTTTGAAGCAAGGACAGACAGTATTACGAATCGCGGTACAAGACCTGATTGCAGACGTGCAGGCTAGGTTGACTAGTGGGCAGTGAGTACAAGAGGAACCAATCCTGTCCCAATTGCCGGATATCAATAAGTGACTGCCGGGGATGCTCGTAGGCCGGGGCACTAGAGAATTGTGCGGATGCAGAATATGGCAGCGGCTGGATTTGAACCAGCGACCAAAGGCTCATGTGTCCTCTGCTCTACCACTGAGCTACGCTGCCCGAAAATAGTTTAGCACTGGCTAAGGAAGATGGTCAAATTAAGATACGTAATGACAAGGAGAATTAAAGCAGTTATAATCTAATACAACGATGTCAAGCTGTACAGGAGGTATAGATTGAGAGAGCCGTTTGCCAAATTCATAGAAAGCGAGCTGGGGGATGGTGTTTTGCTCATTACCTGCGGCTTGCCGGGCACCTGGAAGACCGAGACGAGCGAGGAGATTTCCAGGATTAAGGGCTACCCTATCCTGCGCTCCGACCTGATTAGACTGGAGGTACTGAAAGGCGAGAATGTATTTGATGAGAAGGTCGCCTCGGATATGAGCAAACGAACGGCTGTGTACGATGAAGTGTTCCGACGGGCAGACGGGGTCCTGGAAAAGGGCGGTAGTGTAATACTCGATGCCACTTTCGTCACCCAAGCGTTGAGAAGACGAGCTGCTGAGATAGCTGCCAAACATAATAAGACATTAGTCATCCTTCAGACTCATTGCCCGCAGGAGGTCTCTATCGCCCGGATATTACGACGCACACAGGAAAACTATGAATCGAATGCCCTCACCGAGCAAGCCTATCTCAACAATAAAAAGAAGTTTGAAGAGGTGGACGTGGATGACTTGAAGCGATTATATCCCAGACTTAATATCATTCACCTGACAGTTGATACCCAATATGACATGCCCGAAGATTGGTATATTATCGGTATGGAAAAGAGATAGGAATGAAGATAGATTTGCACATCCATACCAGGACCTGCTCGGATGGCAATCTTCCTATTGAAGAGGTTTTTAAAGAAGCCAAAAATAGAAAAATCGATTTAATCTCGATAACCGACCATGATTCTATAGATTGCCAGGAAACGGCTATCACCCTGGCAAGAAAGTATGGCATGTCTTACATCACAGGGGTGGAATTAAACGTGACTTTCTATTATCCTGAGGGCAATAAAGATGTTTCCCTGGATTTCCTGGGGTATGGGTATGATATCGGTAATCAAGAGCTAAAGGACAAGCTCCGGTTGATCAAGGGACATAGAAGGAAAAGGGCGCGCCAGATTTTAGAAAACCTGAACGTCGAGTTCGATAAAGAGGGTATTGAAAGATTTACCGAGGAAGATCTCAGGAAAATAGAGGAAAGTGTGGACGGAGTGTTCGGGCGACCTCATATAGCAAGCTATCTGATAAAAAAGGGCATTGTCAAAGACATGCAAGAGGCATTCGATAAATATCTGGTCAAGTGTAATGTCCACAAGTATCCACTCTCTCTTGCTGAAGCATCAAAGCTCATCAGGAATGCCGGGGGAGTACTGATACATGCCCACCCCAATGATCCTCACGGAACATCCCTGGTAAAAATAACGCGTGACCTGAAGGAACAAATGGAGGTCATAGAGAAATATATGCTACAATACATTGATGGTGTTGAGTGCTGGCATTCGAGACATGATGAGAAAACTACCGCGCAATATGTTGAGTTTGCCAGAAAACACGACATGCTCATGACCGGCGGCAGCGATTGTCATCAAAAACCAATCCTGATGGGCACATTGGATATACCTGATTGGGTTGCCGAGCAGTTCAGTGGCAGGAACATGAAGTTTTATGGAACTAATAGATAAAATGGTTTTGGAAGAGAGCAGTTTGCTGGGAAATTACTAGCTAATGAAGAACTACGATATTAAAGACCCATCCCTGGCTCAAGAAGGCAGGCTTCGCATTGACTGGGCTGGGAAGGAAATGCCGGTCGTCAGACTGATAAAGGAAAGATTTGGCAGGGAAAAGCCCTTGGCGGGAGTGCGCGTCTCTGCTTGCCTCCACATCACCACGGAAACAGCTAATTTAGCTCTGGCTCTAAAAGAAGGTGGTGCTGAGGTAGTCCTGTGTGCCTCCAATCCCTTAAGTACCCAGGACGACGTAACTGCTGCCCTGGTTGACTATGGCATTCCCGTCAATGCCATAAGGGGAGAAGATAACGAGACTTACTACAGGCATATCATCACCGCCCTGGAACATAAGCCGCAGATTACAATGGATGATGGTGCGGACCTGGTTTCCACCCTTCATAAGGACTATACCGAATTGGCTGCCGACGTCATTGGTGGCACTGAAGAAACGACCACGGGGGTTATCAGGCTGAGGAACCTGGCAAAGGCGGGTAAATTAATTTACCCCATTATTGCCGTAAACGATGCTCAAACCAAACATTTCTTTGATAACAGGTATGGAACGGGGCAAAGCACAATAGACGGCATCACCAGGGCTACCAATATACTCTGGGCAGGAAGGAAAGTAGTTGTATGTGGCTATGGTTGGTGTGGCAAAGGGATAGCCAGGCGGGCTCAGGGACTCGGAGCACAGGTTATCGTCACCGAGATCCAGCCAATCCTGGCACTGGAGGCTGCCATGGATGGCTATCAGGTCATGCCTTTGATTAATGCTTGCCAGATGGGAGAGGTCTTCATCACCGCCACGGGTAATATGAGTGTCATTGATAAAACACACTTTTTACAGATGAGAGACGGTGCTATTGTGGCAAATAGCGGACACTTCAATGTAGAAATAAACATCCCGGCTTTGGAAAGCATGGCCAAATCGAAGAAACGAGTACGTCCTTCTGTTGATGAATATGTATTAGGCGATGGACGGCGTATCTACCTGTTGGGCGAGGGTAGGCTAATCAATCTAGCTGCCGCCGAGGGGCACCCGGCTAGCGTTATGGACATGAGTTTTGCCAACCAAGCCCTATGTTTAGAGTATCTTGTCAAGACGCAAGGAAAGCTCGAGCCTGCAGTCTATCCTGTGCCTGAGGAAATTGACCAGGAGGTTGGTAGACTAAAGCTCGCCTCCATGAATGTCGCCATTGATTCCTTGAGTGAGGAACAAAGGAATTACCTGGCAAGCTGGGAAGAAGGAACATAAAAGAACACAAGAAGCAGAAGCGTGAAATATGATAAATCCTAAGCACGAAATGCTGAATACTAAACAATATCGAAAAACTCATGATCGAAATTAGAAACAAAATGAGTTTTAGTATTTAAGCTTGGAGTTTAGAAATTCAGGATTAGAGTTTCCCGAAGGGGGTAAAGATGACGAATAGCTTTAATCAAGCGGATTCCTATTTAGCTACTGCGGAGTGCGTCACCGAGGGGCACCCTGATAAGCTATGTGATCAGATTTCCGATGCTATTCTTGATGCTATGCTGGCACGAGACCCTTTCGCCCGAGTGGCCTGTGAGGTGTCTGTGGCTATGGGCATGGTGATAGTCCTCGGTGAGGTTACCTGCGAGGGCTATGTGGAAATACCCAATATCGTGCGCCAGGTAATCAAGGATGTAGGCTATACCAAACCTGAATATGGCTTTGATTATCGGACCTGCGGAGTCCTCGTCTCAATTAAAGAGCAGTCAAGCGACATCGCCGCCGGAGTCGGTCAATCTTTAGAAATGCGAACGGGAGAGGTAACTGATGAAATTCTGGACAGAACTGGTGCTGGTGACCAGGGTATGATGATTGGATTTGCCTGTAGAGAAACTCCTGAGCTTATGCCTTTGCCTGTTGCACTGGCACACAAGCTGTGTCAGAGCTTAGCCCAGGTAAGAAAAAGTGGAGCCGTGCCTTATCTCAGGCCTGATGGCAAGTCTCAGATAACTATAGAGTATAGCCATGGCATGCCTAAGAGGGTGCTCTGTGTTGTTCTTGGTGCCCAGCATGACCCGGGGGTGGAACGTAAAACCATCGAGCACGACCTTATAGAACAGGTTATTAGGAAGACTATTCCCGACAATTTGCTGGATAGTGAGACTGAATACTACATCAACAGCGCAGGACAATTTATCATCGGCGGGCCGGTGAGCGACACTGGTTTTACCGGGCGCAAAATCGTTGCTGATACTTACGGCAGTGCCTGCGGACATGGTGGGGGCTGCTTTTCCGGCAAAGATCCTACTAAGGTAGACCGTTCCGCTGCTTATATGGCCAGATATGCCGCTAAAAATATTGTAGCTGCTGGACTTGCCGATTATGTCCAGCTTCAGGTTGCTTATACTATCGGAAAAGCTCGTCCTCTATCATTAGCCATCGAGACATCCGGCACGGGAAAGGTTCCTGATGAAGTCATATCAAAGCTCATTAAAAAGCATTTTGACTTTCGCCTTGAAGCCATCATAAGGGCACTGGACCTGCGCCGCCCCATTTACCGCCAGACTGCCACTTATGGGCATTTCGGCAGGGTAGACCTCGACCTCCCCTGGGAGAGAACGGATAAGGCTGAGATTCTGAGAAGAGAAGCAGGCTTGTAGGATTGCGAAATTCGAAACCAAGTTGAGAGTCCGGGATCTTGTCCCGCTCAACAATGCATCATTATTTTAGCTTCTTTATGCGCCTGCGCCTTACCAGGTGAATAGTGACAAACACTGCAGCCATTATAGCCACGAAACCAAAGACGATCCAGGCGGTATACTCAGGTCCTACATCCTTTAACCCGAGCCTGGCTAAAGTTCCCAGGAAAATCAATGTTCCATCATAGACAATGAAAGAAAGTACGATGGCCAGCACCATCTGGTAGTAACGGATGCGCATGGTACCAGCAGCCACCGATGATACCTGCATAAACCCCGGTGTTAATCTGGCGGCAACTATCACCGGGATAGGCCATCTGCCTATCCTATTCTGAAATTGCTCAAGATTACGCTGCAAGAATTTCGAACGTTTACCGAGCCAGTTTGCGAATCTTGTGCCCAGCAGCCGGCTTAGCCAGTAAATGATGCTTGTTCCCAGTAGGCTGCCACTCAGTAGCATTGTAATGATAAGGAGCACCGGCAATGAGAAGGCCCCCATTTTGTAGGTAGTGAAAAATAGGATGGTGTCGAGTGCGAATGGGAATGGGATACCAATGTCTGCTGATACGGTTAATAAAAATATGGCTGCCAGTCCCCTTGGGTTATTGACGTTTATGGAAGCAGCTAGTGTAGAAAGTGCTCCGTTTATCCAGTCAATCATAGACAACTCAGGCTATTGTGGCACAAAACATAGATAGGGGCAATGACCCATCTCAACTCAGCCGAATTGTGGCGACAGACTGTAGCTTCACGCTCAGGACACACCGAGCTCCGTATGATAAAATGTTGTTTTCCAGATTTCTAATTGGTATACCATTTGCGGAGACAACTAATGTCAAAAGGTGATCCGCCCCTGTTTATCCTCCCGTTGTGGCCTGTGGTGGACAGGGTGTTGAGATCGATTTATCATATCAAGCCTCTGAAAGCCGATGGTAGCGGTATCATTTGCTTCGATATTCGCCGCTATAAGGGTCCCAGCAAGGTACTAAATGACGGCTCCGAAGTAAGAACCGGAGACATAATCATAGAGCTTCATTTGAACAACGACTGGTTTAAGAGAAGACGCAAGCTGAATCTCCAAGCCTCACAATCGCCCCGGGAGTTCCTTGGTTGCTTCGCACAGGACCTCCGCGTTTTGGCCCAGCAAATAACCAGGGGGATGTTTGGTGATATTGTAGCACTCCACGGCATCACCCTTCAGGATGTAGCTGCTCGACGACTGGGATTCCAAGTTGATGAACTACCCGATAGCTTATGGAAAAAAGGGGGCCGCTTCTATATGGCCGGGTTAATGCAAGTCTATCATTTGCGGGGAGATAAATTGCCTGGGCTCAGAGAAAAGCCTTGGGAGGTAAAAGAGGTATGGCTTTCCAGAGAGGCGCTTTTAAACAGGTACGGCCCAAAATATCCGTGAATGCGATTGTATGCTTAAGCCGGGCTTGCTAGACTGAAGGCTCTTTTTCTAACTCAAGAAGTTCAGGTATGGTGACAAAATCGAAGCTCTTCCCCTTTAAGGTCTCAATGACGAAGGGCAGGGCTTGGAGCATCTGGCTTCGGTCATAGTTTGGCCTACTGTCGCGGCCATCGTGCAGTACAATTACACCCCCTGGTTTTGCCCGCTTAACAACAGTTTGTCCAATCTCTTCGGCAGACTTATTTGCCTTCCAGTCGCCGGTCATATTGTCCCAGGTAACTACCGTGTATCCGAGTTGGCGAACAGTTCGCATCAACCAGGGTGTGCGGAAGCCGTGGGGAGGGCGAAAAAGCTTTGACTCAACTCCGGTACATTCATAGATTGCCTGATGAGCTAGCTCAATCTCGCGTGCAACTGCCTTGCTCCGCCTTAAGCATAGTGACTTATAGTGATGGTAAGAGTGATTTCCAATCACATTTCCTGTTTTCACTATCCGCCGGCAGATATCAGGATAGCGCCGGGCGTTTTCCCCGATGATGAAGAAAGTCGCTTTTATTCTATATTGCTCCAGTATGTTGAGAACTTGAGAGGTGTAAGGTTCATTCGGGCCGTCATCAAAGGTTAGTGCAATCCGGAGATGGTTGCGGTCGCCATTAGACAACACCTTGCCATAGAACTGGGAGCGAGGGTTAGTACTGTGGTAGGCAAACAGTGAACTAAGAACACCGATATCAAAGACATAAATGGCTCTTCCCACTGCCCCAATTACGGGGCCGATATGCAACCACAGTAAACCAAAGAGAAGGGCAACATACAACAAGGCTGTTTTAAATCTCGACCAGGAAAAACTGTCAACCACAGTTCGCCATGCCTTAGACGGTAAGTCCTCCAGCCTTTCGGAGATTGGTTCATACCAGAAAAGTACCGAGAAATAGTCCACAACCCAGTTCCAGTATTGGTTCACTACGCCAATCCTTTTCAGGCGGCGGGCTGAGGTAAGAACAAAGAGCCGGGGGATAATGCTTCCCTTGCCAGCTCTCCTCAATCTCAAGGAAAGTTCGTATTCCTCTCCATAAAACCTGATACTGGTATCGAATCCACCCACCTCCAGGAGTGCTGACCGCCGCACAGCGAAGTTACATCCCCATATAGCACTACCCTTGTTGGAAACTTTACGAAAGAATTGGTCTAAGATAATACTGATGAAACTACCAATGTAGGAGGCAATCCTGGCGACCTTGACAACATCGAAGTAGGCATAAGGGCAACTTACTACCACCGTCTCTGGTTTTCGAATAAAGTGCGAAACGATGGTTGAAAGCCAGCAAGCTGGTGCCTGGGTATCGGCATCAATGAAGGCGATAATCTCTCCTGTTGCTGCTTCAGCGCCCTTTTGCCTGGCGCAAGCGGGACTTTTCTTACTTTCATAGACAACCTTTGCGCCCCAATCGCGAGCTATCCTGGCTGTATTGTCCTTGCTGGCATTATCAACTACGATGACCTCGTATTGCTCAGGATAGTCCTGCTTTTTTATTGACTCCAAACATAAAGGAAGATATTTTTCCTCATTATAGGCTGGTATAACTACCGATACAGAGGGTAGCCTTTTAGAACTAGCCGTTGGTACATGCACTATGTTACCTTGGCTCATGATCTGCAGATTCAGAACGACGGAAGCTCATTATACTACTTCTCTATAGTTTGTGTATAGGTGATATCGACCGGCTCATAGTAAGTCAGCGAAGGTGAGTGAAGAGGTTCGGTTGATAATCATCCATCTTCTCAAACATGGTGTGTTCTGCCACAATGCGGGCATCTGATTTGTCGCTCTTTGAACGTGGGTGGCACTCGCAACTTGGCGCCGCAGTCACATGCAATGGTGCGATAGTTGCTCAGCCGCCACATTACATCTGAGGTCTCGCGAGTACGTTGTACCTCGTCTGGTTCACCCGCTTCTTCCCCCAGTTTCGTCGTTGTTATTGGGGCTGTTGCGGCAGCAAGACTGGTAGCGGGTATAACTCCTTTACCGCCGTGGAACTGGCGGTAGACCTGGTCATAATCGCTAAAAGAGGCACCAGCCATGGCGCGCAGGATGCGTATCCTCTCTGATAGAGGGGGGTGGGTGCTGGACAGCTCACTGGCTTTCAAGCCTTTCTTGCGGAAAGGATTGACGATATACATGGGGGCTGTAGCCTTATTGGCTGATTTTAACTGCCCGGTTGAGGCACCTATCTTTTCCAGGGCTGAGGCCAGCCCTTCAGGGTATCTGGTGTAGAGAGCTGCCGAAGCATCTGCCAGGTACTCTCTCTTCCGAGATATAGCGAAGTAAATGAGTTGTGCCATAATCGGTGCTAGTATCATAAATACGAGTGAAACGACCAGGATTATTATGTTGCCTCCCCTCCCTCCTCCTGAAGAGCTTCTTCTTCCTCCTGTCATTGCGCCGAAAAACGCGAGACGCGACCCATACCAGGCCAGGATTACAATAGTGCCAAGCAGGATGCTACACATTGACATGAGCAGCACGTCCCGATTCTTGATGTGGGATATCTCATGGGCGATGACCCCTTGTAATTCATCACGGTTTAATTTTTGTAGCAATCCTGAAGTGATAGCTACTGATGCCCGCTTGGGATCGCGACCAGTGGCGAAGGCATTCAGTGCTGGGTCATCAATGATGTATATGTCGGGCATTTTCTCCAGACCGGAGGCAATCTTCATTTCCTCAACTATATTGTACAGGCGGGGGTGGTCATCACGCCTGATCTTCTTCGCCCTCGACATCCTGAGCAGGATACTGTCACCTTGGAAATAGCCGATTAAACTCAAAACTGTCCATGCTAATATGGCAATGACCAAACCTGCAAGGGCGCTGTCGAAGAAGTACATGCCCAGGAAATAGCCAAGAAGGATCAGCAGTGCTCCCATACCTATTGTCAGCACTACCGTCCTTATTTGATTAGACCTAATCTGTTCCCACACGGCTGCGGTGACTTCTTACTAAGTGAAACTGACCTTGGGCGCTTCTCTTTCTGCGGTTAGCGTAACCTCAAAGAATTCACTGGGTTTGAACCCGAACATGCTGGCGACAATGTTGGACGGAACCATCTGCGTCTGGTTGTTGTACCTCAGGACTGAATCATTATAAAACTGGCGAGAAAAGCTTATCTTGTTCTCGGTTGAGGTAAGCTCCTCCTGAAGTGCCAGAAAGTTCTGATTGGCTTTGAGGTCAGGGTAGTTTTCCACCACAGCCAGTAAACGGGATAGTACGGAGCTTAACTCACCTTCGGCTTTAGCTCGCTCGCCAGCTCCGGCAGACGACAGTTGCTGGGCAAGATTACGGGCTTTGGTCACTGCTTCCAGGGTTTCTCGCTCGTGTTTCATATAACCCTTGGCAGTTTCCACCAGGTTGGGGATGAGGTCATAGCGTCGTTTTAGCTGAACGTCAATCTGCGCCCAGGCGTTCTTTACTTGGTTGCGCAGCCTGACCAAGCTGTTGTAGAGAATAAATAATGTGATTGCGAGAACTACGACAACACCGATAATGATGTAAACTGCTAGCATATTCAACCTCCTTAATTAATGTTCTCCCATGTGTTACTTAATTATTATTGCCCTTTACTCAGGAGCTTCGAACACTTCTCCCAAGAAACTGATGACCTGTTCCTTGGAATCTTGTTTTGGCGGTCGTTCTCCAGCCAAATGTCTTATCAATTGAGTAACCTCACCCCCGTCGAACCACAGTCCATGTTTATCAGAGCACACATCTATGATGTTTTCGGGCTGTCCGCCTATCGCTACTTTTTTCATCTTACGACTACAGATTGGGCAATTTCGTTTCTTTTCTGATGAAATGGCTTCCTGAGAGGTGAGGATGTCATCAAAGAATTCCTTTGGCTCTTCAAGCCCCTGAGACTTAAGAAAAAGCTCGAGCTCTCCAGAGTCAAACCATACCCCCTTGCAGCTATTACAATAATCGAGTTCAATATTGTGATACTCTACTACTATCATGTCGCATTTACAAACTGGGCATATCATCGCTCGCAGGCCTCATCTGATGACTTGTGATAGTGTAGATGCCCGATGAAGCCATGTCAAGGTTATTGTATAAGCTTCGAAGAATACACAATGAGATAAATGCGTTGAGAATTAGCTCTTTGCTCGTCGGCGTCTTCTGAGCCAGAT
>Ga0180301_10003952_pt1 | contig 11503 bp, 12 predicted proteins | sample GuaBasSediGuay16_FD_121797 | JGI IMG/M metagenome (GOLD analysis project Ga0180301, IMG submission 121797) | Subseafloor sediment microbial communities from Guaymas Basin, Gulf of California, Mexico - Guay16, Core 4569-2, 12-15 cm | ecosystem: Environmental > Aquatic > Marine > Hydrothermal... | reverse complement strand
TCTAGGATTTCATTTAAATGGCTCAAGGGTATCCTACACTTTCCAATTAAAACATTTTCATGTGAAATTTTAATTGGCTCTCTAGTTAATCCTAAATCTAAACTAACCTTAACCTGTTCTTTATTTAATTTAATTGCGTTTAGGATGCTTATGGCTGTGAATTTAGTTATGAGGATTTTTTCATTGAACCTGTAATGATATTTATGTATTGCCATTAATTGTCTCTCCAATCTCTTTAACGCTTACCTAATTAGAGTAAGTGTCTATTCTCTATATGAGCTTAGTAAAATAAAAAGAGGGAGGGATTATTATTTTTCTTCATGTAGTATTTTTCCTTCACCTATCACTATTGTTGGATATGATTCTAGGCTGAATGGATCTCCATTCCATACGATCATTGATGCCCATTTACCTTTCTCGATGGTGCCGAGTTTATTTTCAATTCCAAGTATTTTTGCATTGTTTAGTGTTAATAGTGATATGCATTCAGCTTTGCTCATTCCAAATCTCCTAAAGAATCTTAATTGTAGGAATATGTTTCTCTGAAGTATCACTGGGTGGTCGGACATTAAGCCGAATAATGGTTTTACTTCAACTAAATACTTCACATTTCTCCAGTATTCGTGTTTTAGCTCTGTTTTGTAGGCGAAGGCATCTACTGGACCATAAACTATGGGAACACCTTCCTTCTTCAATTTTTCGAATGTTAATTTCTTGTCTATGTCGCATAGATGTTCAACTGTTGCTTTGAAGTTGAATTCTCTTTTCAGTAAGAGTAATCCTGCAACATCATCAGCTTTGTGGACGTGGATTCTTAGTAGCTCTTCACCTTTAATTATTGGGAATAAATACTTTATTTCTGGTTCAATTTCTTCAAGTGTCTTCTTTCCCTTTTCAATAAGTGTTAGAGCATCTTTAGCTTTTATAAGCCATTTTCTTAATATTGCTATTGCACCCATTCTTGTATATGGTCTAGTTCCCTTCCACTCAATAGTGCTTCTTGGATTATATCCTAATGCTGCCTTTACTCCTGCATATTTAATGAAGGCGTCTTCAATATCAGCTGCATAGTTTCTAATTAAAACACCTTTCCCACCTATTATATTTCCGCTTCCCGGTAGTACGCATGAATATAGTATTCCATGCTCAATTGATTCCTTAAATGCCTTGTCATCGAGATATATTGAGTATAATGCATCTGATAATGGTAATACTGTTTCAAATTTTTCATTAGATTCATCTTCTGATGATGGTTCTCCATGTCTTGCCATACCTATGTGGCAGTGTGCATCTATGAGGGCTGGTGTAACAACTTTGCCTTCAATTATTTCTGCGTTTTTAGGTTTATTTTTAGTTACATCTACTATTTTGTTTTCATCGAAAACTACGTATACATCCTTTAGTACTTCGTCTGGTTTTCCAGTATAAAGAATATCTGTCCTAATGGCTTTCATAGAAACACCTCATGAATAGTTGAAGTTGAAATGTTAATAATTCTTATTCTAGCAGATTTTGTATGCAAATATTTACATGTCTTTGTTAATTTTATAAATCTATAATTTGAATATCTATCAGTGTGGTTTTGGAGGTAAAATATGAGTCAAGGCCGCTTCGACGTAATTGTAGTGGGAGCTGGAACTGCAGGTTCATATGCTGCTTACCTATTGGCAAAGAGTGGGTTAAAAGTTGCATTAATAGAAAGAAAACCTAAAGAAAAGATTGGAGAAAAGGTTTGTGGTGATGCTATAGGTAAGCATCACTTTGATAATTTAAAGTTATCTTATCCTTCTGGTGACGAGCTAGATGGAGTTTTTAAAGGAGTGAAGGTTTATTCACCTGATGAAAAGTTTTCAATAATCGTTGAAGGTGAAGGTTTCGCTGTAAATCGATATAGTTTTGGTCAACGATTATTGAAAATGGCATTAAATTCTGGAGCAGAATTATATGATAAAACACATGTTATTGAGCCTATAGTAAGGAATGGATTTGTTAAAGGTGTTGCTGCAATTAATTTAGATAGTTCTTCAAGGGAGGTCTTTGAGGGTGAAATTGTAATTGATGCATCAGGCGTTGCCAGTGTGGTGAGAACTAAACTACCAGAGGATTGGTGGATAAGTGAGAGAATTGCTCCAGAGGATACAAATGCATGTTATAGGGAAATTGTTGAAACAAAGGATGAGTTAGATTCAACATATGCAATAATATATTTGTCGAAGAAAATTGCACCTGGAGGATACTGGTGGTTCTTCCCTAAATCTAAGCATATAGCTAATGTTGGATTAGGAGTTCAACCAATAGAAAATGCACCTAACCCTATTAATCAATATAAAATCTTCATCAAAGTTAGACGTGAACTTAAGGGTTCGAGAAAGATTCATGCTGGAGGAGGTGTAGTGCCTACTAGAAGGCCGTTGGACTGTCCAGTGGCTAATGGCCTCTTAGCTATTGGAGATTCAGCATATACTTGTAATCCAATTCATGGTGGTGGGATTGGTCCTTCAATGGTTAGTGCTAAGTGTGCTGCTGAAACTATATTGAATGCACTTGAAAATTATAATGAACCTACAATCAATGCATTATGGCCTTATCCAATAAAGTATATAGAAAGGTATGGTGCCAAACAAGCTCCACTTGACATTTTCAGAATGTTTCTTCAAAGATTATCTGATGACGACTTAAACTTTGCTTTTAGAAGAAAGGTTATCACTGGAGAAGAAGTAAACTGGGTTGGTTCTTCAGGTGAGTTAAAGTTAAGTGTGGAAAGAAAGCTTAGTAAAGCTTTAAGATTGATTTCAAGGCCAACTCTATTATATAGATTAAAAACTGTTAGAGATTACATGGAAAAAATTAAGGCTTTATATTCTAATTATCCTGAAGATCCATCAAACTTCATTAAATGGAGAGCTAAAGTCAATGCGCTAATAAGTGATTATTTAAGGAAAATAAGGTAAATTGAGGGAAGATAAATTTAATAGCTTTATTTTCTAGTAGAAATGTGCACGGTGGATGATATGTGTATAGTTTTCTTAGGAAGTAGAGCTGGTGGATGGTCCTGGCAGGTCTTTGTAGCTTCAATGTTTATTGGTCTTGGCTTAGGTGAACTTTTAGGGCGGCCTGATGTTGGAGTTCTTTTAGGCATGGGTATGGGTTTCATTCTGGCAACATTAATTAGAATTGAAAGACGTGTAGTAATCAATATTCCAAGAAGTTTTGGAGCTATATTAACTATGACTGCCGGAGTCTTCTTTATTTTAAGTGGACTAACCTTTCTAGATGTAATTCCTAGATCTTATCTCAGGTATTTTGGTGGTATTGGCCTAATGTTTCTTGGAATAATGTTCATTGTCTTCAGCTCAAGAGCTATAAGACGCAGGTGAATTATCCAGTAACCATTTAATTAGATTTTATTATTAAGAGATATTTGGGTGAACTGGTTGAAGGCAATGGTGCTTCATAATCAAGCTTCCATTGAAAGTTTCCCTCTAACATATATTGATTTTGATAAACCATTTCCTCAACGAAATGAAGTTCTAGTTAGAATTAAATGTTGTGGTGTTTGTAGGACTGATTTACATATTATTGAGGGTGAGCTTCCAACCGTCAAAATACCTCTTATAGTTGGTCATCAAATTATTGGTGTTATTGAAGATATTGGTGATAATGTCGATCATGGCTTTATTAACATGCGTGTGGGAATTCCGTGGCTATATTGGAGTTGTGGGGAATGTAAGTATTGCAAAGCTGGCCTAGAGAATCTATGTGACAATGCACTTTTTACTGGTTATAGTGTTGATGGCGGCTATGCTGAATATATTGTTGCTCATAAAGATTTCATTCATAAGATACCGGTTGGTTTAGATGATTTACATGCTGCTCCACTACTATGTGGTGGAGCCATCGGGTATAGAGCTCTAAAATTAACAAGGTTGCTTGGGGTGGAGGAGGGGAAGCTTGGTCTTTTCGGCTTCGGTTCTTCAGCGCACATGATTATTCAAGTAGCTATAAGTCATGGCTTAGATGTATATGTTTTTACTAGGTCTAAACTTAGACAAGAACATGCAATTAGTTTAGGTGCGATTTGGGCAAGTGGTCCAATGGATGATCCTGGAGTAAAGTTAGATGCAGCCATCGTTTTTGCACCTGCTGGCTGGGTTGCAGTTGAAGCCTTAAAGAAGCTTGATAAAGGTGGTAGACTTGTTTTAGCTGGAATCTACATGTCTCCAATCGAGAAGTTAGATTATGATTTACTATGGCTTGAACGTGAAATTAAAAGTGTTGCTAATGTAACGCGGAGAGATGTTAGAGAATTTCTGGATGAAGCGGCAAAGATTAGGATTAAGACAACAGTGACAGCTTATCCTCTAAAAGATGCCAATAAAGCATTATATGACTTAAAGCATGGCAAGTTAAAGGGATCTGCTGTGTTAAAAGTATCCTAAGTTTTATTAGCTCTCTCAACATTGCTTATCTAATATGTATTTAGGTTGTTTACTCCAAAAATTAATTATAGTCAAACATAAATATTGAATATCACCTTGAGTTCGAGGTGTGTTTCATTGAAGTTAAGTGTGTTTGAAGCTCTCGATAGACTTGGAAAGTTAAAGCGAACGGGATGGATTTTATCGAAAATTCCATATGATTTAGCTGAAAATGTAGCTGAACACACCATAAAAGTCGCAGTAATCTCTCTTCATATAGCTCGCATATTTAATGAAAAACAAGCAATGAATATAGAGAAGATTTTGAAAATGGCTTTAATTCATGACTTTCCAGAGGCAATTATTTCAGATATTCCTAGGCCAATTAAAATTAAGATGGGGGATAAAGAGCTTAATGAAATCAGTCTACAAGCATTAGAAGATCTTCTCAGCAAATTAGAGTGTAATAGCGAGTTAATTGAACTATTTAAAGAATTTATTCGAGGAGAGTCCCTTGAGGCTAAAATCGTAATACTAGCAGATACTGCAGCTACTTATCTACAATGCATAGTTTATGAGACGGAGTATGGAATTAAAACTTCATATTTAAAAGAAATTAAAGAAGCAACCTATTCAAGACTGCTAAAATATTTGAAAGAAATGAATTTAACCTTAGATGATCTGCTACGCCATATTACTTCGTAAGTATCTTGGGTTAGCTCAATTGTTCAATGTATCTTTCTACGAGCTCTTTAATTTTATTCCACTCAGCTTTATTATGTATTGTGAATTTCTGGTTGCGCTTCCACTTTCCACTCTTTTTCAACCATACGTATAGAGCTACTTGTTTTCTTCCAAAAGATTCAAGCAAAACTACTGCAGACCACCATTTTTCTGTTTTATATAGTGAAACATAATTGAGGACTTTTAATTTTTCTGAAACCGGTAACTCTTCAGACATTTAATCCCTCCTTAAAGTTACAAACAAAAGAGGATATCATCCTTAAAACAATTTCTGAAAAGGATTTTACTTTAATGCTAACTGAAGTTTATTTTCTAAATAATTGGTAAGTTTAATGAAAATTGAGGTATTGTAGTTATATTTCACTTTACATTTTTATTCTCCCTATGTTTTCTTCAATTTTTATTTTGGTTCCATAGGGTTTGGAAAGTTTTTTGATGTTTTTAAGTATTTTTAGAGCTTTTTCGCCTTTAGCTAGTAGCGGTCTCCCTCTATTTGGTCTAGTTTTCTCGAATCCTAAGTCCACTGGATATAATTTTATTTCTTCAAATCTACCTTCATTAAAGGTGCAGTGAACTAGTATTGTTTCCCAGTATTCTGGTTTTTCAGTGAACCACTTAAATCCCATTTTAATTAAATCTGGTATTCCCTTCTCTCTAGTGTCATAGAGTTCTGATGGTGTTGCATTCCAATCTAGCTTATATCTCTCATATAGATCTGCTGGCTGTTTTTTGATCAAGTCGTTTTGGAATATGAAGTTGCCGAGGCTGTAGAATATTGGTTTACCTTTATAGATTTCAATTCCTCTTAAGACGTGTGGGCCATGTCCAACGAATAGATCTGCACCTGCATCTATACATTTCCTTGCAAATTCTTCGATGAATGGTGCTGGTTTTTCTAAGCTTAGATATCTTTCATGACAGTGTAGGGAGAATATTACGAAGTCTGCCATTTTCTTTGCATCTTTTATCGCCTTCAAATTTCCTTCTTCGTCAAGTTTATTGACTTTGAATTCAATTTTAACTTCTTCGCCTTTTACGAATTTATTTCCAAAGAGTCTAATGGTGTCTATTTTTTCTTTAGGTTTGTATCCTCGGAGCTTGGCTATTTTAATTATTACTTCAAATGCTTCTTTAGGTATAGTGTATGTTACACTGTACCTTAATGGATTGACTCCAGGTCTTCCTTGAAGGTCTGGTCTGGATGCTCCAGCTCTTGCTTCAGTTGGAAATGTTGATGCTGCTGAAATTAAAGCAACTCTTCCCCAGCTTGTTTCAAGATAAGCTGGAGATCTTGCTTCACCTAGATTCATGCCTACTCCTGCATGAACTATTCCAACTCTATCTAGATTTCTAGTTGTTTCAATCATGCCTTCAACCTTATAATCCATTGCATGGTTGTTGGCTCTACTAACTATATTAAAGCCCATCCACTTCAATTCATCTGCAATATAGCTTTCAGTTGCAGCGTAGGTTCCGCCGCTTTGTGCAGCTGGATAACCCTTAAAGTCATTTATTAGAACTTCTAGGTTTGTAAAGCGGACATGAGCTTTTCTAATTATTTCAATTAGACTTAGAAATTCCGGCTCCTTATATATTGACATTCTAGTTGCTATAAATGAGTCGCCTGTCAGGCTTAATTTTAATTCATCATTCACCTTGGTCATAATGCTTCCCCAAATAATTATCCCCTTATATCTAGATAACTGATTTGATTTCACTGTCCAGTTGTTGATGACTATTATAGCCATCCTCTAATTCTCATAACTTTGAATATTCTTTCTAATGAAAATATTAGGGCTACATCTCTCATTGAAACATTTCTTTCTGTCTTCATTTCCTCATACTTTCTATACACCTTTGAGAAGCTATTTTCCATTATCTATTTTAACTGGTATCTTTATCATCATTACTCTGTCAGGTTTAGATATTAATTTGAAGAATTCACTTGAAAATCAACCCAATTCCATGCCTCTTTCAATAGTCTTCAAAACATTTATGAGAAATTGTTTTGCCAAAATATTTCTCCAGATATATTTTAGTTTGAAGCTACTATTTAACTCCAATTATTGATTGATTCGACAACAATTAAATATTCATTCTGGATGGATGTTTATATGGTGGACTAATTGCTTGATATACAGTTCTACGATTTGTATGCTGATGTAGATGTTTTTAATGGACTTTTGAAGGCTAATTGCGGTATTAGACTAAAAAATCAAGCAGATGGGCAGATTAGCAAAGTTGCATTCCTACTAAATAGATGCTTAACTGTAGAGTTCATTAAATGTATTGGTAGGCATGCAGAGTTCACTCAAAAGTTAACTAATTTTAAAGATTTGGAGAACGTTGAGATAAACTTTATTGAAGTATTTTTCGATGAACCTTTAAATCCCGGTGACATTGTAAGATTATCTATAAACTATAATGGGAAAATATGTGATTACCAGAATGTCTTCAGATATGTTAAGGATAATGTTAATGAAAAATTCACCTTAATTAGACCTGATGCCTATAGTTATCCCATTATTGGAACATTAAAATTTAAGGAATCCATTCCACAAATTATTTCTCAGCGATTCGACTATAAATTGAAAATTAAAGTTCCAAAAGAATATGTTGTTGCAAACATTGGAAGACTAATTAATAGAATTGGCTTTAATGATAAAGTCTTATATATCTATGAAAGTAAGCTTCCAAGCTGGAGAATTGACATTGCCGTTGCTAAATTTAAGAAGATTACTGATACACAAAACGATTTACATGTCTTTGTATTTGAAGAGGATTATGAGCATGCAGTTAAAATCTTAAATGAATTGAAGAAAGTTTTAAAATTCTATATTGATTGGTTCAATCATCCACCCATATGGACTGGCTACACTATAATTGAAATCCCTAATGGTTGGGGTAGTCAAGCTGATCTAGCTGGAATGCTACTTAACTCTAAGGTTTTCAGAGATCCAAGCGAAATTAGTGGATTATATCATGAAATTGCTCATCTATGGTATGTTAAGAGTGGTGAAAAATATGTTTCAAGATTCTTCGATGAAGGACTTGCAAGCTATTTCCAATTGCTCGCTGAAAGAGAATTCTTTGGAGAAGAACATTTTAATAAGCGATTAGAACAGTTAAGAGAGAAATTCATTAAATTAACTGAGGAAAATCCAAAGCTACTTGAAGTACCAATTTCTAAGTATGGTGAATATATGTTAACTGACGCTTCATATTATGTTGGCGCATACTTGCTATACGTCTTACATAACTTGGTTGGAGATGAAAAATTTAAGATTCTAATCAAGTCATTGGTTAAAACCTTTAGTAAAGATAAAATTACATTGGAAGCCTTTAAGCAACTAGTGACAACCATCTGTGGAGAAGAATATGAAGTTTTCATTGATGAATGGATTTTCCATAATAAACCAGCACAATATTTAAAGGATAAAATACCGCTTCACGAGATAATTTCGAGATATAAAAGAGCATAAGATAGGTTTTCTGTCAACTTATCTTATTAAACATTTTATTTTATAAAGTTTATTAAAATCTAATTTTTACCATAACTCTTTCTAAATGTTTTTAAATTTTACTTCCCCTTTTTTAAATGGTGATTTATATGTATGGTTGGAATGGTAAAATTCTCAGAGTAGACCTAACCAAGAAGAAGTGGAGTGTTCAAAGATATGATTCAAATTTGGCATTGAATTTTATTGGCGGTAGAGGATTTGCAATTAAAATTTTATGGGATGAACTTGAGCCCAGCACCCCGCCTCTCTCACCTGAAAATAAGCTTATACTAGCTGCAGGTCCACTTACAGGTTTACCTATTGCCAGTAGTGGTAAAATGGTTATTGCAGCTAAGAGTCCATTAACTAATGGTTATGGTGACGGTAATGTTGGAACCTTCGCATCAGTACATATGCGAAGGGCTGGTTATGATGCAGTTGTAATTGAAGGCGTAGCTGAAAAACCAGTCTATCTTTACATTGAAAATGATAAGGTTGAATTTAAAGATGCAAAGGACCTTTGGGGTTTAGATTCATTTAAAGCTGAAAGAAAGCTTCATGAAATTCATGGTAGAGATGTTGGAGTAATTCTAATCGGCCCTGCAGGTGAAAATCTAGTTAAATATGCAACTGTAGTTTCACAGGAGGGTAGAGCTGGTGGAAGGCCTGGAATGGGTGCAGTGATGGGTTCAAAGAAGCTTAAAGCAGTAGTATTCAGGGGTACTAAGGATATTCCAGTTGCAAATCCAAGTGAATTAAAGGAATTAGGAATGAAGGGATATGAAGCCATAAAGAGTGCTTCTGCATATAATTTCTGGATTAGGCAGGGTACAATGATGACTATTGAGTGGTGTCAAGAGAATAGTACTCTACCCACATATAATTATAGGGAAGGTGTCTTCGACTATGCAAAGGAGATAGATGGATATACTATGGAGAAATTAAAGGTTAAGCGTAGAGGATGCCCCTTCTGTAATATGCAGTGTGGAAATGTAGTATTAGATGAAGCAAATATGGAGTCAGAATTAGACTATGAGAATGTTGCAATGCTTGGTTCCAATATTGGTATTGGCGACTTAAAGAAGGTTTCAGTATTAAATCGATTATGCGATGAACTTGGATTAGACACTATTTCAGCTGGCAATGTGATCGGCTTCGCAATGGAGGCTTCAGAAAAGAATTTGATTGAAGAAAAAATTGAGTGGGGAGACTTTGAAAAGTCTAAGGAGCTTTTAAATGCAATTTCCTATCGACGTGGAATTGGCGATTTACTAGCTGAAGGCGTTAAAATTGTTTCAGAGAAAATTGGCGGTGACTCATATAAATGGGCAATGCATGTGAAGGGATTAGAAATGTCTGCTTATGATTGTCATGCAGCTCCCGCAATGGCTCTAGCTTTCGCTACATCACCAATTGGAGCCCATCATAAAGATGCATGGGTAATTTCTTGGGAAATGAAAATTGGAAGATTCGACTATACTGAAGCTAAAGTGGACAAGGTAATTGAATTTCAGAGGATTCGAGGTGGAATGTTCGAGTCGCTAGTGACATGTAGACTTCCATGGATAGAATTAGGTTTCAGCCTAGAATGGTATGAAAAATTCTTCAAGGCAGCAACTGGAGTTACAATGACATTAAACGACTTCTTCAAAGTTGGCGATAGAATATACACTCTAATTAGAGCTTTCTGGATAAGAGAGCATAGAGGATGGAGTAGAAAGCTAGATACACCCCCAGCAAGATGGTTTGAGGAACCATTAACCAAAGGACCTCTAGCTGGATCAAAACTAGACAAAGACAAGTGGAATAACCTTCTCTCATGGTACTATGAAAAGAGAGGCTGGGATGAAAATGGAATACCCAAGAAATCAACACTAAAAGAACTAGGGCTAGACTACACAATAAGTGAACTAGAAAAATACGTAACTCTAACTTAGCTTCAGCCTTTTCCATCATCACATAAAATTACAATTTATTTGTGTCACATCTTAAAGCTCTTTAATAAACTTAATATTATAAAGTCAATTTATTATGGATAGGTTAAATGATGGTGAAAATAAGGGCTCTAGGATACATTGCAGAAGTCCTTGGAAGTAGAGAGTTAACGTTGAATATTGATAAAAAGGTTAAAGTGCGAGAGCTAATTAAACTCCCCAAAGATGTTGAGTCAAGAGTAATAATATTGATTAACGGAAAACCAGCAACACTAGACTCAGAAGTTTATAATAAAGACCAAATATTAATTGTGCCTATGATCAGTGGAGGATAATCAAAATATAAAAAATGAATAATATAATGCTCTACTCTTCAACGATTTTATAGACTCTATCATTAACCCTAACCCTATCAATCACCTTCAATCCAATTGCCTGACCAGCCTCTGCTCTTTCAATATTTTTATGCTCAATCTGCATGGAATCAACAACCTGCTCAAAATTAGTCGTAGCACCCTTAATCAAAATCCTATCACCAACAGCCAACGGTGCACTCAGCTCAACAACAGCAACACCAATCCTCGAAAAATAATGAGTAACCCTTCCAACCTCAACAAGCTTCCTTTCCCTCTCCTCCATAGCTAACACATCCAACAACAACCAACAAATATCTCTACCAACAACCTAAAAACCTTTACCTAAACAATACGGCTTTCCACACCTCAAACAAACTCTATTTCACTTAGAAACTATCATTAGAACTTTTATAATGGACTCCATACAAGTTTTCTTAGTTCCCATGATCTAAAAGAAAAGAAGCTCTCAGAAAAATTTTTAGCTATTTTAAAAGAAAAATAAACTCGGAATCCTATAAAGGAAATTGAAAGTTATGTGAAAGATTTAAGAG
>Ga0180301_10003951_pt1 | contig 11503 bp, 8 predicted proteins | sample GuaBasSediGuay16_FD_121797 | JGI IMG/M metagenome (GOLD analysis project Ga0180301, IMG submission 121797) | Subseafloor sediment microbial communities from Guaymas Basin, Gulf of California, Mexico - Guay16, Core 4569-2, 12-15 cm | ecosystem: Environmental > Aquatic > Marine > Hydrothermal... | reverse complement strand
GTATTCTACTAAGCCATTATCTTCTTTTAGAACTTCCATTATTTTTATCCATTTTCGTTGAAACTTGAAATATTCAGGAGCGAGTTGTTGTGCACGGTGTTTAGCATTGGCTACAAATTCTTCCGGCGAGATTTCCTCTACCTCTATTTCCTTAGGACGCATTTTATAAAGTGCTTCCACTGCATGTTCTTCAACTTCTTTCCTTAAAAAATATCCTGGATAAGGATCCAGTTCCTCTAAGGTAACATTATGTTGAGAATACATAGATGTAATTGCAAGTTTGTGACTTTCATAAACAAATCTAATTATATCCTGTTTAAGCTTAGGGTACGTATATGCACTGTGAATACCTGATGAATCGGGTGGAAGGTGAATGATCTGCAGATCTTTATCAAAAAAGAAATGATACCCCAAAATTTTGCCGTTAATTAAGTAATCAATATCCTCGCCACGAGTAATATAGGGGTCAAATGGCACATGTTCAAACATTTTCCGATGGATAACCATATTCCCTCCAAAAACAAAAGGAGTTTTTACCAATTTATCCCTGCTTTTTGTTACAGCTAAAACAGCATCGTTCATTATCACTTCCTTTCGCTGAAAGAGGTTTTTCTCACCCGCCTTTGCTTGAATCTCTTTTTGAGAGAGTTTATAATTTCTCTGCTTGTCCAGATAAAGACCAGCTATTCCTGCTATAAACTCATGGTTAAGCCTTTTACCAATAAATCTTGTAGCTATACGTAAATAATTTTTATCTACAATAATCTCATCATCATCAAGACCTACTATTACATCTGACCCCAGTAGATGTGAAACAATTAATCCTATATTCCTTACATTAGAATATCCGCGTAGATTTATAAACGGGATATAGCTTTCTAACCTGAGTTTCTGAAGGTGTTGATGAATTACGTTAAGATCGCTAATCCCAAATTGTAGAATTTGAAAGTCGTTTTTAAATTTTCTGATAATCTTTCTGGTTTTCTCCTCTGCAGCCTTTTCCAGAGCGGGATTAGTAGCCACAGTGACAATTACTACCTGAAAATCGGGATAATCAACACCTTTCAAGCTCTCCAATAACCTATCCAGTGTTCCAGGTTGATCAAGAGGAATCGGATGATCGTAAATTATATCATCAGATTGTGCTAACTTCCCTCTTTCCCACCTCCAATAAGTAGGAACAACAACCACAACTTTAAGCATTTTTAAATCCAAGCCTCCATTTTATTTTAATTTAATTATAGTTCCATCTTGTGGCTCAATTTTCACCAGAATCGTCCTGTTATTTTCCTTATTTAATTTTTTTTGATGTAAAAGATCAATTGCCAAATCAAATGAAATACCCTCCAGGTTTAATTGAACGATTTGGGGCAGGTTATATAGATTCAAAATAAAAATTAAATAACATCCATCTTTAAGTTGATGAATCCTTGTTTTTATGTAATGGCTGTCAAGATTAGTTTTGGCTTTAACTTTTATTAAATTTTCGAAGGCTGTGATAAACTGTGCATTCTCAGCATCTCGGTATATTTCATAAGCAATACTGGGATAGCTACCTACAAGAATCGCTTTCCCTTTTCCAAATTGATTTAATGTTATTAAATTATGTCCTTCCTCATCACGGGCCAGAGTTACTACCTTAGGACTGATTTTTGTTAGGTGTTCCCGATAAAAGTAGCCAAAAATGCGCTTTATCTTCACACCATTTATTTTTTCTATCAGATCAATCTCAAAGCGCTTGGTTCTCTCACTTTTAACTTCTCTAACTCCGAACAGTTCATCTAAACCTTGTCCGGGGATAGTTGATGAGCAGTGACCATGCTCATCAAAATGTGCCGGGCATGCCTCGGCCATTAGAACTCCTCCATTTCCTACAAACTTTTTAAGAAGCTGTGCTTCAAATGATGAAATGGCAAGAGGGAAAGGAAAGTAAAGAAATCTTACCGTACCTTTTTTAACCGTTTCTTCAAGGATGTCGGTATGGATAAAAGATATAGGAATATTGTTATCATAAAATGCTCTATAAATACCCATAAGAGCTTTTGCATATAGTCTTTGATCTCTTTCGGCTGCAAAATTTAAAAGTGCTACATTTCTCGAGACAATCACTCCAATCTCACTGGCAACTGGCTTGCTACTTTCTAATTCTTTAACCTTAGCGACAAATTTTGCCATTTTACCTGCTATTTTTGCTCGATCTGTAGGTTTCCCTGAAACATCGCAAAGACCACAAGCAGAAGATTCGAAACCAAGCAAGTCCGGTCTCCACTGCCAATACATAAGCCCCTTTGCACCAGCAGATAGAACGTTCCAATTCCACATTTTAATATCACTAATAAATGGAGTACCTGTCCGATTTAATCCACCAATATTATGATATCCAGCTTGGAGTTCTGATTGCCAGAAGGGTTTTCCTCGAGATGCATCCCTGATCATCTCAAGATGAAACATATGAACACTTAAATCACCCTTCATTAACCAGCCTGGAAAACTTGAACTTCCAAACTTATCACAAGGTAAAGATAGCATCCACTCATCCCAACTACTATAAGCCATCGCTCCTAAATAAGCACTGGAAGCGACATGCGTCATAACTGGATGCTTTGGAGCAACTTCTCTTGCCAGTTTAACTCTCCAAGATAAATTATCCCTCAGATTTTCTAACCAAAACTTTCTCCAGTCAATCATATCAGGATAACTGCCAAATCTCTCAGGAGGTCTAACCTGTGTCCAGGAGGAATAGTGCCTACCCCAACAAAGCTCAAGATTTCTCAATGTTTTATATTTATTTTTTAGCCATTCCTGAAATTTTTTCCGGGAACTCTCACAATAACAGAATAGTTTATCCTTATAATACCAGGTTGGCTCAATATGTGGTTCGTTCCACAGATCAAAAAGAAAAAGCGCAGGATGATCTTTATAACGAAGTAGAACTTCTTTAAAAAACTTCTCTGCTTCTAATCGCACCTTTGGATGATCAAGACACAAACCCGGCGATCCACCAGAAGGAATACCCGGAGATGCTTGAGTTTTGACTTTTAAACCATCATTGCTAACATATCGTGCTTCAGGGTAAGCCTCTTCTAACCAATAAGGAGCATTTTCTATATTAATATTGATGACCACCTTTAAACCAACATCTTCACATAAGTCCATTAGGATATCTAGATCTTTAAAATCATATTCCTGATGACATTTATTAATCCACCCCCAAACTGCAAAGAATTTTACAGTATTAAAGCCAAATTCTTTAATTAGTTTAAGATCCCTTTCCCAATCTGACATAGGAGGATTTGGAGGACGATAGTATTGTGTTCCATATACAAACATATTACACCCCCCGTCTTATTTAAAAACAAAAATTCCTCTTCTCTTTTATAAAATTAAAAATTTTCTGATGGGTTTTAACTTTTTAATCCTGTTAAACTTATTCCTTGAATAAATGTCTTTTGAGCCAGAAAAAATATCACTACTATCGGCAAGAGCATCAGTGTTGAGGCTGCCATTAACAGGTTCCATTCGGTGCCACCATGTTGGGCTTGATACTGTTGCAATCCTAAAGATAGTGTAAACATTTTTTGTTTAGTTATAAAAATCAAGGGAGTAAGAAAATCCTGCCAGCTGTACAGAAACGCAAATAAAGCTACTACAGCTAAGGCTGGTTTACTTAATGGAAGTATTACTCTCCAGTAGATACCAAGCTCTGAACATCCATCTATTTTAGCTGCATCTGATAATTCTTTAGGAATACTCATAAAGAACTGCCGCAAAAGAAAAATAAACAATGGATAACCAAACCAGAATCGAAGATAAAGGGGCTTAAAAGTTCCAGTCCAATGTAAATTTCTAAATACCACATACAGAGGAATCACATAAACTGGTAGAGGGATCATCATAGTTCCGAGAACAAGGATAAACAGTAAATTCCGACCCGGCCATTCTATTCGTGAGAATCCATAAGCTGCTAGAGAAGAAAAGATGAGTGCACCTAATACCGATAAAGTAGAAACATAAAGTGTGTTTAAGGTATAAGTAAGGAAAGGTATGTAATTTATAGCATCTACATAATTCATCCACCTTACCGGATTGGGTAGCCATACAGGAGGAAAGACGAAAATCTGTCTATCTACCTTAAGTGATGTGGATACCATCCATGCCAGGGGAAGGATAAAACTTACCGCACCTATAATCAATACAATATAGATCCATATTCGCAAGATTGCTTTGATTTTACCTTTTGTTTGGAGCCGGTTATTCCTTAATCTGACATTTACAGATTTAAACAACTGATCCCTCTTTTGGAGTTATTTCCCTGCATAATATATCTTTTTACTACTTATCTTGAATATTATTAATGTACACGTCAAGATTATAATAAACAACAACCAAGCCATTGCAGATGCGTATCCCATCTTAAAAAACTGGAAGGCGTTTTCGTATAGGTAAAGAGCATAAAATGTGGTAGCACGCATAGGTCCCCCACCGGTCATAATATAGGGGAGTGTAAATATCTGCATAGCCCAAATTAATCCTATTATCACATTAAGAAGCATAGCTGGAGATACCATAGGAAGGGTAATGCGCAGTGTTTTTTGCCACCAATTAGCTCCATCAAGTTCGGCAGCTTCGTAAAGCTGTTGAGGTACATCCTGTAATCCTGCCAAATAGATGATCATCGGCTGTCCCACTGTCCAGAAACTCATAAGGATAAGAGCAGGCTTTGCCCATGCTGGATCACCAAGCCAATTTGGCCCTCGAATTCCTATGCCAGCAAGCAAAGCATTTAATACTCCATAGCGGGTATTAAAAATCCACAGCCATAGTATAGCTATCACTACTGGAGGTACTATTGTTGGTAGAAAATAAATGGTTCGAAACACCGGCATAGCTTTTACTTTTGTATTTAAAAGTAAGGCAAGTAACAGAGCAATTACCTGTCCCAAAGGTATGGCAAATATAGCATAATAAAAAGTATTACTTAAGGAAATCCAAAATATCGGATCATGAAATAGTTCCCAGTAATTTCCAAATCCATTCCATTTTGGTGGAGTAAACATATCGTAAACTGACAAACTATAATAAAGTGATGCTATAGTAGGATAGGCAAGAAAAAAAGAAAAACCTATCAGCCAAGGCATAACAAATAACAACCCGTTTCTCAAGTTTTTTCTTCTTTGTCTCATATTCTTCCCTTTTCCCTGTTAGTAAGAGGGGATAACAAATGGTACCAAAAGGATACCATTTGTTATCCCGCAAAATACCTATAACTTATATTTTGTCAAAACTCTATCCAGCTCCCTTTGGACACGGAAAGTTACCTTTCTCAAGGCTTCTTGAGGAGTTTCCTTAAGTAACATCACTGAATCAAATGCAACTGCCATTTCCTTTCTATAGATATCCCATACTGGCATTACTAGCTCATGTCGAGCATTGGGACTAAAGGTAAGTCTATAGAAAACTTCAATATAGGGATTAGGATGTTTTGCTATAAACTGAGCATTGTATGAGGCTTTAAGAGGACTCATTTTCCGATGTCCGAGAGCTAACTTCTCCAATGCATATTGGGTGCTCATCCATTTGATAAATTCAAATGCCTCATCTGGATGCTTAGCTCCTCTGGGAATTGCAAGAGCATCAACTGTGACTCTAGCGGTGTCAGGAGCACCACCTGGACCATAAGGAAAAGCAGCAACACCAAATTCCATATCAGGAGCAAATTTTTGGATAAAATTAGCATGCCATGAACCTTGATATACCATAGCTAGTTTCTCTGCGAAGAAAGGATTAGTAGGACCCGAATAAGTTCCAAATCCAGAGGCGAAAGTTTGCAAAGCTTCTGCTCCAAATTTTTTGGCGTAAGACTGCACCCACTCAAAGGCTTTGACATTTTGAGGATTATCAGCAGTAACTTTCTTTTTTTGGGGATCATACAGTTTCCCTCCAAAATACCACACCCAGGCAAATGGCCACCACCCTGGCCATGCAGGGTCAAATCCCATCTGAATTATGTTACCAGCCGAGTCCCATCTTGTTAATTTCTCATTATAGGTATCTAACTCCTTAATAGTTCGTGGAGGGTTGTTTGGATCAAGACCCGCCTTCTTAAACATACCCTTGTTCCAGTGTAGAGCACAAGACATTAGAGTAATAGGAAGTGCCCACTGATGACCCTTATAACTGAGCATATCGTAAGCAATGGAAATATACGAATCTCTGGAGATATCCGCTTTTTTGATGTACCTATCCAGAGGAATTACACCGTTTCTGATTGCGTAAGGCGCTATATTTCGCTCTCCTATAGCAGTTACATCTGGAGGTTCTCCTGCAGCAACAGCTACTAAAAGTTTCTCTCCCAGACCACTAACCGGCAGTACATCAACCTCAATTTTATTCTGGGAAGCATTAAACTCATCCACAAGTTTTTTTATAGTATCAAATTCGAATCCTGTCCATATTGTCCAGTAGGTAATTTTTGTTCTTTGGGCACCAAGTGCACTTGTACCTGATATACCTGTAATTAAAAGATAAAGACACACAACCAAAACTAATAATTTTTTTCCTCGCATTTTTAAAATATCCTCCTTTTTCAATTTCTAATTTTACTTTTCATTGGTATTCCCATAAAGCACTTCTTCTTATTGTATCATCACCCCCCTTCTGAAGTGCTTCTATAATCTACCCTCCTTTTTGCCTATAAATTAGCCTTTAACAGCTCCTCCTAAAATACCTTTAACAATATGCTTCTGGAGAAATACAGCAAAGAAAAACATCGGTAGAATAATTGTTGTAGCTGCAGCAGAAACATTCCCCCAATCTAATTCATACTCTGCTCCTAGAAGCTCGGCTATTCCCACTGGAAGAGTTTTAGAGGCGGTAGAGAGGGTAAATATCCGGGCAAACAAAAACTCATTCCAGCAAATTATTAAGGTAAATATAAAAGCAGCTGCCAAACCGGGCCGAGATAAAGGAAGTGTAATATGGGTCAATGCTGTAAATCGACTACAACCATCTACCTTAGCTGCATCTTCGAGAACCTGAGGAATCTCGTCAAAGAATCCTTTTAACAACCAAATAGCTAATGGTAAGTTTGTAACAGTATACATTAGAATAAGAGAATATTTTGTATCCACTAATCCTAATTTTTTCATTATTATATAGAAAGGAACAGCAAGACTCATTGGTGGTATCATTCTGGTTGTCAAAAATAATAGAAGAAAAAATTCATTAAATTTAAATTTAAAACGAGAAAAGGAATAAGAAGCAAAGGTTCCTAATCCTATTGTAAAGAAGGTAGAAATTATGGTTACAATAACGCTATTTAAGGCATAATATTTGAAATTTCCACGGGCTTGATATATCTCATAATAACTTCGTAGTGTTGGAGGGTAAGGTATAAAAGTAGGAGGATAAGTATATACCTCAAATCGAGTCTTTAAGGAGGTAATAATAATCCATCCTATAGGAAAAAAGGCTATAATACATGCCAGAACTATAACAATATGTTTTAACTTTTCCTCCATCTAACTCATTCCTTCACGAGGTTTTAAAAACTTAATACATACTATGCTAATTATGAAAGTAATTAGAAAAGTTACTATTGACAAAGAAGATCCCATCCCTATATTCATTTCTCCAAAAGTCTTATAATAGGTGTAAGTGGCAAGCACATCTGTAGATCCTCCTGGTCCTCCTCCCGTCATAATATAAACTATGTCAAACATACGCAGAGCAATTGGAAGTCTAAGAAGGAAGGCAACTAAAATGAAATATCGAAGATAAGGAATGGTGATATACCGAAAAAGTTGCCACTTACTAGCTCCATCGATTTGACCTGCTTCATATAATTCCCCTGGAATAATCTGCAATCCTGCCAAGAGTATTATAAATACAAAAGGAGTTTTCTGCCAAACATCCACCCCTACTATCACGTTTAATGCTAACTCAGGAGTTCCAAGCCACAAAAGAGGCTTTCTGATTATACCAATTTTAATTAAAATATAATTTATTACCCCATAGACATCGTTAAGCAACCAAGTCCAAATAACAGCAGCTACAGCTGGTGCTAACATCCATGGCAAAAGAATAACTCCCCTAATAATATTCTCTCCTTTTACCCCCCTTGCCATTAAAAGAGCAAATATTAGTGCTAATATAAGTTCAAGTAGTATAGAAACAGCTGTAAAGTAGAAAGTCTGTTTTATTACCTGCCAGAAAAAAGGAGTTTTAAATAAAATAATGTAATTTTGAAACCCAACAAAGGGTGTTCCCAACCAAGGACGAGTCAAAATTAACTGATGCAAACTTAAATAGGCTGCATAAAATAAAGGGTAAAGCATTAACCCTAATACGACTGTTAAACTTGGTAGGATTAATAAATAAGCAAACTGCTTATCAGTTAGGTGCATTTATTCTCTATCCTTTAGCTTTGATAAGCCAGTCTCCTTCAAGGAGACTGGCTTATTTGGTACTACTTACTCAATATCCTTTTCCATTCCTCAGCAACATCATTTAGAGCTTGCTTTGGTGTTTTCTGTCCAATAAGAGCTTTAGCAATTTCTGTCCAAAGAGGTTTCTTTATCGTTCCCCACTCAGGTATTGAGGGCCGAGGAACTGCATCTTTCATACCGTCTTTAAATGGAAGTACCCAGGATAAGTCTCTTTTAACCCGTGGATCTTCAAAAAAGGATCTTCTATAAGGAATATCCGCACTTTTATAGCACATATATACAGAGGATTCTCGAGAAGTTAAGTATTTGATTAGCTCCCATGCAGCTCGTTTTCTTTTAGAACCAGCCGCTATCCCAAAGAACCAACCACCCATGGTACTGCCACCTTGCTTTAAACGGGGCAACTTACTCATTCCTACCTTTCCTCTTATAGGAGAATCAGGAGCCTCACACATTCCCCACATATATGGCCAATTTCGCGCCATTGCAAATTTACCATTAATAAATCCGGTATGGATATCTTTTTCTGTATAATTCACCACCCCGGGTGGAACGACTTTATACTTATTACGTAAATCTACCATAAATTGAAGTGCTTTTACTGCAGGTGGCTCATTGACAGTGACATTACCTTGCTTGTCAATTAGAGAACCTCCAGCTTGTGCTACTAGTTCGTTAAAGATACAAAGACAGCCCTCATACTCTTTAGCTGTAAAGGCGTATCCCCACTGATCTGTTACTCCATCACCATTAAAATCCTTGGTCAGCTTCTTAGCATAAGAAATTAGCTCATCCCAGGTGGTTGGGGGTCCACCTAATCCAGCATCAGATAAAAGATCCTTACGGTAGTAAAGCATTCCTATATCACTTGAGTAATCTTTGGCATATAAGTGTCCTTTATAAGTTACAGCATCTATACATCCAGGAAAATAATCGGCCAGATCATCTTTTGTGTAAGCTATGAAAGGATCTTTGCTCCCATCCAGTGGAATTATAAAACCTGCAGCTGCAAATTCAGGGATAAACACGATGTCCATCAGGACTACATCGTATGTCGGTGCGCCTGTAGCAAGCACAGTAATTAAATTGTCCCGTAAGGCAACAGCAGGATAATCAATATGTTCGATTCTAATTCCTGTCTCTTTCTCAAATTTTTGCATCAAAGGAACTAATGATTTATAATCACTAAACTCAGCTCGCATAGCTACAACTATCTTCTCGGACTTATACATTGGTTGTGGCGGTGTAGGAGGAGAAGGAATCTCCTGGGTCAATCCAAGAGAGGCAGTAAATACAACACATCCCACTACCATAATACCTACTACCTTTAAATTTGGAAAAGCCATTTTAACCTCCTTCTTTTTAGATTTAGTTAAATTTACGTTTTAAAAGAGATGGCTTTCATCACCTCCTATAGTAAATTAGTTTTAGAGAATTGTTTAGTCTTACCTCCTCCTTTTACTCTGATTTTTTATTGAGGAACATTAGTAAGGTTTATAAACATCTAACCTCAGAAATTTTTATATTTTGAAAGCGCTTCTATATTAATTGAAAAATTTTTAAGCTGATTTTCTAATTATTAAATCTGTCTTTAAAGTGATTATCTTCTGATTGTCAGGAATATTATTGATGTTCTTAAACAGCTTTTCTGCTGCTACTTTTCCCATTTCTAACATAGGCTGTCTAACTGTAGTAAGGGGTGGTTGGGTGTAAGCAGCAAGTGGAATATCATCAAAACCAACTATGGCAATATCATCAGGGATTTTTAAGCCACTTTTCTTTATAATATCCATAGCTCCAATTGCCATATTGTCATTTGCCGCAAATACAGCTGTAGGCCGGGGATTTACTTTCAACAATTCAGCCATGGTCTTTCGTCCACTCTCTTCAAGAAAGTCTCCTCTTGCAATATAATGAGGACGCAGATTAATCCCATGATCCTTTAGAGCCGCTTTGTAGCCCTGAAGTCTTTCTGTATTATCTTTAGTGTGAAAAATACCCGAAATAAAAGCAATCCTTTTATGTCCCTTATTAATTAGAAATTGAACAGCTTCGTAAGCACCTCCAAAATTATCAATTAAAACACAACTGGTATCTAATCCAGGAACTTGAGAACCCAAGGAAACCAGAGGTAACGGCTGGTTAAGTAAAGTCTGTATATCTTTGCCAACAAAACGGGGAAGCATTATTATTAGCCCATCAATTCGCCCTTCTGCAAAAAATGTGACAAAGGAAAGCTGTTTTTTCTTTTCCCTGTAGTCACTACCTATAATTATATTATAGCCATAATTACTTGCTACTTGTTCAACACCACCGATAATTTCTGAGAAAAAAGGAGCATGAGAATTAGGCAAAATTAAAGCAATAGTATGAGATTTTTTTAACATTAGCCCTCTGGCCATAACATTTGGTCGATAGTTTAGTTTCTGCATCACTTTTTTCACCCTTTGACGAGTTTCTTCTTTTACAAGAGGGCTATTGTTTATTACTCTAGACACAGTACTGATTGAGACCTTTGCTTCCTTCGCGACATCATATATGGTAACTGTCATTTAATTTCCTGATATGTAAGCGCTACCATATATTTTTATTTAAATAGCAAAATAGTCAAGACCTAAAAATTCTAAATATTTTACATATTCTGGTCTCATTGTCAACATATAAGTGTCTTTTACCAGAAAAATGTCAAGCAAATAGGCCTTTCACATTAAAATCAACGAATAATTTTTGTAAACGCTTTCAAAATTTTCAACTTTTCTCTAAAATGCCTGAAAATTACGATTTACCAAAGGTAATTCTAATTTTATAAGGATATTCCCTACATGTCGATCTTCACCTAAACTTTGGTTTCCTGATTCTTAGCCCATGTTTGCCACTTGATTTCGGAAACCCGCATGAATAAAGGGTAAAATTTTTCATTTGGCACTACAAAGTGTCAAAATCCGCTTCAGTTCTTTATTTTATGGATTAAGGTCCTTTATCTCAAGAGCAGATAAAACCCTTCTTGCATCCCTTCCTCCTCGGGATACAATTTTGTAAGTTTCTCCCTTAATGTT
>Ga0180301_10003949_pt1 | contig 11504 bp, 10 predicted proteins | sample GuaBasSediGuay16_FD_121797 | JGI IMG/M metagenome (GOLD analysis project Ga0180301, IMG submission 121797) | Subseafloor sediment microbial communities from Guaymas Basin, Gulf of California, Mexico - Guay16, Core 4569-2, 12-15 cm | ecosystem: Environmental > Aquatic > Marine > Hydrothermal... | reverse complement strand
ATGCGCCGGCTGCGCTGGTAATTGATGAGATGCGCACCTTCAGGGCAGTTGAGGCAAGCGTGAAAACCGTTATGCGCGCGCCCCTGCTCTTCCTTCTCTGGATCGTGGTTGCGGTAGTTCTTCTTTCGCTTTCCGAACTGGTTGCATTGGCACTCTTCCACCACTCAACAGCGCAGATGCTTGTGCTGGTTCTGAATTCAATATTCTTCCTCCCCTTCCTGCTAGTTCTGCAGGCGCAAATCTACATGACCAAGTACCCGCTTGCACGGTGAGCGCACTCATGGGCGATTGAATGAAGTATCCCACCGTTGAAGAAATCGAGGAATATAATGTTCTCGTGCTCGGCATCATAAGAGTGAAAAAGGCGGACAGACCGCAGGTGCTGAGCCGCCAGAAAATAATGAAGGCCATAGAGGTCTGCGAAAGCGTCGAAGGCGACATATATCAAAAGGCAGCTGTGCTTCTCCAACACTTGGTTCGAGCGCACGCATTTGCAAGCGGCAACCGCAGGACTGCGTTCGTGGCTGCCAAGGCATTTGTACTCGACAACGGAGGAAGCTTTAATATCCCAGATGATCCATCATATGCAGCTGTAATGCTCGGAATTCGCGAAGGGAGATATAACGAGAAAGAGATAGCGGAGTGGATAAAGAATGGCAAAATCAGGAAAAGCAGTAGATAGGCTCAAGATGATGTCCGAGTCACTTAGGCACTTCAATGCGCTCATTGATGGCCATCGCAAACTTCTTGCGGCAATAGGCGAGCTCTAATTTAGGTTCCAGACACAGACTTACAAGCCAAGTACCTGCTTGCGCGCTAGTAGAATTAGCTCGCATCCCAGCTGGTAACGTTGAGCTCCCTTTCAGTGGTTCCGAGCTTTGCGCCTGTGAAATTGCCGTAGAGCCATGCAAATGCGCTGTCCCCTATAGCAACGCTGTTGTTCACTTCAAATGCAGAAGTGGTTATGTTCACTGTATAGTCGCAGGTTGAGGTATCAGCTGTTTGATTTATTACAAGTGCGAGTGTAGCGGGAAGGGTTTCATTCAGCTGTACAGTCCAGTTAAGAGCCACGCTGCCAGCATTTGTAAAGTTCAGGAATGCAAAAGTGGCGGTTTGACCTTGCGGTGCGGTGCAGTTCTGGTTTGCCAGACCTGAATCAAGCGAGGTTACGTTGGTTTTTATATATACCTGGTCGCAGGCGCAACTGTGCGCAAGAGAGCATGCTGAACTAGGGTCCTCGGTTGAGTTGCCCTGCCCCCCAACGCAGCCGGTTGGAGGATAGTTCAGGGTGAAGGAAAGGTCTGCGGCTGCTGAAGGAAGATAGACAAGGATTGAACCGCTCTGGTTTACAGTAGCATTAGTCCAATTGGCAAGATAGCCGTCCTTGCTCGCATTGAATGTATGGTTGTTCATTGAGAAGAACGATGCACCGCCTCCCGTAAGCACGCCCTGCTCGAGTATGGTCCAGTTCGAATAGCCGCTTCCAATTGCGCCATCTGTAAGGTTGCTGAAGAGTAGGCTGTCTGTATTATTACTTATGTTGAAGTACGCGCCGTCTATGCCCGCGCCGGCATAATCAAGCACGCGTATGCGCGAGTACCATTTTATGCGTACATATGAGTCGGGCTCGGACACGGTCATCTTGTGAATGTCAACTGTTGAGTTCAGGAAGGTGTTGTTTATACATGCATCGATAGCTTCAACGGCTAAATCTGCCTGGAAAGTGGAGTTTACGAAGTAGTTGTTGCTTGATGCTCCTTCAAAATGCACACCAGTTACAGCACTAAATACGGAGGAGTTTATGAACATGTTGTTTGTTGATGCGCTTGCAAAGTAGTAGCCAGCACTATGGTTGCGTACTGTAAAATTGCGGAACTGGTTTCTCAGAGACTGATCAAAGTAGATTCCATTGGCATTTGAATTGTGAAGTACGGAAACATTGGAGAAGGTCGTATCATTGGCCAAGGTAAGGTATATGCTATTGCGCGTCACCAACCCATTGCGCGCTATGGTGAAGTTCTCAAAATAGTTATTGTTGGAAATTGCCAGGTAAATTCCAGACTCACTGGTGTTCATCACGCTCAGATTCTGAAATAGGTTGGAGTTGCTTTGGTATACATAAATACCCCGTCCAATAAATACTCCAAGAGGGTTGGAGGTCGTGCCGTTTGTAATTGATACATTATGAGTGTAGGTTGCATTCGAACTTGATAGGAAAAGGCCATAGACATCAAAAGTATCAATTGTTGAATTCTCAAATCTGGTTGAATTTGACTGAAAGAGGTAAACCCCTACTTCAGAAAGGGGCACGGAAAGGTTTGATATTGTAGTGTGATTGCATGCCTCCACCTGAATTCCGTTCATAACTCCTGCAAATCGGTTGGTCTGAACCGAATTGTTGTAGATGAATGAGTGGTTTGAATGGTGCAGATAGATCTGCCTGTTCTGGCTTGTTGCAATAAACATTGGCGAGGCAAAGGTTGAGTTGAATATATTGGCCCAGTTTGAGCCGTTTAACAAAATGCCGCTCTGCTGAACATCCACTCCGCGGTTGCCCCATAGACTTGGGGAGAGGCTTGCATTAACTGAGAAGCCCACATTGCCATTAGTTGCAGTATTGTTTAGCAGAACCGCGTTGTCCGAGCCGTTGGTGAAGTGTATTGCGCGGTCGAAGTTATCAAATGAGCAGTCGCGTATCACCACATTGTCAAACTGCGGGTTGAAAATACCGTAGCCGCTCCCATCCCCCGTAAGCGTACTTCCTGTGCAGTTTATGTAAATGTCATCCGCACCCACTGAAAGGCAGGTGCCGCTTCCACTCAAATCATGCGAGAAGTTCACGCTTCGGTTAATCACATCCCCGCAGGCAACTTTCGTGTAGTTGATTGAGTAGCGTATGTAATCGATTGTAAGGTTCGATTGCAAGCTGTCGGGTCTGGGAGTTGAATTCAATCTAATTCTTATGGAGCGGTTCGTATCAGTGCCTACAGGCGCGCGGAAGTCGCTGTTGACCTCGTCCGGTGTGCCTGTAACCACATTGCAGCTCGCATCAGCACAAACCGCACAGGAGAGTGAGTATGGCAAGCCCGGCGGGACAAGACCCCCGCCAGCCCCGGTGTACGTGCAGTTTTGCCAAGTACCGCCAGTCCAGTTGTAAATCTGCAGGCTGACAGTCATGGCGACTGGTGAGATGAGAGTTACGGTTGCATTTATGCGATTTATGTAATCATTATCAAGTATGTTGTCAGTTCGCGTTGAATTGTGCCACACGTCCAGCTGATAATTATAGCTGCTTGACTCGTTGGTTATGTAGATTTCATCAAAAGTGGAGCTTATGTACCTGGCACGGGGGGCGCCGCCTACAGTAGTAGTATCAGCCCTTATGACCAAACGGACCTCATCGATTCTGTAATCCGTGCAACCTGCCCCGAATGCACTGGCATTTTGAACATAGTCCAGTATGCTCTTGGAAGGCTCAGCATCCCAAGTTGTGGACAGGCCTGTGTTTGACTGCACCTCCAGAAATTTGTAATTAGTGGCATCGTTGTTCAGGCTGGCAAGGCTTCCTTTCTGAAGCTGGCACAGGTAAAGCCGTCTGCCCTCAGTGCCGCAGAACATGCCCTTGAGCTCAATGCAGGCTGCAAGGTGGTCAAAATCCCCAGTACCACCAGAACCGCTAACGCCATTGTACCTGATGGCAAAGCTGATGTTAGAATTGTTGGCTGCCGTAACTCCTTTCAGAGTTACGCTCCAGTTAGAATAGGTGCTCAGAAGCACGTTATCGTTATTCTTATCATAACCTAAGGTCAGGTTGCCGCCGCCCGTACCATCAGCAGTATTCGTATCCCAGCTTAGGTAGGCAAATGAAGGTAATGCGTTACCCACACCATCAGCAAGCTGATCTCGGGCTGCTGCAGCACTCCAGTTCTCCACCCCGCCATTGAAGCGCGAGTACATGTAATACATTACTGTGGTTGAAGCGCTGCCTATAGTAGTTTCATTCACCACGAGGCCAGTCTTATCTGCACTGAACGTGTCGCCTATCGAGCCCTCAGTATAGTTGCCCAGCATTATGCTGTAGTCAGTTGCATTGTACTTTGAATCATAAGTTACCATAGTGGCTGCATGTGTAAGCACACATAATGAGAATAGTATGAGCAAAATCAATACTAGTCGAAACCCTGCAGGAGCGTTTGAAATCATGTTGCTCCTGTTTTTATCCCGCACGTAGTTTAAAAGTTTTCTCGGGAAGAGTTGAGAGTATGGAAAAATCAATGGCAGGCGCTGCGCTTGTTTTGGTATTGGTTGCCCTGATTCTTCTGTTCATGAGTCTGGAGCCTGATGAGGTTAAGCTGCCTGAAGTTCAGGAGGAAGAAGAGGCGGGTGATGAGATGGAGGCCTGGGTTTCGCCAATAGAGCCAAGGGATGCTGAAATTGAAGAGCAGGTTGAGCGAATTTTGCAAAGTATGAAATGGGGTGATGAGCGCGCAACGCCTTTGCCTGCTGAGCTCTTTGCCCAGTTGCCGGAATTCCCGCCTGACCTCTACCGCGTTGCATTGCTCTACAGGTATGACCATATTACATATGAGGAGCTTGTCAGCTTGCCTGAAGAATACTGGAAGCAGCCTGAGTGGTATGCAAGCTTTGATCAGGTTGGAATTGAAATGATGAAGGATGCACAGCTTGGGAGTGCGGGCCTTTACGGCTATGGTGTGTACAAGGCAGACGAATATAGAACTGCCTATGCAGGCGATGAGCTGAAGGACGTGTTCTTCTTCCATACGAGCTGGCGCGTGAAGAGCTACCAAGGAATGATGCTGGTTGCAAATTACAACCAGAGCGCGCTTGAGGTGAGCATCGAGCCCTCTATCTTCCTGCTAGGGCCCACTCACCCCGAGTTCCATGCCAATTGGACTGAAAAGATCGTGGTGAATGTAAGGGTTAAGCCAGATGCGGCTCCTGGCGAGTATGTGATTGGAATTGAAGCAGAGCAGCCGCCTGAGGAATATGAGGAGATGTGGAAGGACCCGCACACGTATGTTGAGCCCACATTCAAGATGGGAATGGGCAGGCCGCTGCATCAGTTGCATATTACAATAGGTGATGAGGTATAGGAAGGTTTAAAAAGAACTAAAGCAAAGGGAATGATGGTGACTAGTAGAAGCGGGGTGCGTATATGAGGATTTTTGGTAAACATATGGTTGCAATTTTGTTGGTGCTTATGCTTGCAAGCATGGTTTATGCTCAATCAATAGCAAGCCATGTCATCTTCGTAGTTCCGTCTTATGTCTCATTCAGGATGACTGTTATGGGCACGCCGCTGGGAGTTAACAGCACAGGAGGGCAGAATGCATCACTAGCAACCAGCGCCATCATGTTCAATGCAACGCTTATGAACATCTCGCTTACAGGAAACAATGTGGGCAAGGTGTTTGATGACCACCTGAATGCCTCTAGAAACCCAGCAGGCACTGGCGGAGTTGCACCCCCTGTGCAGGGGATAACTGCTGATACTGGCAACATATTGAACTACACGAATACAGGCAATGTGAATGTAACGATTACAATGGTGCTTGGGGATAATTTGCCTGCATGGGCTGAATTCAACCACACCATAAGAATGTATGCCAGTAATGTGAGTGGAGTGACCGACTTCTCCACAATAACATGCACAAATCCAGCAGACGCTCCGAATGGGTTGGACTCTGCCGTTGACTGTGTTTACATAAACGGCACCAATGTAGCCTATGTGAGCAGGAACTTGAGCGTAGGGACTACAGAGAACATCTGGCTCTGGGCTGACTTCGTGAATCTTTCGTTCGGAAGCTGGACCAGAAATGTCACGAGCTTCGGAAGCAGTACTTAGGCCTGAAGCACTCTTAAGTGTTTTTATTCTTTCCTTTTTCATATAGTCCTAGTGGGAGCGTGAGATGGTGAAAAACCACTGCGAATTGATAGCTGCTTCTTTAGTCCTACTATTGCTGATGGCAGGCTGCCCGCAGCAGCCGCCTGTAGATGTGGACGTGAATCAAACTCTACCACAAGAGGAAGGGCCTGCTGGGCCTGGAATTACCGAAAGGCCTGACTATTTGAATGAAACTGTATTTGAGCAGCTTCCGCCTTTCCCGCGCGACCTTTACAAGCTCAGGAACCAGATTAAATATGGTGAGTTCTGGGATATGGCTGCAATTGAGCCTGAATATTACAAGCAGCCTGAATTCTACCCGAATTTTGAGAGCGTTGGAATTCCGCTTATTCAAACTCCAAGCGGCACATCGTATGCAGGCTTTGGAGCATACCCTGCGGATGTGCAGGTAATCACTTTCCCGGGTGATACTATAGAGCTTGCAACCTTCTTTACTGCAGCGTGGGGTGTGCAGGCATGGCAGGGCATTGGGCTTACTAGCAGCGTTGCGGATGCAAATGGCGAGGAAGTTGACTACATTTCAGTAGATGTTGAGCCTGATGCCATTTTACTAGGTCCGAATTACCCTGTATTCACTTATGAATGGGCTCAGAAGGTGAGCGTGGTTCTCAATGTGGAAGATGATGCGCCGCAGGGAGTTTATACTGTTGGTGTTACTAATGCACCGGTGCCCTCTGACAAATCTGAGGAATGGGAGGATGAATATGGTGGGCTGTACAGCGAGGGTGGAATGTTCCAGACTGGATTGGATAGACCTTACTTCAAAGTGGTTGTTACAGTAACCTAAAAGTTATAATAGGCACGATGCAGCAAATAATATGCATGAACAACGCGACCAGAGCAGTAATCTGTCTTATTCTTCTTCTGACAACTATTTCAATTGCTCAGGTTGTGGGCAGTGTTTTATTCGTATCTGCCCAGGTTGCATCACAAATCGTGCTTAATGATCTTTCAATTACAGAGGACGAGGTTCAGCAGGGCGAAACCGTGTCATTCTCAGTAACTTTTGAGAATATTGGAAATGCGCAGACCACTGCAACTGCAAGAGTATACATTTTCAACTCGAGTAATACGTTGATAGATACTATAAATTACACCCCTACTTCAATTGCACCAAACCAGCAGAAGGTTCAAATTAAGAGCTGGAACAGCAATGGCTGGCCTGCTGGTGACTATGTTGCAAAGGCAAACGTAACCTTCACGCCCTACAATGCATCCACCAATGTATCAAATGAGTTGAGCCTTAATTTCGAAATCATAATACCAAAGGGAGGGGGAGCCTCGGGCCCGCCGCTTGAGCCGGGCAAGCAGGAGCTTGGCGAAAAGCCCGTAGTACTCCCGCCTGAAATCACGCCCATAATTGGAGGGCCTGTTGATTTTGTAAAATTCCCGGTTCTTAAGGAAGTTGTACCTGGCCAGTCTGCAATACAGGGAGTTCAATTTACAAACAGGCGCGATACTGAGCAGGTGGTTGAAATAGAGGTGCAGGGAATTGCTCAGGACTGGATTGCGGTTAGCAATGATAAGACCACAGTAATGCCGGGTGAGACCAGAAACATGGATGTTGCGATTTCAATTCCGCAGGATGCACAAGTAGGCGATTATTTGGTGCGGGTGGATGCAAAGGATGAGGGCGGCAAGAGCTCTGACTTCATGGTGGTGAGAGTGAAGAATGCAGGGGGCGAGAGGCCTGCTCCAGTTGTTCTGAGAACAGTTGAGGTAGATAGGGTTAATAGGAAGACTACAGTAAACGTGGCAATAAGAAACAGTGCCCAGAAGAAGATTGAGAGGCTGATGTTTGAAGATACAGTGCCTCAGGAGCTTGAGGGCGAACAGGTTGCATTCATGGACAAGCCTGGAGAAATCAAGCAGATAGAGGGGAGGAAGGCGCTGCTGTGGGAGGTGCCTGAGCTGCTTTCAAACGAGGAGCTTAAGCTCAGCTATACCATTGATGGGGTTCTCAGCGAGTACTCGCCCTATGTGAACTGGTATGCATACAGCATAGAAATAGCAAAGAGGGTGGATCTTTCTGAATTGGTTTTGATAACTGACCTCAGCGCAGCTGCAATCAAGCCTGGTGAAAAGGGGCAGGTGAGCGCAAGCATGCTTTATGTTGGCGAGGAGCCACTGGAGGTTTCCATGACTCTGGAGGCCCCTGCTGGCTTCATAGTTGAGCCCAACTATCTGTTGGTTACTCTCCAGCCCCGCAGCGCATTCACCGCGCGCTTTGATTTGACAGTGCCTGAAGATGCTCTTGAGTCCCAGCTGGTAAGGCTTTTGGTATTTACGGATGATGGGCAGGTGAGCGCGCGCCTTCCCATAGTGGTCCTGCAGCCTGCCGAAGCCCCGCCGCCCTCAGCTGCTCTCATCTCGCTAAAGCCCGCAGATGTTACAATGCTCGGCCTTCTGATAATTGCGCTTGTGGTGGGTTATCTGCTTTACAATAGAAGAAGAGATGGTGGGGGAGCCAGCTTCAACGAGGAAAGGCTTGAGTATGCAAGGAGCCTGAAGAAGCTTATGAAGGCGGATTAAGTTTATAATTTATGCAGGCTATTGATGAGTATCATTCCCTGCAGGTAACGTCATGGCAGAAAAGCGAATTATAAGCATCCTTTCTGGCAAAGGCGGAGTGGGCAAGACCACGCTTTCAGTAAACCTTGGAGCCATAGCTGCATCAAATGGCAAGGAAATGGTGCTGGTGGACGGGGACCTGGGAAACCCGAGCGTGGGCCTTCACCTTGGCCTGTGGGGCTATACAGCTGGTCTGCAGAGCGTGCTGGCTGCCAAGTGTGGCTTGGAGCAGGTCACCATAGTTCATCCGGCTACAGGCATGCGGGTTGTGCCTTCTACGCTTGAATACAGCAGTAATGTGAAGATGTCCAAGCTCAAAGATGTTTTGAAAGCCGCAACCTACCGCTCTTTCATAATAGACTCGCCGCCCGGGATTGCATCCGGAGTTGAGGAAATACTTTCAAGCTGCAATGAGACAATAGTTGTGGTCACGCCCGACATACCGAGCGTTATGAGCGCTGTTAAAATCATAGAGATTGCCAGGAAGAAGGGCGTGAAGGTTGATGGGCTTGTCCTGAACAGGGTGCAGAACAAAAGGTACGAGATGCATGAAAAGGAAATTGAGAGCACGTGCAATGTGCCCATACTTGTGAGCATCAAGGAGGACAGGGCGGTTCCTGAGAGCATTTCCGCAAAGATGCCAGCTGTGCTTTATGCCCCAAAATCAAAGGCAAGCAGAAGCTTCCAGCAGCTTGCAACAGAGCTTGGCTTTTCGGGCAAGGCTGCGGGCGTTAAGGGGAGGGGTGGAATGATGGCCCGCTTCTTTGCATGGCTATCGCGGCTTTTCGGCGGGGAGTGAGGTGAGAGTTATGGAGGACTGCATATTCTGCAAGATTGCAAAGGGCGAGATGAATGCTGCAAGAATTTACGAGGATGAGCACTGCATTGCATTCCTTGATATAAACCCGGTTAACAAGGGCCATGCGCTGGTTATACCGAAAAAGCACTATGAGGCTGTGCTCGACATGCCCGAGGAGGAGGGTGTTGCGCTTGCCAAAGCATCTGTGAAAGTGGGCAAGGCAGTTAAGAGAGCAACTGGCGCGGATGGTATTAACCTCGTGCACAATATTGGAAAGGCTGCAGGCCAGCTGGTGTTCCATGCTCATGTGCACCTCATACCGCGCTTCACTATGGACAATATGCACTTTGACTGGAGCAGGAAGAAGTATGAGAGCAAAGATGAGCAGGAGGAGTACAGGAAGAAGCTCGAAGAGTCGCTTTAAAGCATATTTTTAAGTATTGAAGTCAGTATTTAGTGGAGATGTTGTGCCAGCCTTCGATGGCTGGAGGTATCGGAACCCGCTGGAGGTTCTGATAAGGGAAGGTATCGGAAACCGTAGGTCTCTGATAAGGAGGCCTTAAAGGAACTTGGTTCTGCTAGGAGATAGCAAGAACCGTAGCAAGTTAAAAGAAGGATAATAAGGAACCTTGGTTCCTTATGCGGCTGTAGTCTAGCCTGGTTAGGACTCGAGATTGCCAAGAACCCTTTTCTTTCAAAAAGAAAAGCGTTCGCGGAAAAGAAATGCGGAAAAACGCAAATATCTCGTAGCCCGGGTTCAAACCCTTCTTTCTTTGGAAAAGAAAGAAGCGTTTATGGAAGAAAGAAACGCTAAGGTGAAAATCCCGGCGGCCGCACTAAATGTATGAAATAATCTACCTAATGGCTGCTTCTGCTCTGTTTGGCTACTTTAGGAAAGTTGCAGACTTGCTTGATGAGCATGGTCTGAAGTGGTTCAACGGAGCTGAAATGGCTACAGGAATAGCAGTTGGAATTCTTGGAGCGTATCTGGTGAGCTACGAGCCTGTGCTTGCAAACGTAATTCTGGCAATGATAGCTGCTTTGATTGTAAGGGGCAAGGTGGACTACATAAACCATCTGCTTGCATCAATAATCATACTCCTCTCCTTCCCGCTCTTCGCACCATTTGACTACTCCATATTCATCTCCTTCTTTATGGTTTTTGCAGTCTTCGGTGCATTCAAAGACCAGTATGATGTGAGGCTTTATAGAACCGGTTGGAGGTTCCTGCTCAGCGAGGTTATGCTCCACTACCCTGCAATAACTGCAGCCTATGGCCTGCTTACCAGCATCTGGACGCCTTTCATAGCATTCACGCTTTACACAATAGGCTATGATCTTACCAAGCTCTATTATTTGAAAAAAGGGATTGGCTAATTGATTCTGAATTTCAAAAATGCGGCTATTCCGCCAAAGCCCGCCAGCTGCCTGCCTGAATACTCCTGCGAGTTGAAGACATCTGCATGCTGCCCACTCACTTCCTCAAATAAATTAACAAGCTCCTCAACCTCTTTCTCCTGCCTCAGAAGTTCGTCATTTACAAGCAGTTTTGAAACCGCACCCAGCTCAAGGGCCTGCTTCACGGCCTTTCTTCCGTATGCAACCAGCCCCTCCTGCTTGGAGGCTGCTGAAATGAATGCATCCATAAGGCTCATCTCGCGTGCAGCCCGCTCCTCACTGGCTATTTTTGAAATTATGCCCTGCCTGAGCAGCTCGTGCACCCCTGTAATTTCAGGGTTGCTGCAGCTTTCAAATGAAAGACGCTTGAGCAGCTCTGGCTCCTGAGCCTTTACGAATTTTTTGAAATTGTCCTTGTCAAATCCAGGGCCCGCTATTATGATGCGGTGCTTGTACTTTGAAATTTTGTTCATTATCTGCTCATAATACTTTTTCACCGCCTGCTCAAATGCCTTTGGCTTGTCCCTCTTACTCGCCTTGCTCTCAATCTCGCAAACCTTGCGCACTCCAAAGCCCTTTACCAATGCAACTGTGGCCTTCTCGTCATCCATAGCTACAATGGCAAGCTTGGGCCTTCTGCTTTCAGCCTGAGCCTGCCTCAGCCTTTCCAGCTGGTAATTCTTCCACTGCTTGGTTATGAACAGCTGCTCGCCCGGCATGATTTCAATTGTGTGGTAGCTTCCAATCTGAACATACTCTTCTGGAAATCCGTCCTTGATCTTGCCCGTAACCCTGAGCTTTCCCGTGCCT
>Ga0180301_10003948_pt1 | contig 11507 bp, 10 predicted proteins | sample GuaBasSediGuay16_FD_121797 | JGI IMG/M metagenome (GOLD analysis project Ga0180301, IMG submission 121797) | Subseafloor sediment microbial communities from Guaymas Basin, Gulf of California, Mexico - Guay16, Core 4569-2, 12-15 cm | ecosystem: Environmental > Aquatic > Marine > Hydrothermal... | reverse complement strand
GAGCAACAGAAGCGGAGGGCTTCTTTACCTTTCCCCACTGGTCAACCTCTGCGGTCTCTAAAATGTTTATATTTTGATTTCCAAGGCGGTCGAGAATAAAATCCATATCGTCGGAAGTAACTATTTCCTCTGAAAGAAAATGGTTGATTTCATCATAAGTCAGATACCCCTTTTTCTTGCCCAAATCAATTAGTTGGTCTATATTTCTTTCTAAAATCTTCTGTTTAACCATTTCTTACCTCACTATTGATTTTATTAAATTTTTCTATTAATTCTTTCGTCCTCTTTATATCATGCAAGCTTTCAGCTATACGCAGCTGATCTCTTAACTGCTCCTTGATAACTTTCATTCTGTTCTTCTTAAGTTTAGTAACACAATCTTTTAAGGTTTTTTTTTCAATCTTTATAGCATCGTCCATCATTATCTCAGACACAAAACTACTAATAGCACTATCTTCTGTAGAAATAAGAAAATCACTATAGGTAAAATAGCCATGCTGCGCTTTATCCAAAAGAGACACAAATGTTTTCTTTGACAGAAAATGAGAGAAGTCATCTGCATTGAGCTTATTCTTTAATGCGGAAAATACTTTTTTGTTAGCAAGCATGCTTTTGATAATTATCTTTTCTGCTATGGGCACTAACTCCTTTCTTTCCAAAGACAATGCTGTATCCCTTCTTATACTCCTATCTTCTTTTTCCTCTTTCCTTAACTCTGAGAAAAGAACAGCTTCTTTTACCCCTAAAATATAAGACAGCTTTTTTATATACTCGTATTTTTCTACTTCACTGGTACGCTTGCTTATTGTTATAAGCATCTGTTGAGCAACTTTTGCTTTTCCTTCAATACTTTCAACATCGTAAAGACGGCGAAGCATTTCTATTTTATAATCAAAAAAATCGACTCTTTTATCCAAAAGAGACTTTACGAATTCAACTCCATTCCTTCTTATTGCCAAATCTAAATCTAACCCTTCTGGCATACGTACAATTTCAGTCCTTAAACCTTCCCCTAAAAGAAGGTCCAGCGCCCTTAGGGTTGCACTTTCTCCTGCCTTATCCGAATCGAATACAAGAGTTACACGCGACGCATATCTTTTAATAAGCCGTATCTGTTCAATAGTTAAAGCTGTTCCTAAACTGGCAACTATATTCTTAATGCCTGCCTTAAAAGGCGTAATCATATCCAAGTAGCCTTCTGTAACAACAACTCTATCTTTACTTATTATCTCTTCTTTTGAAAGATGCAGACCAAAGAGATGATTTCGTTTATTGTAAATGGGATTCTCAAAAGAATTAATATATTTAGGTAGTCCTTCTTTATCTTTTAAAGCTCTTGCTCCAAAACCTATTGTTCTCTTACGAATATCACAAATAGGAAAAATGATTCTATCTCTAAATAAATCACTATAGCCACCCCCTTCTTTGGCTACAACCAATGAGGCTTTCTCTAAAATATCAAGTGTAATTCCTTTTTTGCGCATATAGCCAATAACACGATTGCCTAAGGGAGCGTACCCCATACGGAACAACTTGATAGTATCCTCGTCTATACCTCTTTTATGTAAATAATCCTTTGCCTTTTTACCTTCATTTGAAGAAATAAGATTGTTATGAAAGAACCGCGATGCCTCCTCAACCACCTCGTACAGGACTATCTTCAGTCTATCTTTTGGGGAACTTCTCTGATAAGGAATAGAAACTCCTGCCCGCTTTGCTAACAACTCTACAGCCTCTACAAAATTCATCCGTTCATAAAGCATGAGAAACTGCAGAGCCCCTCCCCCTTTGCCACAGCCAAAGCAATGAAAAATCTGTCTCTGGGGGCTTACAAAAAAAGAAGGTGTTTTTTCATTATGAAAAGGGCAGAGTGCTTTAAAATTCCTCCCTGCCCTCTTTAAAGGGATGTATCCTGAGATTAAGTCCACAATATCTGTCTTTTGCTGAACTTCCTCTATAAATTCCTGAGGAATCATTTTTTTACCTACTTTTTATGGGAAAATCTTCTAAATCCAGAAAATTCGTAAATCTTGAGTTTCTCTTTTGACGTTAAATAATCAAGCATGAGATTGACACCAAGTGTATCAGAAGCAATGTGAGAAGCGACAATAACATTAATATGTTCCTTTTTGCACTGTTTAAAATGTTCTTCGGACTGATGCATGGCAATAATTGTATCAACTCCTGATGAAGAAAGTTTACTATAAATATCCTGGGGCCCTTCTGTGCCGCCAGTAAACTCTATATGAACCTTAGAAACTTTTGATTTGGGGCTGCCGATAAAAATCTTGGGAGAATTATTATTCCTGGCTGCTTCTTTATACTCAGGTATTTCCATAAGAATATCGATAATCTCACCTAAATTACTGGGAGATTTTTTTCTTATCTGTCTTTCAATGTACCTATAAGCTAAATTATCTGCTGGCGTATGCAGGCACATAAACCTTATATCTAACCAGCGGGCAACATCTATGGAACGCAAATGATTCGCTGCTCCTACACGCCTTTCTACCTGAGCCTTTCTCTCGCTAAGCATATTTTCCGCCACGCTTAAATTTACTCCTTGTTTTTTAAGGACATCTATCTGCAAATCCATAACCTCATAAAAATTAGCGTATGCTTTTCCTTCGGGATGATGAGAAATAACAAGGTCAATATCTGTGCCCCTTTCTTTAAGCCTGTCCACCAGCAAAAGTTCTGGTCCATCTACGTCTATACCTACAATAACCGAATGAATATTACTGTTTTTATCTCCCCAAAGAATACGGCTATCACTAAAAGGATTAAATAAAGAGTCTTCATCAAAAAACTCTTTTTTTTCTTCTGGAAGTGTTTCAAACTCTTTTTTCCTTTCTTTTAGAATCCTGTCTATTGCTTCTTTCCCCCGCGGATCCGCCTCAATACCTTTCTTTATCGCCTCTTGGTAAATCTTTGATAATCTCATAGTAATCAAATACCTCCTTGTTTGCCTTTATAGAGGAATTAATCCTCTTATAAATAAGATATGTTTTTATATAAGCTACAGGGGCAATTTTTTTAAAAACCCTGAAAGAAAAGCTCCTCTCCACACCCTTTTGAGAGAAAAAAACAAGAAGACAGAATAAAAGAGTGCTTATAACAATCGAACCTCTTAATGCACCTAATACCACCGCAACTATTCTTTCCCATAGCGGATGTCTATCACTTTTAACAATTAAAGTAATGCCTCTGATTATAAAGAAGAAGATAAAAAGCGTAAAAAAGAAAATAATAAAAAAAGAAATAGTGTTAAGTGTATGTATATTAAAGGAAAATGGTTCTTTGCCAAAAAGCTCTGCCAAGAATGAAGAATAATATTGCAGAGATAAAAAAGAAGCGAGGAAAATACCTATCAATTTTACACTTTCATATAGAATTCCTCGCCAGAAAGCAATGTAAAATATTCGCATAAAAAGAGCAAGAGACAAAAAATCTACCCACGGGAATCTACCCATTAATTTCCTTATATCTCTCTTTCAAAATAATCCAGGTTAAGAATTAATTAGTATATAACATATTGGAGAGAAAATGTCAAGAAAACGTTTACATAAAATGGCATATTCAGCTCTTTACGTAATCCATATCACACAAGTCTTTTTCTCTCAGTGTATTACAAGCTTTCACTTTCTATTAACTCTAAGGTAATTCAAAAAATCTCTCAATTTTTTTTCTTCTCCTACATTTAGAGGAAAATAATATCTCCTTGGCGCTCCATAACTCTGCTTAACAAAACCGCCTATTTTCTTGTCGACAGGATAACCATGGGGATATTTATAGCTAGAAGAGTGCGTTTTTATATGAGAAGGCACTTCTATATTTTCACTTGTCTCTACATCTTCCAACGCTGTATTAATCGCCTTAAAACACGCATTTGACTTAGGAGAACAGGATAGATAGATTGTAGCTTGCGCAAGAATAAGCTGTGCCTCTGGCATACCCACATATTCTACCGCCTTAAAACAACTCGTAGCTAACACTAAACCAAAAGGGTCCGCATTACCAATATCTTCGCTTGCTAATATAACAAGCCTTCTGGCAATAAAGCGGGGATCCTCTCCTCCTTTTAACATTTTTGCCAACCAGTAAAGGGCACTATCAGGGTCAGAGCCACGAACTGACTTAATAAAAGCTGAAATAGTATCATAGTGATAGTCGTCTTTTTTGTCATAAAAAATATCTTTCTGAATAACCTCTTCTGCCACTTCCAAATCAAATACTATCTTACCATCTTCCCGAGAAGGCGTAGTTAACACACCAAGCTCTAAACTAGCCAGTGCCCTGCGTGCATCTCCTGATGAACTTACGGCAATATAATCCAAAGCTTCCTCGGAAATAATAACATCTCTATTGCCTAAACCATTTCTTTTATCCCTTAATGCTCTCTTAAGTATCTTAATAATATCCTGTTTACCTAATGGTTTAAACTCTGCTATTATAGAGCGTGATAAAAGGGAGCGTATAAGATAATAGCGGGGATTATAAATTGTTGCGCCAATAAAAATTATTGTTCCTCTTTCTGTATCAGGAATAAGGGATTCCTGCTGCAGCTTATTAAAACGGTGAATCTCATCAACAAAAAGAACGGTTCTTCTTCCTTTTTCTTCTAAATTCCTGTGCGCTTCTTTAAGAACGTTTTTTATTTCTCCTACTGAAGAAAAGGAAGCATTAACATATTTAAACTCTCCCTTTGTCTTGTCAGCAATAATAAATCCAAGGGTAGTCTTTCCTGTCCCTGGAGGTCCGTATAAAATAAGAGGAGGTATTTTCTTAGAATCAATCACACGTCGTAATAGTTTATGCTCTCCTAAAATATGCTCCTGGCCAACAAAGTTCTCCAAACTAGTAGGTCTTACTCGGGCGGGTAAGGGTGAGAATTCTCTATCCATATTAACCAAAATAAAAATCCCTGCCTTCGGTCCGTCGCAGGTTTGCCGCTTCCAGTCCAGTCCTCATACAGGTGGGCGCCGCATCTTGCTGCCGCAACAGCAAGAAATGTAAGCTCCCTTTCTGGAAGTGTTGGCTGTAGCGCTATTACCTGTCGACGAGACAGGCAGGGAATTTTCTCTTTTCATTATAAGTATAGCATTTGGATTTTTTATTTTCAAGATATCAGCGTAAAACAACTCCTTCCCTATGAGCGAGCTTCTCTCTTAACTTAAAATGAAGGTCATCTACTTCACAAGAAGTTAAAGTCCTGTCTTTTGCCTGGTAAAACACTCTCAAAGTAACTGCCAAAAACTCCTCTGACAAATCTTTACTACGGTAGATATCAAGAATACGATAATGATGTAAAAACTCTTTAACACACCCTCTAATAATATTTTCTATCTCCATAAACTTCACATCTTTCTTTATTCCTAAACTTACATCACGATAAATAACAGGATAACGGCTAAAAGGTGAATACTTAAACTCCTTCTTAAACTTATACGCCATATTTATATCAAGTTCAAAAAAACTAACTTTACTTTTCACATTAACTTTTTGAAGTGTTTCTCTGTCTAAAACCCCTAAAGTACCTATGCATTTTTCTTTTGTCACAATTCTAAGTGTATTTAAAAAACATTCTTCTTTTGCCTCTAAGAATATAAAATCTTTTATGTTCAAAAATTCTAATATCTTTTGGGCCACTCCTTTTAAATAATAAAAACCGCCGGATTCCTCATCTACTATACATCCTAGAAAAGGCTGCTCTACAATAGCATTATTATCTTTCCTGTAGATATTGGCTATTTCAAAAAACTTTAAGTTGTCATTTTTCTGATTAATATTATGCTGAATGCACTCTACCATACCTAATAACAAAGTAGTCCTTAACGCATTCTCTTGGACGCGCAAAGGATTGTCTAAACCAATAAAGCTTTTCTCGCCAAGGACACTGAGTTTGTTATCGCTTGTAAGACTGTAAGTAACAATCTCATTTAATCCGAGATTAGCAAGAAAAGACCTTAACTTTTGCTTAAAACTGTAAAGTTCATCTTTTGTCTTCTGAGGTTTAACCGGGGGCAATTCCTCTTTTATGCGGTTATATCCCCAGCCGCGGGCAACTTCTTCAAAAACATCTTCCTTTAGCCTCACATCTAACCTGAAAAAGGGTGGGACTACAGAGAACTCTTTTTTATTCTTAATTTTTACCTTAAAACCGAAGTTGGTAAGGATACGTTCTACTTTAAAAGAGGAAAACGCTTCTCCTATGTGCCTATTCAATTGAGATAAATCAAAAGATATCGTTTTGCTGAAGGAAGGTCTGTTTCTTCCTGTCTTCTTATAACCGGCATTGATACCATTACAGATTTGGGAAATCAATCTTAGAGCTTCATAGGAGGCGACCTCTAAAAGCCTATCAGAAACATTCCTCTCAAACCTATACGAAGACTCTGTATCAAGCCCTACACTTCTGCGAGAACGTCTGATCCTAAGAGGAGAAAAAATCGCTGCTTCTAAGAGAATATTTTTGGTTGTGAAATCTACTTCTGTACTCTTTGCTCCCATAACTCCTGCTAAAGCAATAACTTTCTTGTCATCACTAATAACTAAATTATCCTCTGTCAGTACATATTCTTTATCATCCAAACCGACAAAAGATTCTCCTTTTTTGGCTCTTCTAATATAAATATCACCTTCTATCTTATCAAAATCAAAAGCATGCAAGGGGTTGCCCCACTTAAGCATACAGTAATTAGTGATGTCGACAACATTATTTACGGTGTTAATCCCACAATTTTTAACCCTCTCCTTAAGCCAAATAGGGGAAGTTTTTATTTCTACATTCTTAATAAGACGGGCAATATAAACCATACAGTCTTTTTTATCTTCTATATTAATTCTAACCCCTTTAAGATGGGGGGTACGTATTATTTTAGGTAAATTAAACTTTAACTTTTTTCCGCTTAACCCTGCTAACTCATAGGCAATCCCAAAAATAGATAACCAGTCATAACGGTTGGAAGTTACCTCAGCAGTAAAGATATAATCATCTCCTACCTGCTCAATACTCTCTATTTCAAGGCCTCCCATAGTTAAAATATGGGCTATTCTTTGAGGAGAAATTCTGGTATCAAAAAATTCTTTTAAAAAGTTTAAGCTAAACTTCATAGAACTGCCTTAAAAACCTTGTATCGTTCTCATAAAAAAGGCGAATGTCATTTATGCCATATTTAAGCATTGCTATTCTGTCTACCCCCATACCAAAGGCAAACCCACTGTACTTGTTGGGATTAATACCGCAGTGTTTTAAAACTTTAGGATGAATCATTCCGCATCCTAATATTTCAAGCCATCCTTTACGCGAACAAACACTGCAACCTTTACCTTTACAAATCATACAGCTGATATCAACTTCTGCTGACGGCTCGGTAAAAGGAAAAAAATGCGGACGAAAACGTAAAGATACATCATCTCCAAAAAAACTTTTAGCAAAGTACAATAAAACTCCTTTGAGGTGGGAAAAACTTATACATTTATCAACACAGAATCCTTCAATCTGGAAAAACATAAAAGAGTGTGAAGCATCCACCTTGTCTGGTCGGTAAACCCGCCCTGGCGATATCACTGCCAAAGGTAAAGAAGTATTTTCCATAACTCTTATCTGAGAAGGAGAAGTATGACTGCGCAGAAGATATTTACCTTTATCATCCTGGGGCAACTTAAGATAAAACGTATCAAAAGCTTCGCGCGAAGGATGTTCTAACGGAATATTAAGAGCAGTAAAATTGTGCCATTCATCTTCTATCTCTTTACCCTCAACCACTACAAATCCTATTTTCTCAAAGATATTACATATTTCTTCACTAACTGACGTTAATATGTGTTTTCTGCCAAAATAAATACCCTCTGCAGGAAAAGTAACGTCTATCTTTTCCTCTTTGTCCCTAAAAAGGCTTACCTTGCTATCAATACACTCTGTTATCTTTTGTTTAAGAATATTCAAATTGCGGCCAAAGGATGCTTTCTCCTCCTTGCTAAGATGAGGTATTTTAGAAAAGAGTTGATTAATTACTGATTTTCTGCCTAAGTATTTTATGCGTAGCTTTTCTATCTCTTGAAGGCTGCTGACTTTTTCTATCTCTTCAGCGAACTCTCTCTCTATGGATTTAATATCTTCGTGCATATCTTAATCTTATAAAATAAATTATTACCAATGTCAAACACATTATGGCCAATACAAAAGAGGTTTCCTTTTTAAACCGTGAAGGAGCGTCTTTTAATCTGCGCCCTCTTTTTATAATCTCTACGCTCAAAAGATGAATATCCCGCTCAGCATGAACTGGACAATCCTTATAAAAAACTCCTCTTACTCTTATAATGTCTCCCTGCACACGATAAGCACCGAAGTATTTAATGTTTTTCAATAAACTCTTATCCCGAGCATACACTCCTAAATTATATCCTCCATCAAGAATATTAATCCAAACACCCCCGCCTTTCTCTTTCAGAATCTCTCCTATAACCTCTCCTTCCACAATAACAGTCTTGCTATCAAAAAGTTGGGGATGTTCAAGGATTTCTTTTAAGGACAACGGGTTTTGTGCAAAACTGCTCGGTAACTTGAAAAATACCATGGCTATCCCAATCACTATAAAAACAATCAGTCTAATAATATTTTTATTCATTTCTTAAACAAAGAGAAAATAAACCCCAACATAACAAATACTGCCAAAAACTCCAACCTTCCTATCCACATCTGAATAATATAAACAATTTTCAAAAGAGCAGGCATAGAAGGACTGGTTATCCCTAAAGATAACCCTACATTAGCTGTAGCTGAAACCGACTCAAAAAGGGAAGCTAAGGCAGGGTATCCCAGCAACATCCCAATTATGCCTCCTATTAGGTAAGTAACCAAAAACAGACTGAAGAAAATAAATATCTCCTTTATTTGCCTATCATTAATAATCTTGTCTCCCAAATGGTGATAGCTGTCGCGGTAGACTGCTTTAAAAGGCATCATAAGCCTCTTAATCTCCATAAAAAACGATTTAAATACAAGCCCTAATCGCATGAGTTTAATACCGCCGGTAGTTGAACAACCCCCACCTCCAATCATCATAGCAAATATTATTGCTAAAAGTGCAATGTGGCGCATACCATTCAATTCTTCTGGCGCCAAATTAGTAAAGCCACAACCCGTATGGGCTGATATCAGTTGATAAAAACCTTTACGAAAAATAGAAAAATGTGGATGATTATGCAGAGAGAAAAAAACCATAAGTAAAAGCAAAAAGAAACTGACAAGAAATGTCTTTACTTCAAAATTCTTAAATATTTCTTTCTTATCCTTAAACCATACCCAAAAATGCAGATTAAAATTAAATGCCCCCAACATCATAAGAATAACTGTTATGATTTCTAGCCCTAAGGAGTGGTAATAAGCAATATTTTGGGTTTGAGGGGCAAACCCTCCTGTGTCAAAAGAGGCAAAGAAAATCCAAAGAGCATGCAAAATAGCTCTATCTATCGCCATTCCTTTATAAAGAAGAAAAATAACAAGAAAGCTTACTCCTAACGTTAAATAAATAATGCTGACATTCCATATAAACCGAGCGGTAGCAATTATATTGGGTAATATTTTTTCTGTCCTTCCTTCTCCCACGTATAAACCCAATACGGAACCCTTCGCATGAGAAAGAAGAGAAATACTAGCAAGTATTATACCCTGACCCCCGATAAACATCATAAGATGCCGCCACATATTGTGTGATAGAGAAAGGTGGTCTAAGTCTTTTACAAGCGTTAAGCCTGTTGTTGCAAAGCCACTCATCGCCTCAAACCAGGCATCAAGAAATTCTGCGTAATGCCCGGAAAGAAAAAGTGGCACTGCTCCCAAAAGAGAAGCAACCAGCCATCCTAAGCTTACAATGAAAAAAGTATGGACCCAGCTAATTTCTTTCCTTAAGGGAAATATCATAACAAGGGTTATCCCTAAAATAGCAGAAACGGATATGGCTATTGAGAAATCAAAAAATGGAGAAGCTTCTTTATAGAATATGGCCACTAAGAAGGGTAACAGTAAAGAGGCACTTAAACCTATAATTAGCCGTCCTAATATATGAAAAATTGTAAAGAAATCGTCTCTGTCTGGGGAAATAGTCATGGTTTTTTAGAATACCATTGAAAGGACAAACCCTATAAGAATAATCATCAGACAACAAAGTACTTCTGTAATAATTCCAAAAACTATCTTCATCTTAAAATAAATCAGGATGTACTCACAGTTTTCCGATAAGCGACCTTATTAACTGCTTTTCGTTATCAATGATAGTAGCTGCGATAATCTCGTCTCCAGACAATATTTTGGTAATCCCCGAAGGAACTATTATTTCAGGTCCCCTTAATATAGATATAAGAACAGAGTTAGCAGGAAGAGAAATATCTTTCAGCATTTTATTTACGACCGGCGCATTAGGGGGGATATCTACTCTAACAATAGAGAGCCTTCCTTTTTTAACGCTTAAAAGATTCATGACATCGGAGAAAGATGCCTCTTCCTCTACAATTCTTGCCAGAATAGTAGTAGAATCTATAGGTACATCCACTCCCATATGTTTATAGAGAAGAAGATGTTTGGGGTCGTTAACGCGCGAAACCGTTCTCTTAATAGAAAAGGCCTCTTTGGCAATGTTACAAATAATGATGTTGTCGGCATCTGAAGACGTGGTGCTTACCAAAACATCTGCCTTTTCTACTTTGGCTGATTTTAACACTTCTGGGTTGGTAGCGTCGCCCTGGATAATCAGAACTCCTTTTAACTCCTCTGCCAGCTTATTACATACTATCTCGGACTTATCAACAATAGAAACCCGATGCTTATCCTCTTTAAGTTTCTTGGCTAAAAGAATGCCCAGTTTACCTGCTCCTGCAATTATAATAAACATTTTTTAAAGACCTCTACTAAAATATAGGTTTTATTAACAATAATCAACCCTTCTTCCGAAAATATTTTCTTCTTGCTTGTATCATAAACCTGAAGCGCTATTTTCTTTATATTCTTATACAACTTCTTGGCTACCTTGCTTATAACAATATTTACATTGTCATTTCCTGTGGCTAAAACTAATATATCCACCTCTTTTATTCCTGCGTCCTCCAGAACTTTTAAATCTAAGGCATCGCCTAACACTTTTTTACCATTAAAATCCTCACCCAACGAATCTAAAGCATATTTGGACTTATCAATAACCACCACATTATGCTGATGAGAAAACTCTCTGGCAAGTTCCCTTCCTGTCTTACCGCAACCTATAATAACTATGTATTTCATAACAATTGAGTTTTGATTCTATATTCAATTTCTTGCTAACTCTACAATTTTGTCAAAAACCCCCGGCTCTTCTGCAGCAATCTGAGCAAGAATATCCCTAGAAAGAAGGATATTTTTTTTCTTAAGAGAAGAGATGAATTCACGGTAGCTCAATCCTCTTTCTTTTACTGCAGCATTTATTCTTAATATCCAGAGAGAGCGGAATTCTCTTTTCTTAGCTCTTCTGTCG
>Ga0180301_10003947_pt1 | contig 11507 bp, 9 predicted proteins | sample GuaBasSediGuay16_FD_121797 | JGI IMG/M metagenome (GOLD analysis project Ga0180301, IMG submission 121797) | Subseafloor sediment microbial communities from Guaymas Basin, Gulf of California, Mexico - Guay16, Core 4569-2, 12-15 cm | ecosystem: Environmental > Aquatic > Marine > Hydrothermal... | reverse complement strand
GGCGCCAAGAAATAAACTACAAGGATCCCTAAACTCACTAAAACAATATACTTGCGCTCCACAGATACTTTAACTCAAATACAGCAGAAAAAACTATTCACAAAACACTAAACTCTGAACATGCTGTCCCATGTATCCTCCGCGTACTAAATATACTAGTACTACGTTTAGCCACATACATGTGTCGCACATTACTTTAAGGAACCTTCTCCTGCTATCCTGTGAAAGTTCTTAAGAAAATACTGCTAGCAACGTGTCATCTGAGAGCTCCTTAAAAACCTCCAAAGCACCACTAAATCCCTCAGGCGGGCCATGAAAATTATCATATAAAATAGCCGCACGGAAAACACTCTCCTCCCTACTACCGCCAATACGCCTCTTTACAATAAAGTAAGCACAAACACCAGCCACAACACTACTAAAACAGCAAATACAGCAACTCTCCTCAAATCCATTATCCCACACTTCAGTAAAACCAAAGAAACCTAAACGACTCAGTAAGGCCCATCTACTACAGCTCAAAAAGCATAGCCTTAAACATATTCATCGGAGGAGTACACAGCGACCCACCAGACCTAGACATAGGAAACTACGACACATCAAACATATCCATAATACACTGTACAACAGGAAGACTGAAAGTGTCGGAAAAAGATGTAGCAATAATATCAAACACAAAAACAACCTAATAACACCACACCTTACAATACTCACAGCTCAAAACAAAATAACAATAAGCAAGCCGAAACAAAATACAGACAGCAACCGATATCGAAATCCCAAATCCACAAAAAGGCATAATATTAATGGACAGAAAAACGGGAAAAATACCACCTATATCTAGAAGAAAATAAATTAAAACTTAAGCTAATATAGTAATCCTACTTAGACTTCAATTATTCATAAAAACAGATTCAGCAAACACCGCATACAAATAAGCAACGTTAAATAAATTCTCCAAGTAGGCGCTAGCCCTAAACAATTTCTTTATAATAGTGGTTATAAAACAAATTATGTAAAAATTTATCTATTCTTTAACCTCTTTTATCAAGGGGATTGTTCTTGAAGATAGTAACGATCGATCTCCTTGAGCCCAGAGAATTCGAAAAACTTGTCAAGAAGATACTCTCTGCAAAGTACCCGAACGCTAATATCTACTTAACCCCCTATGTTAGAGACCGCGGGTTCGACATAGTAGTACACAGCTATAGAGAAAAAATACTTGTTGAGTGTAAGCACTATAAAACTGCCGTGGTCGGTAGACCCGTTGTCCAACGCCTTCACTCAGCCATGGTGATAGAAGGAGCTTCGAGAGGCATAATAGTTACTACAGGAACTTTCTCAAAAGAAGCACTAGACTACTGTCACATAGTTTACAGGCGCTTCGGTATATTTATCGAATGTTGGGACTTCAAAAGACTATGCAAAGAAGCGCTAGCTGCAGGAATTCTCTTAGTTCGAAAAGGAGAAAAAATATTTTCATTTGATATAGGTAAAGAGACTCTCACTCACAGGCTCTGGCAGTACGTCATACAGCATATTGAAAGTAGGCCCATTAGACCGGAACAAGTGATCAGAGTAATACCAGAAATCAAAACATATCCTTATTTTCTAGTCGAGTACTCAGTTCATAAAATATTCACTACTTCAACAGGCAGACCAATATATAAGATAAACGAGAACAGCAAATTGCTTGTGGATTACACGTCGGATTACCCTAGAATCTACGATGCTACACACTACATCTCTCACGCAGCTATTAAACCAATAGAAAACACAGATATAGCTGATTATCTGCCAGTAGCTATGAAACTCTATGCAAACCTAGCAGTAGATGAGAAAAATGCAGCAGACTATATCAAGAAAACTATAGCAAGACAACTATCCAGATACATTCGCTACATCGGACGAAATAACCGAATATACACTAAGTACTGCAAAGTCACAGAAAAAGACGTAGAAATACACTCTGCACTAAAACTCGCAGTACCTATAATCGAAGCACGACTCGAAATTCCCGCAGCCAACCATAGATACAAATTCTGGGCATACTCTTTCAGCAACGGAGAAATAACTATAATATCTGCGACTACACCTACCCGTAGTCTAGATAATCTTTTCCTCTGCAATACTTGTGGAAAATTACTGAGCAAAGACCAGCTGGTCACATGTAGTTCCTGTGGAGCAACTATATGCAGTTCAGATATCTTTAAAGTCCCTGGACTCGTATGGTCAACGTCTTACTGTGACATTTGCTTCCAAAAACTCCTAGAATCAAATAAACTTTTAGGACATATACCATCAGAAAAAAGAACTCCAAAAACACTTACACGAGCATTAATTCTAGCTTTACTCCTACCCGGTCTCGAGTCTCTATACTTAAGAAAAATTAAAACAGCTATACTTGAATTTCTAGCTTTAGCAATATTAGCAGCAATATCACTAGCAGCTAGAACACCGCTTCCATTACTTCCATTATATGTTATTGCAGCGGCAAAAACGCTGAGAGATCTGCGAATAGTCAAGTACATACAAAAGAATAGGTATCGCCTTGCTCAATTAGCGAAAATATCGCTAATGAGGAAAATGATATAATAAATCTTCACCATTGACTTAGCTTTACAGTAATCAAACAAGCATATCGATCTACCACAGTATTTCGGAAGCAAGTATAGCTGAAAATACTATAAGACCTGCTAGCGAAAGCAAGGAACCCACCCCTCCTTTAGCCTTATATGCTGCAAAAAACTAAGGCGAAAATAGCCATAAAGAAGAGACTCAAGAGAGCAAGCAGCATTCTGAGTTTACCTGAAAAGCCGCCATAACCGCGTAAAAGCCGAAGCTACAGTATATGCTATAAGCTGAAGAAAAGAAGCAACAGCACAGCCCCTACACCAAGAACACCACTGATAAGAGAGTAGCTATCACCACTATCCGCGAAATCCTCTCACAACAATCTATAACCAAAAAACAACCCATAGAATTCCCAGATTTCACAAACAACTAATTAACAATTATCCAAACAGTACTCTGGACTCTAAACAGCATCACCAAATATTCACATAACAGACCTCTATTCCAAAGTCCTTCCCGCACCTCTCTTTCAGACTATTCACTAAGCCCAACAAATTATCTCTCGCTTTATGATCTCCGGTCACTATCTTAACAAAGCCTCGCCCCCCTTAGACCATGCAAAGCCTTTAAAAACAAGTAAATATCCTCTTCAACTCACAACAAGTATCTCCACAAACATAACGCACAAAATAAATAAACTTGAACATAATCATTGACTCTAATCTAACAATACCCTACTAGCACTCCTTTCTGAACACGAAGATAACGTCTTTTCATACCATAAGTCTTTTAAGTAATTTAACTAAATAACTACTACTAAGCAATCTCTCTTGAAATAATAAAGCCTTTCTCTATAGTATAAGGACACCTTTCTTTCTTTACAACATAGCTCCCTAATTCTTCATCCCACTCAGCGTAAGGAGGTCTAGCTAAAAATAAAGGAACTGGTGCTAAGTGCCGTTTTATCTGAGCTAGTAAACGCCGCCGCATAGAATAATTTCTCTCCCCTTTAAGCTTAGTAAGTAACTGTTTTATTTTCTCACGATATAATTCTGGAACAACTAGAATATTAGGCTCCCTTCCTAACAATTTTTCAGAGAGAACATTTTCATAATCTTCGCGGGAAACATGATAAAAGCAGTATGTAGCCTCAAGAATATTCTCTAACTTTTTATAATAGTCTTCTATTAACTCCACCACAGATAAATACTCCCAATAGTCTTTTACTTGATCAATATAAGCTCTCTCACCCCGCTTCTCAAGCGCCTCTACTAACTTACCTTTAAGTAACTCACCTGTTACATCAACTTCAACTCGAGTATAAGGCTTATGCGATTTGAGCTTCATACAAATCCAGACATTAATTTCATCAAATCTCTTACCATACCTATTGACACGCCCAAAACGCTGTATTAATGATGGAAGCGGAGCCAGATCTGTTACAAGCATGTCAAAAGATATATCTAAAGAAACTTCGGCAACCTGTGTAGAGACTAAAATCTCTGCCCCTCTAATAGCATCTTCTTTAGCCAAACGATCCTTATAGGCAAACCGACTATGTATTATATTTACTTCATGATTCTTAAAGCTTTCTTTTAATAAATCATAAACATTAATAGCTCTATCAACAGTATTAACTATAACAAGTAAGCGCCTCCCCTCACTAAGCTTAGTATTCAATAAATCAAGATGTTCTTCAAGAAAGTCTTCGACACTCTTATCGAGAACAGTCTCAATCTTATGTCTCTTTAACTTCCTGTACTCATCTTCTAAAATAAATTCCTTGATCCTATCGCCACATATTTTCTTTAAGTACTCAACATAGGGTCCTGCAGGAGTAGCTGACATAAATAGTAGCTTAAACTTATAGTAAGGCTGAATGTGCTTAAGACTCCAGCCTAAAGCCGCCATCATCTGTGGAGTCAATAAATGGAACTCATCAAGTATAAAAAGAGCATTATTAAAATTAAACCTTCTCAAATGATACTTACCTACTTGTAGTGCAGTAAATAGTACTTGATCTATTGTCGTAATCGTAACCTTAGGAATAAAATATCGATATAAATTCAACAAATGTTCATATTCCTCCTCCGAAGCCCTAAGTAACTCCACATCAGCGAAATAAAAATACTCACCGACATAGCCCTCTCCAAATATTTCCCTCAACTTTTCGTAAAATTCTTTAATTGCCGTTATTGTCGGCAATGTATAAAAAACCTTCATAGGCTTTAACTTACCTATCCTTAGAACAGCTAAAGCCGACTTACCCCAGCCCGTAGGCGCAGCTACAATCAAGTGCTCTACCGGCGATCCAGCTATACTTGACTGAAGACTAAATTTTTCCTCATCAAATTTTCCTGTTTTCTTAAGCGCATGAGTCTTCAAAAGCCCGATTGATCGTTTATAAGGATCATAACTCCACACATACTGATCTATAATAAAAGAAGGATCAATATTCGCTGCAGAAACTATGTCAGCAAGCTTAAAAATGCCCATTACATCAGCTAGCCTTAAACACTCATTAGGAGACCTGAATTCACGCTTAAATCCGTGAAGAACAGACCATAAAGAAACCTTTACATCGCTCCACATTCTTTTAAAGTAGTAGCTTTTCTTAAGCAAACCAGCCTGAGGATACTTTAGCGCCGAGTGATGTCGCCAAACGAGATAAATTAAAGCGTAAACATATTTCGGCTCTAGCTGAAAATAACTAGCAAGCTTATTGCAAATCTTCGATAAGAGCAGCGCACCCACCTCCGAATGCTTTATCCTCTTTTCACTTAACTTCCACTCAGGCGATGCTTTACCCACATCATGTACAACCGCCAGCGCTAAGACCAACCTCTTTAACACAGGGTCAAGCTCAACATGCCTCAAAATCTTTTCAACAAAAAACACGCACTCCTCAACATGCTTCAGTAAACTCTTCCCCTTATGACTTTCTTTCAACTCAGGATCCTCAATACCGAGATCTTTAAGACAGATCTCCTTCAATACACTAGACAACTGATGCATAGTCACATAGTCAAATACTTAATAAAGCTTAAAGAAAGCGATACACGAAAAGACCGAGACAAATATATCACTTGGTCAATTAGCGTTCGAAGAGCCCCAAAGTTCACTCGACCTACCTCCACTAAGTCTTTATAAAATATTTCAAGCGCGTTAGCTAAAATTTCAAGCTCATTTTCAGCCTTCTTACGCTCCTCCCTCCCAGCTCTCCTTAAGACCTTATCAAAGAAAATAAAGGTTTGCTCACAGAACATTTCTAAAACCTTTCTACGCTCAGAATTCTCAAGCCATAAAAGCGTAAATATGTTTAAAGAAGGTATCGCTATAATCCTCCACTCAGACTTAGAGGAAGGCATAAAATACAGCATACCAGTAGAACCCTTTAAATCATCAATTATCTGCTCAAGTAACCGCTTTTTCTCAGGGTCCTTCTCCATATCATAGTTATCATAAAGCCACAGCAGGAACTTAGTAAGTACGATGTAAGGCTTACTACTCTCCAATTCGTGTATCTTAAGCTCACGCAAATCTTCACGTAATATATGTCCTCCTCCCCGAGGAAACCTCTCTAGAATCAAATGTCGAAGATTTTCTTGGACATCCGCTAGCACACCCCGCTCAAAATAGACAGAAATTCTATTACCAATACCCACCGACCTCAAAAACTTCTCAGTTAACTCTAAGAGCTGCTCCTTTCTAAAACTCTCACCAAAATACAAATTGCGCGTCTCACTTAAAGCAAGCGAACTCAATACATGATAACGCCGAAGACCCTTACTAGCATCCGATATCTCTTTCATAACATCCCCTATCACTTCATCGTGAAACTCTCTAACGAGTCGGCAGATCTCATCAATATCATCCTTACTCACACTCTCTCCTCTAAAACGAACCTTTCGAAGCACTTCTATAATCTTCTCCTTTAGCCTCATCCTAGCCCCACGCCCAACATTACCCCAGTTAATCACCCTCCTAAACAAAGGATGATTAAAGTAATATAACTGCTTCACAAGATCCTCTGCACGATTCTTTAGCTGTCTCTCACTCTTCACCTTCTTAGCAACATTCTCCAGCTCCTCACCTATCTTAGTTAAATTTATCTTAGTCCCAAGATTCCGCTGAAGAAGATCCCTAAGCCGAGCCTCCACTTCAGAGCTCATGTCCCCCACCGAACAAAGTACTCGTGAGCAGGATAGACAAATATCCGGCTCTCACCATCATCAACAACCTTTAGAGGCTCTACTGTAATAATATCAGCACCATAAACAAAAATATACCACTCATCAATATTCCCACCAATATAGCCAGGCACTACTAACGGGGTTCTCCCATCTATCCTAGTTCTCTCAGGATACCTAGTAATAGTAAAATTAGAGGCTTTCACTTCTTTAAACTTAGACTGAGGACAATAACCCCTCCCCACACTACTATCAACAAGCCTCGCCTCCTTAACAGAACCCACAAAATCAACAAAATGGTAATCATTACCTCCAAACACTTCAAACTCAAAATTCAAGTCCCTAATCCTCCTAATACCCTCTCTAATCACACCTATATCACTAGAAACTATAGCAAACTTATACTCAGGCTTATACAGAACCTCACTACGATATATTGTCATAAGCTCTGAGATTGCTTTAAAAACCTCATCGCGTTTCCCTCTCGACAAAGTATGTATTTTATACCAGCTATCAAGCAACTTCACCAATTGCATTGCATCTCTATCAAACTTAAATATACGAGAAACCTGAGAAAAATACCCCTCAAAACTCAAAAGCTCAGCTCCCGCAAGAATACACTTTTCACGACAAAAATCATATAGCTTCTCTCTAGGCACACCAAGTATAGCACCAAAGATACCAGCTACAGCAGACGGCGGAGGTATAAGATAGGTCCTCCTAACTAACTTTTGCGCGTGCTCCTTAAACTGAGCCGTTAAAAAACGTATAGTAAACGTAATAGCCGTTAGACGACTATATACTCGCATATCCCCTCAATAACTTCCCTAATAGTCTCTGAATCTAATTTACTTGATTTAACTTTAGTGAGGGTACCTTCAGACCCCCTCTCATAAACATCGACAACTCCCTGCCTGTAGTCAATAACATACATCCTATCTATGAGCTTACCGTAGATATCAGAAATCTTAGCGAGCTTACTTTTATCAAGCTCATCGTCACTTACATCTACATAAGAGAAAATTGGTGTAAAGTGCTCTGTCAAAGCCACAACAGCATAGTAGAACTCAGGAGTACACGGACTCTCAGAACCTCGCGGAAACTCCCATCCTTCCCACAAAAGCACTTCAAGCAAAGCTCTCAGTCTTTTCTTACGCTCCTCAGCACTTAACTGATATACACCTTTCTCAACCTCAGAAACTTCTCCACTCTTTAACATATCCTCAGTAAGCTCCAAAGCCTCAAAACGACCTATTCTATCTGACACTATAACATTCAAGCGGCCAAGCCACTCCGCCACCTCTATCTCAAAAGGCACAGGATTCCCTTTCTCATATTCCTTTAAGAAATCTCTAGGAAAACGAGCAGCAAACTCAACCTTAATTTCAGTATGGTGAAGAGATATAAGCGGAGATATCTTCACAGGAGAACTCCTTTTCCTCGGCGGTCTTTCAGGCACTAAGAAGCCAAATAAGTCGTCGTCAACGTACTTAATAGGATTACCTATATCACCTAACTGCTGCTCACGGCCAGCTCCAACTAGCTGAAGAGGATCTATATAAAGGCCTTTCTTTTCAGCAAGCCTCTCGCGTATACATCGACGAATACATCTCGCAGAAACAAACGCCTTAACCTCCTGCTTCCAATTAAAAATCTTCTTCATAGGAACCCTTATTCCAACGCTTATATCTGCATTCACATTACCACTTACTTTAATTATAGAAGCAATAAATGCACGTCTAGGCATATCATTCCCCACCAGACCCAAATTCACTAATATACGCATCAAAAAATCCAGAAAGTATAGCCGTACTATATCGATAAAACTCCTCAGTCCTCCATCTACGCTCCTCTTTCAATTCCCTAGGAAGACCCTTAATATCAGGACGAAGCTCTATTATAATATTAACCAACTCTCTCCTAAATTTCGTTGAAAGAGACTCTGACCTCAAATTCAACAATATCGTCTCCATACGCTTTTTAGCCCGCTCACTATCACCCCCATAAAGCTGAATCAATCTCTCAATAATCTTTATCCCAGCATGAAAAGCCCAGCCGTACAAACTTCTCTCCTTTTTCTCCTCAGCACTCATGACATTAACTATTACACAACTAAACTTATAAACTTTTCTCATGTTTCAAATAGCCAAGTAATTCTTCAAACAAACACCGACAGACATTTCCTTTAATCTACTACCCCTAAATTATCAAATTTACGAGCCGCTTACTCAGAGAGTAAGAATCAAGTATCTTTCCATCATCTTTTAATTATCAAAAAAGGAGACTTCTATATGTAATAATCATAACTCTCCACCCTCACTAAGCTAAAGCCTTAATAGCAATCCTCTTCACAAGCTCGAGCCCCTTAACTAAATCTTCATTAAGCTCCTTTAAAATAACATCAGCGGACTCTTCCTTAACTACATAATTCCCTAATACAGAAGCTAGCAAAAAGTGGAAAGAAACATGCATAATAAGTATTGCAGTATAAATCGCCTTGCTAAGCTGTCACGAGCATTAAGTAGAAAATTTTTCTAAATATGCATAAGAAATACAACCCTGAACCCTCGTTAAAACTAGAGATAATCAGAGCATCCGCTGATCTTATTTCGATCTATCGGCTAATAGCAAGAATATATAAAGAGAACTTAAAGTCTCTTCTTATCAACCAGATACTGATAGAAAATCTTTAACAAATACCATAATCAATTTAGAGCCAAATAGAACTCATGTTATCAAGTAATCGTGATTGAATTCTGTTTAATGTTTATAAAAGATCCTTTATCTAAGCCAACTAGGTTACCGCAGCGCAGACACTTAACTTCATCTCCTTCCTTTACTTAAAGATAAAATGATATAAGAAAAGTTAAAAATAATAGAGAAGCTTTTACTTAAAGTCATTTCTATGCCCATGCCTTAGAACTTTAATAATTCTCTTAATAGGTAAGAAACGATCTGGTACTTTCCTCATGTATTCAGCATATAACTCACCAAATCTATCAAGCATTTCCCTCTCCTCCCTTACTGCTAAGTAATAATGGTGTATCATTAAAGCTGAGGCCGTGATGAGACCGGGTATACTTCCAAAGGCTAAAGCTAAACCAAAGAAAGCTAAGATAAGGCCTAAGTAGCCTGGATGTCTAATCCATTCATATACTCCACGGGTAGCTATGTAATTTATGTCCCCAATATCCGCATGAGCTTTAGGGTGCTCCTTATGACTGAGATAATGTATGTAGAAACCAAGTATAAATAGCAACCACCCAACTATACTCAGCGCTACATTACCATAGTTAAGACCTAGTAGCCATCCTGCTATGATACTTACGATAAGAGAAATCCATGTAGCGCTATGGCATAAGGCTCTCTCCAAATCCATAACCCTCTAGTAATAGCAAGACGGTAAACGTTATAAGTTTAGCGACAAAGAAAAAGACATTCTCATATAGAAAAATCACCTCTTCGCCAAGACCTCTTAAATAATTGTCTTTCAAGACTTATAAATACCTTTCTATTATCCGACTATTAAAGACATAGAAAATAATTTACAGAATAAAATATCCCTCCTCTCAAAAATCCTTTTCTCGCAAACAACACAAACTATATTCAGTCACTACTCATTCCAACAACAAACTTGCCATTATCAATTGATATGTCTCAGATTAAAAGCCATTAAAATGGATTAATTTTCTAATTATAATGTAAATCTAATACTCTTTCCTTAATTATTAAAACCCAAACATATATTGATGAACATCCACTTACTTATACTCTTTTTATGTCTTAATCATAGAGAGACCTTTATTTTGAATATCAATTGATCCTTAATAAAGTCTCTAACTCAACTTATATATCTAATATAGGCAGCTCTTTCTATTATCTTTTGATTGTTAATATAATGGAACAATATATGGCGCGACATGGGTCTCAAGTGACTTTCTATTATCTTTTGATTGTTAATCTTTCTTGGATGGAGGAGGGGAGGATAACGGTAACGAAGCACTTTCTATTATCTTTTGATTGTTAATAAGAGCAGTAGTGTAATCGGGTCCATGTTTACTCTTCCTCTTTCTTTCTATTATCTTTTGATTGTTAATTCTATGCTCATATTACTCACTCAGATGTAGAGGAGAAGATAACTTTCTATTATCTTTTGATTGTTAATTTAATAAAGGCCAGATGAAATAGACGAAGAAGAGGTGAAAATTCCTGAGCTTTCTATTATCTTTTGATTGTTAATTGAATATCCTTCATCACCTTCAATAACAGTTACCGACACCTTTCTATTATCTTTTGATTGTTAATGTACAAAGTACACTGAAACTAAACTGTCGAAACTCATGTAGCCCTTTCTATTATCTTTTGATTGTTAATAGGGTTATTGGTTTTTCTCTTTGTGGGGTTTCTGGTATTATTTGTTTTGGTAGAGGTATTTAAGGGTTTAGTCAGAGGAGCTTATGGTTAGGTGATGTCGGCTGCGCGAAGATAACTCAACTTTATTTTCTGCAAGTTTCGGAAATAATATAAGTGAAAACAAATTTAAGTCAAGGAACCTAGTTTTACTTACCGTATTTATTTATGGTTTTTGTGAGTATTTTTGCTAATGAGGACTATTTGATATGGGGTGTGTGATGTGGCTGTTTCATAGGGTGTTCGAGTTTTCTTCGCTCAGAGTAGTAGTTTTGCTTCTGGTGCTATGTGTATTTTTCTTGTTTTCTTGTAGTCTGGGTTTACTAGTTGGAG
>Ga0180301_10003946_pt1 | contig 11508 bp, 9 predicted proteins | sample GuaBasSediGuay16_FD_121797 | JGI IMG/M metagenome (GOLD analysis project Ga0180301, IMG submission 121797) | Subseafloor sediment microbial communities from Guaymas Basin, Gulf of California, Mexico - Guay16, Core 4569-2, 12-15 cm | ecosystem: Environmental > Aquatic > Marine > Hydrothermal... | reverse complement strand
GTGTAAAGTCTCGGAGGCGGATCAGGATCTCTATACGGGCTTGCCTTGCTTGCGTAGCACTCCACGATAAGCCCGTTAGGGAATGCTGCTACCGCGTGACTTCCAACTATATGTCCACCGTGAGGGGCAAAATGGATATGATATGCATCAGCCATAGCGGCTATCTTCCTTATTTCTGTTAGGCCTCCTGAAATATTTGGATCAGCCTGAACTATGTCGACCGCTCTTCTCGAGATTAGATCTCTGAATCCATAATGTGTGAACTCATTTTCTCCTGACGCTATTGGGATAGAAGTTGACGCTTTCACTTCGAGGCTGCCTCCTATGTCGTCTGGGTGCACAGGCTCCTCAAACCAGAATGGATGGTAAGGCTCGATGAGCTTAGCGAATTTCTTTGCCTCATATGCGTTCCATGCGTTATTTGCATCAATCATGAGATCTATTTCGTCGCCTATCGCTTCTCTTACAGCCTTGACGCGTTGGACATCGGTTTTCATGCTAATTCCGAACCGCCAGCCTCCAACCTTCATCTTGACAGCTGTGAAGCCCTCCGCAACATTGCTTTCCATCTCCTTTATAAGATCTTCAATCGTCTTCCCTTCAGCATAGTATCCTCCTGCTGCGTAGACTCTCACTCTATTTGTGTATCCACCTAGCAATTTGTAAACAGGCTGATCGAGGGTCTTCCCTATTAGATCCCATAAGGCGTTGTCAACTCGGCTCATCGCTGCGATATAGTCTCCCCTCGCAATCGGCTTCCGTGTCCCTCCCATGTACATCTTCATCCAGATCCGTTCGATTTTCATAGGATCTTCGCCGATGAGTTTCGGTTTGATCCTTCTCTCAATTACTTCTTTGTTTCCTCCAGGCCAGAAGCCTTTTATTCCTTCATCTGTCACTACCTCGGTTATGGATGCCCATCTTTCTTTCGACGGCTTGTTAAGCAGAATTGAATTGAAAAAGGGTTTTCTCTGGACTTTAGAAGGTGGAAACTTAAATAAACGAACCCTAACATCTATAATCTTCAACGCTCAATTCCCGCTCGTATTTCTGCCATGGAGGCTTTAAGCCTTATGCAAAGGATCTCACGCAACCTTTTTCAATGCCTCTTTACAAAATAAAAATCTCTAAGGAGTGTTTTTTATGCAGTATCGGATACTTGGGAAAACAGGCCTGAAGGTTTCAGTGATAGGGTTCGGGGCGATAAAGCTTCCACAGATAAGTGAGAAACAAGCCTCAGAGGCTATTAATCGCGCTCTTGATCTTGGAATAAACTTCATTGATACTGCTCGATCCTATGGTGACAGCGAACGCAAAATTGGTCTCGCCATTAAGGGACGCCGCGAAGAATGCTATATCGCAACTAAGACGGGTTCCCGCACCTATGAAGGGGCAATGAGAGATCTTGAAACAAGCCTGAAAGAACTCCAAACAGATCACATAGATCTGTGGCAGCTTCATAACGTATGCGACATGAAAAAATGGATGGAGGTTACTTCGCCTGGAGGAGCGTTGGAAGCTGCAAGACAGGCCAAGGAAGAGGGGAAAGTAAGCCACATCGGTATATCTTTTCATCGAGCGCTAGACGTGATGAAAGAGGCGATTAAATGCGGAGAATTCGAGACGATCATGGTTCTCTACAATCCACTTGATGAGGAGAATACTGGACGTGAAATCATCCCCCTGGCACACAAACATAACATAGGAGTAATAGCGATGAAACCCTTATCCGGGGGAACATTGACGCTTCCGCTCTCTGACGATGAAAGAAAAGAGAAGAATCTTTCCTCAAACGGCGAATGGTTCGACCCGATTGTCCGAGGCTGTCTCCGCTACGTCATCTCAAACCCAGCGGTAAGCACGGTTATTCCCGGAATGAGATTTACGTGGGAAGTTGAAGAGAACGTAAAAGCTGCGGATATGCCTCCTATGACCAGCGAGGAGAAGGATATCTTAATCCGCGAGATTGGCAAACTGAGGAAAACCTACAAGTATAGTCAAGAATGCCTAAGATGCGGATACTGCATTAAAGTCTGTCCGCAAAACATTCAGATCCCGGAAGTTTTCAGAGCCGTCTATGTATACAAGGGATATCCCGAGGAGACCCGTCATATGGGGATCGACATATATCAGTCCTTGGATGTCTCTCCTGAGGAATGCATAGAATGCAGAAGCTGCGTGGAGGAATGCCCAGCTGGAATCGAAATTCCTGAACGGCTGAAGGAAGCTGTTGAGTTCTTTAAAGAAGTGATGAAAGAAGCCTAAGCTTCCATTTTTCTCGTCAATCTTGTCTAATGCTGGAAATATTAAAAAGACCTTGTGACATACTCTATCAGTAGAAGCATCATTTCAGAGGCCTCAAGTTTTGGATATTTTTGAAGCAATTAGAACTAGGAGGAGCATACGCGCCTTCACCAGAGAAGAAGTTTCGGATAGAGAGATTAAAGAGATTTTAGATGCGGCTAGATGGGCGCCCTCCGCTGGGAACATTCAGCCATGGATATTCGTGATCATAAGGAAGCCAGAGATGAAGAGAAGACTCGCCGAGGCGGCTCTAAACCAGCACTTTATATATGAAGCCCCTGTTGTGATAGTTGTCTGTGCCGATCGGGAAAGATCGGGAATGTATTATGGAAGTCGAGGAGCTAATCTATACTGTATACAAGATACAGCTGCGGCTATCCAGAACATCCTTCTGGCAGCTCATGCATTAGGATTGGGAGCATGCTGGGTAGGGGCTTTCGACGAAGAAGAAGTAAAGCTTATTCTAAGAGCCCCTAGAGGAGTAAGACCTGTCGCAATTGTTCCCATAGGGCATCCAGCAGAGAAACCTGAAGCCATTTCTAAGAGGCCGCTCAGCGAAATCGTCCGCCGCGAAACCTTTTAGTTGCATCATAGGAAAAAGTTATCTGAGGCCTATCCTTCTCTCTTTCGTTTGCGGTCTGAAACATGATTTTATGAATGATGGAGCAATAAAGGACGATAATGGCGAGGCGTTAAAGATATGTATCGGTATGCCTCGGAAATAAGATTAAATAGCTTCATTATATTTTGCGGATTGATAAGCGAGAGCATACCTATTAGATGAAGCATTGTGATCAAATGAGGGGTAAAACATGCCTGAGATTCTCGTTCAATTAATGCCCGTGATAGTAGGAGCTCTTCTTGGAATCTCAGTTCTCTACTCGATTTCTTCACGTCGACGTGCAATGAAAAGATTTCTCTACTACTCGGCTTTAGATCCCATCTTTGCAAATCTCGGCTTTCTCTTCCAGTTCTCGGGTTTCCTTTTGGTTCCCGCAATTGTTTATGCATATTACCTTCAGGAATTCAGAGGAGGAGTCGCGATCTCCCTTTCTTGCGCTACATTTTTGTTCCTGGGGCTTCTACTCAGCCTTTTCTTCGAACCGAAGATGCTGAATCTGAAGCAATCATGCATACTTCTCGTTTTATACTACACATTCATCCCGTTAATAAGCTCCGTTCAGTTTTTATATTTGGGAGTCTTTAAGGGAGACTTCTCAGAACAGTTTCTAAACAGCTTGTTTGAGACATCATCAGCGATATCAACAACCGGATTTACGCTTCTGGGAGAAACAACGTTACCTCAGTCTCTGATTCTGGCAAGGGCAATAATTGAATGGAACGGGGGGATAGGCATAATTTTTCTGCTGCTTTCCTCTTTCTATCCTAGCCTCGCTCTCTCTCATTATGGAAAAGCGTTAGGAATAGAGAGCTTCGCTGGAGATTACAAAGTCTCATTCACTGTAGTTCTATTCATCTATGCTATATATACGGTGATTTTCTCGGCGCTTCTGTTTCTTCTGGGCATAGACCCCTTCGTATCTTTTCACACAGCACTCGCCGTATATTCCACAACCGGCCTCACCATCGTTGACGTTCAGACGTTTCCTTTTTCCGCGCAGGCAATCCTTGCTGTTATTATGCTAGTTTCGGCCCTGAGCTTTTCGCTTCATCTTAAGATCTTCTCAATTTTACTAAATGCTGATTGGAAATCCCTACTCAGAGGAAGATTAGGAAACTTCATTTCGTCTCTCTTGAAAAACGATTGGAAATCTCTCTTGACGAATGAGACGAAACTTCACTTAATTCTTATCACAGCCTTCACTTTCGTATACTATGCAGTGACGAAACTTGATTTATTTAACGCATTTTTACATGTACTGAGCTCATCAGCCTCAGTCGGCCTTAACATAATTGATTTTAATAGAATAGGCGAGATAGGCAAAATAATCCTAGTAACGGTGATGCTGATAGGGTCTTCCTCCTTCTCTATAGGAGGCGGCATAAGAGTCTATCGTCTATACGTCCTTGGAAAGACCCTCACAAAATTGCCTCGAATATTCTTATCTGGCGAAAATCCGAAAATTAAAGTCAATGGTAGAGAGCTTGAGCTCTCAGAGATAATCATTCACTTACTGATAATCTTCTCATTCATAATTTTCTCGTTTCTGGCCTCTTTAATCCTATGTAGTTTCGGGTATTCCTTTACGGATGCTCTATTCGAGAGCGTCTCAGCAATCTCAACGACAGGAAACACGTTAGCAAATCTGGCTACCACCGCTTCTAGCCTTCATAAACTCCTGCTGGTTGTGCTTATGCTTCTTGGAAGAATTGAGATAATTCCGGTCTTCGCCGCCTTCTCGAGCATGGTGGAGCTCAAACAGCGCAGTTAAAATGACCTTTAATCCTAAAAATCTCTTCTTCAAACGCCAAATCCTTCTCATATGGAAGAACTTAACAATTCATACTGCAGCATAAAGCTTTTTTAAAGGTCTGGGAAAGATTATAGATCAATACTGGTCTAAGTAATACGGAAGATGTCTGGTGTCTTATACGATGGATGTAAGTAATGTAGTGTTTCCCTTCACTGTTCCCTCCGAGGATCGAAAAATTTCATTAAAGCGGAGAATGGAGCTCGCTACGATCTTCTGTTTGGCGGAGCTAGCTAGAGATAAGGGAGGGGGCCTAATCTCGAAGAAACCTGCTGAAGAGATACTATTTATCTCCGAAATCTGCTATCCGTTCTGGTTTATCCCATGGGGAAGAAGAACGCTGGTTTTTGACGGTTTCGATTTGAGAAGCCATACCATATCTTTTGATGTTCTCCCCGATGCTAACATGTTCATTCAAGAAATGAAAGGAAGCTCAGGCAAGCTAGAGACTTATTCTGCCTTTCTTTCGCATAACCTGAATTATTTCGAGAAATTCTCCGGGGAAGGACAGAAGGTTATAAAAGGGCTGATAATGGACTCGAATCTGATGAAAGATCTTTTCTCGCTTTTATGTAAGGCTAAGCGCATTAAAAGCCCATTAGAAAAGGTTCTTTTACCCCTTGTCATGGATCAATCAACCGTTGAAACATCCGTTAAGGAGCTTCAAAATTTCGAGAAGGCGCTAGAAAATGATGTAAAGAAACTTAGCAACATCATGAAGACCTTAATGAAGACAAGCCAAAGGCATATTAGCACCGTTAAGGCTGAGATTGAGAGAACCCGGAAGCGAAGCGACCTCAAGATTAGCAGTCTAACGTCAAAGATAGCTAAGAAGACAGAGAAGACAAGAAAGATCTATGACGAAAAAATCGTCAAAGTATCTAAAAACGCTAATCAAAAGATACGGAACCTAAGCGAGGAAGATGCAAAGCTACAGGCTGATAAGGATCATCTGAAAGCTTACATCGAACAATGCAAGAGTAAAATCTCCGCCGCTCAGGAGAGAAAAGATGAGAAGCAGGAAGAATATTGGCGTCTAGAACTCAGATCTTCCAGACGAAGATTCCTAGAGATCGGGAAGAGACTTAAAGAAATAGAAAAGGAGATCAAGGAGATAGGCTCTACCCGGGACCTAGAGATCTCTCGACTTAAGTCAGAATATGCCCTGAAGACTGAGGAATATATGGCGGAGGTAAGGAAGCTTGAGGCTGCCCGGGACGCGAAGATAAAGATAAGCCTGGAGGCAACGGAGGCTCTTGAAAGATTAACTTCACAGATTGTTGGGCAGATAAGCAGGCTGATAGAAGCAAGAAATCTAGCCTTGAAAGAGCTGAGAGAGATGGGATATCCAGTCTATAAGAAAAAGACTACGCTGGCGTATATGCCGTTCTTCCTCGTATGCTATGGCCGCGATTTGAGAAAGAGATACATCACGTTTCCTCCATCCGTCGCGAATACGATGAACGGCGTAAGCAAGATAAAAAGCGCGTTACGGCCTTATACTGTTAGGTCGATGCTGCAGGAGTATTCAATGCCGATTGCGAACCTTCTAAACGAACTTGTCGATTCAATACAGCAAAATCCGATGCTTGAAGATAGAATTTTGAAAATGTGCATAAAATCAAACTTGCTGAAGCAGAAGGCCTTTCAAAGAGATGCTAAGAAGGGACTTAAGGACCTAGCAGGAGAAGGATGGCTCTCTGAGGAGGAGCTTCAAACTTTAACTTCTCGTTTAGAGGAGTCTGTACGTTGAGCGCCACCTAGAAAGCAATCAATGGTTGAAACCCTTCGATTTTCTGGACATTCACAAAGAATATTAAGACGACGATTGAGTCATATTTAGGTGAATATTTTGGTAAGATGCCCTAAATGTGGAGCTAACGTTGAAGTTGACGCTAAGTTCTGCCCAAAATGTGGAGCGAAGATACGAACAGAGGAGCCGAGACCTTTAAGATACGAGATAAAGTATAGACCTTCTTATTCTCTGCTGGAGGTTTATCTTCCTCCCGAAGGGAGAATTACAGCTGAAGCTGGCGCTATGACTTATATGACAAGTAATATTGAAGTTAAAACCCGTACTAGAATCAGTGAGGGAGGATTCTGGAAGACGATTAAAATCTCTCTGCTAGGTGGGGAAACTCTCTTCATCAACGATTATATTGCCAAAGGCGGCAGCGGCAGAGTTGGATTTGTATCTGCTCCTCTCGGCGATATAACTCGGCTGGAAATAAGTCAGGACAAAGGATACATAATTCAGAGCTCAGCTTACATCGCTTCCACTTCTGGAGTTCATTTGGATACGGAATGGCAGGGATTCACAAGAGGGCTTTTCGGACAGAACCTTTTCATGATTAAGACTTTAGGTGAGGGAGACGTATTCATAAATACGTTCGGCGCTATAGATAAGCATGAATTGAAGCCTGGGGAGACTCTTGTTGTAGATAATTTTCATCTCGCCGCACTTAGCACGACATGTGAGTATAAGGTTCGAATGTTCGGAGGGCTTAAATCGACGCTGCTTGGAGGCGAGGGTTTAGTGACTGATATTACAGGTCCAGGTGAAGTTTACATACAGACTAAGAACCCCTTAGAGTTCGTCAATTGGCTGTGGAAGTATCTTGGACCAAGAATGCATCAGACAGCAAATCGAAGGTCAAGAGGCATAATCTTCCGATGGAGATAAAAAAGAAGAAAAACATTTTAGCCCCTTTAAAGTTGAGCTTCTATCTTGCCTACGTTTCCCAATAGCTTAGACTTCATGTTTTGCCTAAAGATTTTATTTTCACGAATACTTGTTTGTTCACGCTTTACAGGTTGGATGATGCGATGAATGTTGACGTTAGGGTTCCCGTGTTAGCCGTGATAGGTCACAAGAATTCAGGTAAAACTACAATTGCCGAACGTATTGTCTCAACATTGATTGAAAAAGGATACAACGTAGCAACGGCAAAGCACATCAGCACGAAAGGATTCTCGATGGACAGAAAAGGGAAAGATACATGGCGGTATTCAACAGCTGGGGCGAACCCTGTCATAGCCGTCTCCGATAAGGAGGTGACGGTTAAGCTTAAGACCGAGGCTGATGTGCTCTCTCTTGACTGGATGTTAAAAACATCCGCTGAGAACGGTGCTAATGTGCTTATAATGGAGGGCTTCTCGTTTCTTGTTCTGAAAGATAAGAGGGTTGGCAAGATAATTTGTGTGAGAAGCACTGCAGAGTATGATGAATATAAGAAAGAGGTCGAAGGCGAGGTTCTGGCTTATTGCTCCTTTAAGCTTCTCGGTAAGCCTATTCTCAAAATCGAGAAGGATATTGAAATTATAGCTGATAAGGCTGTTAGATTCGTCAGTAGAAGACAAAAAATTCTCAGCATTCTCAGCGAGCTTGCCGGACTAAACTGTAGAAAATGTGGTAGATCTTCGTGCTTCGAGCTTGCAGAGGCCATCTATGCGGGAGAGGCTAGCGTTGAAGAATGCGTTCCTTTAAAGCTTAAGTCTAAGTTAAAGACGAGAATCATGATTGGAGGAGACGAAGTGCCGATTCAACCATTTGTCTCAGAGGTCGTTCGGAGGTCTGTTCTAGGCATGATCTCCTCTTTGAAGGGAGTTAATATCAATGGAGAAGAGAAGATCCGTATAGAGGTCCTTAAGTAAAGCATCATAATTCTATAGTGTCACCTGTCTTCACGGCCAAGCACTCTGTTCCGAAGGCGTCTTTAAACATTGCTATGGCTTTATTTCCTGTGCAGTGGTATGGACAGATCACTTCGGGGTTAAATGCCGCTAGATCATTAATAGTTCGCTGTATTCTTTCTTCATCTGCATTTTTAAGGTGGAAACCGCCTATTATGGCATGAATCTTCTCGACTTTCATCAATTTCCTAGAATAGATAACTGTGTTAACTATTCCGGAGTGAGCGCATCCGGAGATTATGACGAGGCCTTTTCCTTCAATTTTGAAAATTAAGGACTGATCGTCCAGCAGAATATCTGGTATGAATCTTTCTCTACTGACGGTCCATAAGCCTTCAATCTTCTCATATGATGTGACACGTTCTATCTCTCCGGTAGTCGAAACGTCCTCCATGAGCTGAACTGGGCTTCTGGAGAGAAGTAGCGAAGCGCCGCGGTTTTTAACTTCCATCATAGTGAAAGGCACGCCTATATATGTTAGAACCGGCTTGAAGCTGAATTTAGGCTCGAATATCAAGGGATGAGCAACAATTGGAACGTTTTTATCGATATGCTTCAGAACTTCAATTAAACCACCTGTATGATCATAATGTCCATGAGTCAAGAACACTCCCTTTATTTTGGACAGGTCGGTCTTTAAGGCCTCAGAGTTTCTTCGAAGAGCATTTAAGGAGGGCCCCGTGTCAATGAGGAAGGTAAAGATTTTGTCCTTAACTGTGGTCTCAGCGTATATGCATAAGCCATGTTGCGCCTTCAAATATGGAACTTGTGGATTTCGTTGATCCTCTACGAGCACAGTTAACCTTAAACTCCTTACCATCAAATCGCACCTTGCTCAGTATCTATTTTCAGACAGCGAATCTACCATTCAAATTTGATGAATAATGTTTTTAATATGAGTACTTAAGTCATTTTAGCCTTGAAGACAAGTAGAAATAATCCAATCAAGTAAAAAATCACTTTTATTCCATGAAGAGACTTTGCAAATATAGAAGAAGATATCTAACGACGCGTCCATTTTCTTCAATGTTAACGGATTTGTTTCTGAAATTTTTGGAGAAAACCTACCTCTTAGGGAGATTAATTAAAGACAAAGACTGGAAATTAAGGCTATCGAGCCGATTACTATGCAGAATGCCCAGAAATTGACTTTTCGGGCAACTCTCAATAGTACATTGATCGAAATTATTCCTGTGATGAAAGAAGAGAGGCAACCGGTAGATATCTCCCAAAATGCAGGGGTGGTAAATCCGCTTATGAAGCTTAGGCCAAGCTCTGCTGCTAGAACTGCTGGGACGCTCATGAGGAATGAAAGCTTCAAAGCTGACTCTCCGTTGAACCCTCTAAAGATAAGGAGCGACGTCGTCACTCCAGATCGGGAGACGCCTGGAAAGGCGGAGAAACCTTGGATTACGCCGAGAATCAAGCCGTCCACTACGTTAACATCATCGATGCCCCGTGTTCCAAGCCTCCTTGTCCATTTCTGAGCGAGCCCTGTAGCTATCAAGGAAGCCCCGATTAACATGAAGAAGAAGGAACCGAACATTGCGGCGGCCTCAGCAAATCTGAAGATTGGATAGCCAACGATGCCTGTTAAAAGTGTTGATAAAAGAAGAAAGGTGATTAAACGGCTCTCTCTCTTCTCTAAGCTTCCAAGTCGATATTTAGAAATAGCTCGCAAAAGGCTCCAGAAGGTTCTTCGAAAATAAACCAAAGCGGAAAGAAGAGTCCCGGCATGCAGATAAACTGAAAGACTTAGAGCCTCAACCTCATCTATTCCTAAGACTGAAGCCATAATGAGAATCAGGTTTCCTTGACTTGAGATCGGAAGCCATTCTAATAAGCCTTGAAGAAGGCCCATGATTATGATTCCAAGTAACATCCCGCTCAAATAGAATAGAGAATCCGGAGACAAATAAGAGAATCGCTTCAGACGCCTGGTTTCCTAAACTGCTGGAGAGACTTTTCAGAGGATAGCCTCGGCTTTACGAAAAATCTATACGTCTCGAAGAAAAGGTTAAACCCGGATGCCCAAATGAATCAGACCTTCATCAGAATGTTTCACTGCCCAAAACTGGAGAATCCTATCCTAATTGCCGGCTTCCCGGGAATAGGGGATATAGGGAGCACGGTTGCTAAGATGCTTATTGAGCTCTCACAGGCTGAGCTCTTCGCGGAGCTGTATTCCCCTACGTTCCAGGACTTTGTCTTCATCGATAAGAACGGGGTCTGTCATCCGCCTCGATACCGATTCTACACCGTGAGGAAAGGCCGAGATCTGATTGTTCTAACTGGAGACGGCTATCCTGCTTTAGAGGAAGTTTCAGACCATTATGAATTATGCAGCGACATTCTGGATTTTGTAGAAAAATTCAGTTGTAAATCAATAATAACAATAGAGGGAGCCATTATGCCCTTATCTCATGAAGAGATTTTCGTAGCTGCAACCTCCAAAGAGATAGCTTCGCGATACGTTGAGAAGGGCGCTACTCTATACCGGAACAAGAGGATAATAGGGATATCTGGATTGATTCTAGGCTTAGCGGAGAAACGTGGATTGGAAGGGGTATGCTTGCTCGCCTCAACTCCAGGCTATAAGAGAGACAGGGGAGCCGCGTTTAGAGTCTATAAATTCTTAATGGATTTTCTTAAGAGGGATCTTTTAGAGGCACTATAATATGAAAGATCCCTTTTTCCAAGAAACAATCCAAGCTTCTCAAGTGATCATTTAAAAAAAGATTCTTTCTACATCTGCGGTTTCTTCTCGCAAGATAAGAAAGTAAACCAGCCTCTTATACGCCCAGAAATCTTAAGAACTTTTAGATTGTAAGAATTGCATAGAGGGTGAGATAGATGCTGGATGTTGTAACCATGGGTGAAGTTATGGTTCAGTTTAATGCCTGCACAAATGGGCCGTTAAGACATGTAGTCTACTTTGAAAAACATGCAGCTGGAGCAGAGGCCAACTTTGCTATAGGAATGAGCAGATTAGGTTTCAAAGCCGGATTCATAACGCGGGTAAGCAACGATGAGTTTGGCAAGTATGTTCTTAACCTGCTGAGAAGTGAAGGCTTAGATG
>Ga0180301_10003945_pt1 | contig 11509 bp, 7 predicted proteins | sample GuaBasSediGuay16_FD_121797 | JGI IMG/M metagenome (GOLD analysis project Ga0180301, IMG submission 121797) | Subseafloor sediment microbial communities from Guaymas Basin, Gulf of California, Mexico - Guay16, Core 4569-2, 12-15 cm | ecosystem: Environmental > Aquatic > Marine > Hydrothermal... | reverse complement strand
GCTATTTCAACAATCCAGTCTTTAGGAGCAGTTCCTTCTATTCTCGCTCCTTTTACATATTCGAACGTCTTCACAAAACTCACAGGCTCTATGTATTCCGGTGTCCATGCTTTTATGTTTGGTTGTCCTGTTGGAATGCCATAAAGATATACATCTAACCTTCCATCTTTCCTATTGATGTGGAACGTATTTTCATTTGTCCTGTCACGTATTGTCCATCGTGTCCCGTCGATTTTTATAACTACACTATCCTCAGAGAGCGGAAAGCCCGTCGAATTAAGCGCACTACTCAATATCTCTGGTATGGTCTCATTATTCAGTACCTCCTCTATCCCAACTCCTACGGGCATACTGAATAAATGCCCGTGAAGAATCTGTGCTTGCGACTTCGTCCTGTTATAATCTCCGGAAAAGGGTCGCCAATACATTTTCTCCTCATTTTCGTCTATAATAACCAACGGAAGAACAAAAGAGGGGGATTCGTGCACCAACCGGTAATGAGATAAGGCGGGAATGGGTTTACCTTCTACATCCACACTTACACCATCAAAGAGATGCAACCGCGCTTCCATCGTATTGTAATAACGCAAAAGGGAGTTATAGTATTCGGTGTTACCAGCCCAGACCGTTATCGCACTGAACTTTGGCGTACGACCCAACCAAGAGCATATTCCCCATGCATCCGCCATTTCTAAGTCGCTTATCACATATCTTGTACCGAGTTCATCCAATATCCAATTGGCTTCCTCTTCATTGCTTGACACAAAGAACGTGCATGCTCCTGGTCTTATCGAGCCGTTCTCATTTGTACCTCCTATACCACCCTGAAAAGGATTTGAATTAGGCATGCGATGTGCATAAAGCGTTATCACGTGTCCGTAATCCCACCAGCTCATCACGCCGTATGCGCTCGCCGGATATTTGTAATCCTCATTTCGCGGTGGTGCTTCGTATAGCGCATAGTAATCCACTCCGGGATCAGGAGTGTTGTTCCTCATCCAGAACAGCGATTCATACCAGTCAGCATGGAACACAGAAGGACCCCTTATCGCGAGATAATATGACCGCTCAAAATTCTCCGGCATGTTTGCAGGAAAGGGATTGGCTATATTGAGCGGGAAAGGATAAAAAATAATGAACATCACAACGAATAAAACTATAATGCGATTTGGCGTGATATATTGCTTTATCTGCTTTATCCATGCAATGCCCGTCTCAGGCACTTCTTCCTTCCGTTTTTGCACCTTTTCCTTCTTCTCCTTTCCGCTCTTACCCTTAATCTTCTTCTCTGCTTTCGGTTTTCCGGTATCAGAGAAGATGGCGAAGCTCAACTGGGTTATCTGAACGGCGAACAAACCGCATAGCAGCGCCACATTTACCGCATAATAATACACAAACCGATTTTGACCAATTGGTGGAGGGCGAATACCAAACATGTCAAACATCACGCCCAGTATCATAAGGTCTATAAAGCACCAGACGAGAAACAGGGTCTCATCGGGTCTCCATTTCTTTATTACATGGTAAATAACAAGTGCAAAGGCGGCAAGCGAGACGTAAAAGCAGGTGGAGTAATGGCTTAGGGCGGCGCCCAGGTCCATTGGATGCATTTCCCCTATTACTTGCATGCCCACGTTATACTTTACCCATCCCATTGCATGCATCAATGAAGCATATTGAGATGAAAACAGCACATTTAAAAAAATTAAAGCCAGTATGCCCATGCAAAATACCGCGACTGGATAAGCATAGCGGGCTATCCCTTTTCTTGTCAAAACTGTTGATAGGATGCTTAACAGCAAAACCACAAGTGCTCCTATGAGGAGAGATGCCACGTGTACTGAGCTATACATCGCGGAATGCTTCAAGAAGGGCGAAATCATTAATAGTGGAATAAGAAATACCGGGACACCCACCATGCATAGATAATCTGTGGAGTTGCCACGCAAATGTTCTATGAGGTATAGAGCGAAAAGAGCGACAAAAATGATGAAGACGAACAGGACGCAACCTTTCCAGGTAAGAGCATAAAGACCAAAAGAGAAACCTGCGAGGAGAATATAGACTAAGGGCGTTCTCAAGGATGTCAAGTCACGTTTTCTGAGATGTTCAAAAGTTATGTCGCTTCCTTTTGCTCTTTTCAGTGCCATCAGTAAAAACATCATCGCAAGCGTGCTGAACAGCACTTCGCCAACATGATGGTCCATTGCACCTAAGATGGAGCGAAACAAGAAACCAGGTAATATAGCGATTAAAAATGCAGAAAGCAAACCCACTTCCCTGCTATACAGCTCCTTACCGATGAAATAAACCGGGAAAACAACCAGAGCACCGAGAACAGCAGGATAATATGCCCCTACGGTCTCCATTAGCATGTGCGTGGGTGCGCCCAAACCGATAAGCCAAGTAACAAATGCCGGAATCAGGTCAAATAACGGAGCAAAATGGAGATGGTCGCCATGAGGGAAAAGGGTATAAGGGTCAAAATAAATCCTGTGCGGGAAATGATTGCCAAAAAGCATATTCTCTATTAATCGCAGGTGATATACTGGGTCGTCAGAGCCAAACATCACCATTTCACCGCCAAAAACGCGGTCATAAGGCAAAATCGTCCTTATAATAAGGGCGATACCAAAAATGAGATACAAAATGTTGAAAACCGGAAGTCGCTCAAGAAGTTTATGTCGTTTCACACCTTTCTCTGTCTTCGCGGATTCAAAAGTGAAAGTGCCGGAGAAGGAGTGGGATTTGTTCGATATAAGAATTGGTACTGCGATTATGCCGACCGCGATAAAGGACACCAAATATATCCAGTTTTCCGCAAAGAACCCTGGCAGGCTAAATGCAGTGGCAAGGGGGTAGATAATTACAAGGGATTCAAGCAAAATTAGCGAGGCATAAAAAGCCTTCTTCTTTTGAATCCAGATTCCGTATGCAATGGGAAAAGCAGAGAGAGCAAAGATGTCTAAAAGTCCTGCGGCGCTTAGTTTTGGCGTTGGCGCCGATAGCGTATAAAGAAGAGAAATAAGAGCGACTAAACCACAAAAAACAAGCAGCATTGCGGTTATCTTTACGCCAAAAGGCGTTACTTTTGATTCCTTTTTATTCTTACTCCTATTTTCCTCCTCTCGTGGCATCGCTTTACAACATATCCCTGATTCTACACTACATAACCAACAGGAACTTTTTCCTATTTTCCTGCTTTCCTATATTTCGGATGATACTTCTTTATTATGTGCTCATCTATCCGCTTAAGCTCTCCTTCAGGCAGTGTTGCCAATAAATCCCAGCCGATGTCTAATGTCTCCTCAATACTCCGGTCTTCGTTTCTGCCTTGAGTAACAAACCTGCGCTCAAACTCATCTGCGAATTCCAGATACCCTCTATCTCTACTTGTCAGCGCCTCCTCGCCTACTACCGCAACCAGGTCACGCATGTCCCTGCCTTCTGCATAACCCGCATAAAGCTGATTAGATACGCCAGCATGGTCCTCTCTCGTCTTTCCCGGTCCTATTCCTTCATCCATCAATCTTGACAGCGAAGGCAAAACGTCCACTGGCGGATACATACCTCTTCTGTGCAGGTCGCGAGAAAGGACGAACTGCCCCTCGGTAATATACCCTGTAAGGTCTGGTATAGGATGCGTTATGTCGTCATCGGGCATACTCAAAATGGGTATTTGCGTAATCGAGCCTTTTCGACCTCTTATTCGTCCTGCTCTTTCGTAATTCATTGACAAATCGGTGTACATGTATCCAGGATAGCCTCTTCTTCCGGGAACTTCCTCTCGTGCCGCGGCTATCTCACGTAACGCTTCACAGTAGTTCGTCATATCCGTAAGAATAACGAGAATATGCATATCATATTCGTACGCGAGGAATTCAGCAGTTGTCAATGCCATTCTCGGCGTTATTACACGCTCAATTGCAGGGTCATCGGCTAAATTAAGAAATGCAACCATTCTTTCGATTGCTCCCGTGCGTTCAAAATCGCGCATAAAAAACGAAGCCTCCTCATGCGTAATCCCCATAGCCGCAAACACAACGGAGAAAGGCTCTCCAGTAGTTAGTACCTTCGCTTGCCTCGCTATTTGAGCCGCAAGGACATTATGCGGCATCCCTGCACCGGAGAATATCGGCAACTTCTGTCCCCGCACTAACGTGTTCATACCGTCAATAGTGGAAATTCCAGTTTGAATGAACTCACGTGGATAATCACGTGCAGCGGGATTTATTGCATCACCCGTAACAGGAAGTTTATCTTCTGGTATCACTTCCGGACCACCATCTATGGGTCTGCCCAAACCATCGAAAAAGCGGCCGACCATATCTTGTGAAACGCTTATTCTCATTATATCACCAGTAAATCTCACCCTCGTCTTTGATGTGTCTATTCCAGAAGTGCCTTCAAAGACTTGAACCACTGCAAGTCCCTTACTTGCTTCCAACACCTGCCCGGTCTTCTCTTCCCCACCCGGTGTCACTATCTTCACTACTTCGCCATACGAAACACCTTCTACTTCTTCTACCACGATTAAAGGACCCGCTGCTTCTTTTATCGTTGTATATTCACGTGCTGAAATATCTATTGCCATTTCATTTCACCTCCTTATCACAAAGCTGCCTCCTCTCTTCTCTTTATCAACTCAAACTCTTCTTTCATATCCTTCATTATCTGCTCGTATTTCTCCTTAAAACCTTTATTAGGCACATATTTCATTCTCGCTATAGCGTCCTTTACTCGCATCCTCTCCAGTTTCTCTTCCGCTATTCCGTTCTCTATCGCTTCTATTGCGCCATTATACCATTGAAGGATGATTTTTGCCATCAGATATTGCTTTTCCAAAGAGCAGAAGGAGTCTACTTCATGATATGCGTTTTGTTGCAAAAAATCCTCACGTATCATACGAGCAACTTCTAAAGTTCCCCTTTCTCGTGCTGGGAGTGCGTCCGCACCAACGAGCTGGACTATTTCTTGCAGTTCCGCCTCCTTCTGTAATAGCCCCATCATCTCCTCTCGCTGCTCCATGAAGTCCGGTGCCGTAGACTTTGCAAACCATTCACTGAGCTCTCCGAGATATAGGGAATAACTACGCAGCCAGCTTATAGCGGGAAAATGCCTCCTATCTGCCAAAGATGAGTCAAGAGCCCAAAAATCACCTGTCACTCGCAACGTATTCTGAGTCACGGGCTCAGAGAAATCACCCCCGGGTGGCGATACCGCCCCTACTACCGTAACAGAACCTATCCTTTCTTCCGAGTCTGAGCATAACGTTTTTACCCTACCTGCTCGTTCATAGAAATCTGCTAATCGCGTTGCCAAGTAAGCGGGATACCCTTCTTCCCCTGGCATCTCCTCCAGCCTTCCTGATATCTCTCGCAATGCTTCTGCCCACCTTGATGTAGAATCCGCCTGTATCGCCACGTCATAGCCCATATCACGATAATACTCAGCGAGTGTGATTCCGGTATAAATAGATGCTTCTCGTGCTGCAACAGGCATATTAGAAGTGTTTGCAATAAGGGTTGACCGCTCCATCAGCGTTTCACCACTGTAAGGGTCAATAAGCTTTGGAAAATCCTCCAAAACCTCGGTCATTTCATTTCCTCTCTCTCCACAGCCGATATATACGATGACTTGTGCGTCTGCCCATCTCGCTAATTGATGCTGCATCACCGTATTATGAAGAATCATAGGTCCAAAACCTGCGACAAAATTATGAGAGCCCGGAACCACGAGGTCATAAACATCCCTCTTGCCCACTATCTTCTCAATTTCCGTAATCTCATCGTAAAAAACATAGTCCAAAGTCTCTGCAATCCATTTCAACTTCGTATCTCCCGACAACTGGCAAAATTTCTTGAATACCTGAACGCTCATTCTCTCTTTCTCCTCTCTTTCTCCAAAGTAATTGGATGTGTTCACACCTAAACGCTCCAATTCCGCATGTGGTCGCCCCATTTCTTCGTATGCGTGGTTTAAAAACTCTGGCGATGCCGGTACAATATCTATTACCTTGTATCCCTTTCTCCCATCTTCCAGATTTTCTTTTATCCTCTGAAATTTTTCAAATGGCACTCCGTAATTGCAACGTTCGTAAAATCGTTTTATTTCCTCTTTCCCTCTTACAAATATTCGGTAATATGTTTCCGCTCCAATAACACGCTCCTCTAAGGTATGAAGAATTCCAAACCTCAGCAAGAGGTAAGAAATGTTGATCTGCATTTCTTTGCTTGCCGTTGCTATTTCTAATTCATTCTCACCCACATAGCCGTCAGAAGCAAAGTAAGCGGCAAGAAATCTACCCGCTATTTCGTCCGGTGACTTCATCACTATGTCTGGCACCCTGGAAGAAGACGATTTCCTCTCTCCGGGAATGCCCAGGTGCTTCAAAAGCCTGACGAGCACTGAACTCTTTATAAGAGAACACTCTGCCGTATTACACCTCTCATGCTTTGCTGTGAGTCCAAACAACTTTTCGGATAAATGCTCAAATCTCTCCCCCATGAGTTCATCATTATTATAGAATTCAACACTTCCTGGTTTAAGCGAGCCGTCCCCTATCACGTAACCAAGAAATTCCGAGAAGGCATGATCAAATTCATTGGGTATTTTCACCACCTTGCTTCCTCTCTCTCCTTTCACTTCAAACATCTTGCTATCCAGATTTTGCATCTCGCCCCTGAAAACTATTTTCCGTGGCATTACAAGATAATCGCCTACATTTAACGCCCTGGATTCAACCTCTTTTATCTGCAAATCCGGCGTTACAGTAAAGAGTTTATGAACGGGTGTTACTTCTGCTGTCCTTCCTGTCCTCGTTTTCACCCTATATATGACCTCGGTTTTACCCCGGTAAACGGTATTCGCATCCTTCTCTTTTAATCTCCCGTCATTTAGCGAATAAACTCCTATTGCATTTTTTAGCGAAGTGTATTCCTCGTAACTATCACTGAATTTCTCTCCGTTGTCTTTGTTCTCTTCATAAACTTCTTTTATTTTTCTCACAGTCCCATCAGCGAGCATTACAGGCGTATCCGGAGTAACGCATTTCCCCGTCCCAAATCCGCCTGGAATGGCTCCTGTCCCTCCTTTCGCTATCGGGAAGAAGGTATCATTAATGCGCTGCCCAGTCAGCAACGGCACCTCAGGGTCTAATTTATCCTTGTAAGGTCTCCCTTTCCTCACCGGCCATTTATGCATGAGCTTTAATTCTATATCCTCTCCATCTGTTTGCACCCTCGCTATGGTATCTTGAACGGTGAATTCGCCTTCCTTCAGCTCCAAAAGCTTGCCGCTTATCCCCGGTGGCACAAGAATCTTATGCTTTATTACCTTTGTTTCCTGAACTTCACCTAAAATATCCCCACCCACTATCTCTTTGCCTTCCTCCATGGTATGCGTGGGTACGAATAGCCATTTCTTTGTGCGGTCGAGCGCATCTACATAAACCCCCCGTTTTATATAATCGCCCACTTTATTTCTTATACCTTCCAGAGGTCTCTGCACCCCGTCATAGAAATTTTTTAATATCCCAGGTCCGAGTTCAACGGATAAAGGGGCTTTTGTTCTTATCACGGGCTCACCGGGCTTCAAACCCGTTGTATCCTCATATACCTGAATATATGCAAAATCGGCATCCAGTCTTATCGTTTCGCCCAGCAATCCCTCTTCTCCTACTTTTATCACCTCGTACATCTCGCATCCTCGCATCTTATCTGCAACAACCAGTGGACCTGTAATTTTTGCTATTACTCCTTTTTCTCCCATTTCTTTCTCCCACCCTTTTTTTATTTTGTCGTCTTTGAGGAAAACACTACCTTACATACATAACATCCTATTTTATAATTAACCTTACTTACATTGCTTTGTTTATTTTGTACTTGTATCTCTAACCCTCTTAACCATTTTCACCGCAGCTTCTACCGCTCTTTTTGCATAATCTACCCTTTCCTGTGCTTCTAACCTCGTCATACCTGGACCCGAGACGCCCAAAGTCACTGGCTTTTCATATTCCAGCGATAGGTCCATTATCTTTCTCGTGAGCTGCGATGCTATCATTTCGTCATGCTCTGTTGCCCCTTCTATTATGCAGCCAAGGGTAACCACTGCATCTACTTCTTTTTCATTATCCTTCTCGGTTAGCATTTTCTTCACTGCGAGCGGCATGTCAAAGGTTCCAGGCGTATATAAAGTGTGAGCAACTTTCGCACCAAGAAACGCCGCATGTTCTCTCCCCAGTATCTCCATTTGATAGGTGATGTCGCGGTGGAACTCGGAGACGACAAAACCCAATTTTATTTCTTCTTCTTTCTTCATCTCTGAAAAACACCTCGCTTTTTTACCTATATACTTCCTGTTTTTTATTGTACATAAAGTATGTTTCTCTTCTTTTCTCTTCTCTTCTATTTCTATATTCAAGTTACACTGGAATTACTCTACTCTAAGTATATAATAGGTTTAAATAGTTATGGCGCATAACTAATGCTATTCGATCTCACAGCAAAGGAGCCGCAGAGTGAAATGATTCAGATGAAGACACCCCTGGTGGAGATAGACGGGGACGAGATGACAAGAGTAATGTGGGGGATGATAAAAGAGAAACTTCTTCTTCCTTACATTGACCTCAAAACCGAGTATTATGACCTTGCTCTTGAGCACAGGAACGAGACCGAAGACCAGATAACCATTGATGCGGCAGAGGCAATAAAGAAGCATGGCGTGGGTGTCAAGTGTGCTACGATAACACCAAACGCAGCAAGAGTCAAGGAGTACAACTTGAAACAGCAGTGGAAAAGCCCGAATGGTACCATCCGCGCCATACTGGATGGCACTATCTTCAGGAAGCCTATAATGGTGCGGAATATAAAACCAGCGGTGAGAAATTGGAAAAAACCCATCATATTGGGCAGGCACGCATACGGCGATGTTTATGAGAACGTGGAGTATAGGGTTAAGGAACCGGGGAAGGCGGAAATCCTGTTCACATATAATAATGGTGAAGAGGTCAGGCACACGATACATGAGTTCAGTAAACCCGGGATAGTACAGAGCATACACAATCTTGACGCCTCAATAAGTTGCTTTGCCGAGGCTTGCTTCGCTTACGCACTAGACCAGCGCGTGGACCTGTGGTTCTCTACAAAAGACACCATATCCAAGACCTACGACACTAATTTTAGGGCGATATTCGAGCAAGTCTATGAAGAGAAGTACAAAGACAAGTTTGAGAATGCGGGGATAACCTACTTCTATACGCTGATAGACGATGCCGCAGCAAGGATAATCAGGTCGGAGGGTGGCATGCTCTGGGCGCTGAAGAACTATGATGGCGATGTGATGTCAGATATGCTTGCCTCTGCTTATGGGAGCCTGGCTATGATGACTTCGGTCTTAGTATCGCCCCACGGCTACTTCGAGTTCGAGTCAGCTCATGGCACGGTGCAGAAACACTATCAGAAATACCTCAGGGGCGAACCCACCTCTACCAATCCAGTCGCACTCATATTTGCATGGAGTGGTGCGTTGAGAAAACGTGGAGAACTGGACGGCACACCAGAACTCGTAATCTTTGCAGACAAATTAGAAGCTGCGGTCATAATGACAATAGAAGAGGGTATAATGACTGGAGACTTAGCAAAACTGGCTGAACCACCCGCAAAGCGTGTTGTATATACAGAGGAGTTTATTAATGAGGTAGCAGAGCGGCTTGCATTGTCGCACTGAAAGCAGTCAAAAATGAGAATCTGGAAATTTGGACAAAATGTGGATACGGATCAGATAATCCCTGCGGAATATCTGACGACGGGGAACGCGAAGAAACTCGCAGCTCATGCTTTCGCGAAGGTGCGACCTGAATTCTCAAAAGAAGTGAAAGAAGGCGATGTCATCGTAGCAGGAGAAAATTTCGGCTGTGGCAGTTCTCGTGAGCATGCACCTCGCGCATTACTCGGTGCTGGTATAAGTTGCGTGATTGCGCGCAGTTTTGCACGAATCTTCTTCAGGAATTCCATAAATATCGGGCTGCATCTAATTGAAGCTGACGTCTTCGACAAGATAGAAGAAGGGGATGAAATAGAGATAAATTTTGACGCGGGTGTGATAAAGAACTTCACAAAAAACGAGGAATACAAATTCAAACCCCTGCCGGAATTCATGCAGAAGCTATTAGATAGCGGAGGCTTGATTCCTTACTTAGTATTTGCTCAATAAGTTGTGGTAAATCTGTTTTATTTGAGTTGCGATGGTGTTTTTACGCGATTTCATCAAAAATCCCCACCTAATATTGAGCAAGTTCCTTACTTATATTATAAAATGACTACATGAAAAACACCTCCTGTAAATAAGGAAAGAAGGAGGTGCGATATGTATATACGATGCTGCCTGAAGATGCAAAAGTAGCAATCGAAGCGTCGACTTCGGGTATTTTTGTGTATGAGTACCTGAATGAAAGGGGGATAGAGGTGCATTTGGCACATCCGGTTTATGTCAAGCCGTTTGCAAAGAAGCATGTGAAGACAGATATTGCCGGCTTGCGTACTTTAATTGAAATAGCTTTGAACTTAAATTTTGATAATGTAGAAAATCCATACGGAGATGGAAAAGCAAGTGAACGAATTGTAATATTCTAATAGAAAAATTAGGAGACATATATGTTCTCAAAGATACTGGTAATAGCTCCGCACACGGATGATGGGGAGTTAGGCTGTGGAGGCACGATAGCGAGATTCTTAGAAGAGGGGAAAGATGTTTACTATGCCGCATTTTCAGTAGCAGAGAAATCTGTTCCTGAGGTTTTTCCAAAAAATGAATTGGAAATAGAAGTAAAGAGAGCAATGAAAGTTCTTGGAGTTCCTGAGAATAATTTACTCATATACCGGTATGAGGTCAGGACATTCTCATATTATAGGCAAGATATTTTGGAAGACCTTGTCAGGCTAAAAAAGGAATTAGAGCCTACATTGATTTTTATTCCTTCTTTAAATGACCTTCATCAGGACCATAAGACGATAGCGGAGGAAGGATGCAGAGTGTTTAAGATGGCGACGATATTGGGATATGAAGAACCCTGGAACAACATCAGCTTTAAGACCTCCTCGTTCGTGCCGCTTGAAGAGCGACATATAAAGAAGAAAATAGATGCGTTGAAGGAATACAAGACGCAGAGATATAGGAGTTACCTGAACGAAGATTTTATACGTAGTCTTGCGAAGACGAGGGGGACGCAGATAAACAAAGAATATGCCGAGGCATTTGAGGTGATAAGATGGATAATATAACCGTACTTATTACAGGTGCTGGAGCCCCTGGCGCACCAGGGATTATAAAAAGTCTAAGGATGGTTACAGAAAGGGATATAAGAATTATAGGTGTTGATATGGTTTCAGAATCTTCTGGTTTTGCGATGGTTGATAAATGGTATATAGGAAAGAAAGCGGAATCAAAAAATTTTATACCAAGGATATTGGAGATATGCAGAAAAGAGGATGTGGATGTTGTAATACCACTG
>Ga0180301_10003944_pt1 | contig 11510 bp, 11 predicted proteins | sample GuaBasSediGuay16_FD_121797 | JGI IMG/M metagenome (GOLD analysis project Ga0180301, IMG submission 121797) | Subseafloor sediment microbial communities from Guaymas Basin, Gulf of California, Mexico - Guay16, Core 4569-2, 12-15 cm | ecosystem: Environmental > Aquatic > Marine > Hydrothermal... | reverse complement strand
TTTCCTAAGCCGCCACGCCCACGTAACGGTAATTTCAGGAGGCCCATTTGAGCATGACAATGTGAGAGATCTCTCTTTTCCCGACATGCCCCGCTATGCCTCTCTCTATGAGGGCTTGCCTTCATTTATCAAGCACCGTCTCATTAGACGCCTTCATTTAGACCCACTTTCAGTTCGAAATTTCTCCTTCTGCCGACGTGCCTTGCGTTACATAGTCAGGGAGAATCCGGATGTAGTTGTCTTCCGCTCAGTAGGCCCATGGGGGGCAAAAACAGGGCGCTACCTGCGTAGTAGACATGGTATCCCTTTTATAACTATCGAAGGGGGTTGGAAAACAGGAGAAAGGGAAACGGCAAGATATGGGCCCAACCTCCACATTTCAGTCAATCCGGATGTAGCAGACTACCTGAAGGACCAGCTGCCTGGTGTGAAAATTGCCTATATTCCAAATGGAATATCGGTTAAGGACTTCGCCCCTTACGGAAGGAAAGCTGGAGTTGCGCTGCCACGTCCCCTCTTCTTGGGATGTGGCGCAATGGAGGAAGTAAAACGCTTTCATCTTTCCATAAAAGCGGTACATTATCTGGGCAGAGGGAGTCTCCTACTCTTGGGAAAAGGCAGCAGGGAGGCATCGCTTAGGCAGTTAGGGAAAAGGCTCCTTGAGCAGCGGTTCCTACTGGATGCAGCACCCTATGAGGATATGCCTTCCTACTATAGAGCTGCTGACGTGGTAACTTTACCTTCCTCTGGAGAAAGCTTCGGCATGGTATACTTGGAGGCCATGGCCTGCAATACTCCTGTTGTTGCCACATTAGATAGGAACCGAAAAAACATCGTCGGTCAAGGAGGCAAACTTGTCAACCCTTTGGACATAGGTGCTTATGCTGCTGCACTTGAAGATTGCCTCAAGACGGATTTTGATAATCAGCCCAGAAAACAAGCTGAAAAGTTCGACTGGTCGAAAGTTGGCCCCCAGTACCTCAACGCTTTTAAAGGGGTGGTTGAGGATTCAAAAATCTCCTTTAGGCGCTATCCTCTCTATCGGCGCATGGGGCATAGAGCGACAGGTACGCGTAGATGAAGGAAGAAGTAGTCGAAAATACGAGGGAGAAAGTGTCTGCTGTTGTCATTACCTTGAATGAGGAATCCAACTTGCCTAAGTGCTTGGACTCAATTCAATGGATGGATGAAATTGTAGTAGTTGATGCGGGAAGCCAGGATGACACCTGCAACTTGGCCAAGAGGTATACCGAGAAGGTCTTTCAAAAGAACTTTGTGGATTATGCTTCCCAAAAAAACTATGGCGTATCTCGGGCATCTAACGACTGGATTTTTTCTATTGACGCCGATGAGGTAATGCCGCTCCAGTTGAAAGCTGAGGTTGAAAATATCTTATCCCAAGAAACCAAAGAACAAATGTTTGCTGTGCCTCGTCAGAATATTTTTTTTGGTCATCATCTCAAATACGTCCTAGGCAGAGACGAACCGGTTCGCTTGTTCCGGCGCTCTATTGCTCACTTTGAAGGCCCGGTTCATGAAAAGGTGGTCGGCGGCACAGTAGGCAGGCTTAGCGCCCCTCTCCTTCATTATAGCTGCAACAGTTATCGAGAATGGGTTCAGAAACATCGGAGGTATGTCCGTATCGATGCGCGAAGGCAGTTCAAACAGGGACGCTGTTTTTCATGGATACGACTTTGCCTTTCTCCATGGCGGACTTTTTTCTATCGCTACGCATTACTGGAGGGGTGGAAAGATGGGTGGGCAGGATTCACCGTTGCCCTGGAGATGTCCTTTTCCATGTTTTTGTTCCAGATTGAACTGCGTCGTCTTGCAAGGCTTACAAAGGTGCCATGCAAATGAATGTGTCTGTCATAATTCCATTTTTGAATGCTTCAAAGCACCTTCCTGATTGTCTTCAGGCATTAGCGCAGCAAACATACAAGAAATATGAACTTATTCTTGTTGACAATGGATCTACGGATAGTTCAAACCTTATTGTCAGAAATTTTATTTCTGCTCACCCAGAGATGCGAATACTCCTTCTTGAAGAAAACACCCCTGGAGCTTCGGCAGCCAGAAATTTAGGGGCCAGTGCTGCGAACGGGAAATGGCTGATATTTACAGACGCAGACTGTATACCTGATCCGAATTGGTTGCTTGATTTAACAAGGGAGATGGAGGGAGACAAAAAGATAGGGGCACTCGCTGGTTGTATCCGTCCCGTCCCGTCTGAAAAAGTAGTGGCAAAATTCTTGGGGTTATTCACCCTGCCTTCTAACAATGAAGAGTCCCTCCACTGTCATTTCAGGCTTGTTGAAGGAGGTTTCCCCACTGCCAACATGGCCGTTCGTCGAGATCTCTTCAATCGCATTGGGGGTTTCGACGATTCTATTCCTATCTACGGTGAAGATTACGATCTGTGTGCAAAGATCTATGATAGAGGATACTGCATCAAAACATTAACAAATGCAGTCGTGCTGCACAATCATCGCTCAGATATTAGAGGCCTAATCAGGCAGTCATACTCTTTTGGCAAGGCACATGCACTCTGCTTGCATAGGTGCGTGCCTGGCGCCATTGTGTGCCAGGTTCCTATGATTAATTTTGTGAGAATAAGTGCGGGGGCTCGGTTATGGCTTGACTGCAACCAGGCTGACAAGAAAATGCTGGTCACTATCCTGGCTGGAGTGCTCTGGACACCTCTTTTCACTTTGGCTTTCGCATACTTCGTATATCTTTCTGTTAGAATTTTTCGTAGAGCTCAGCAGGTTGGGACTCATGTTGGAAGTCTGGAGTCTACTCTACACGCAGGACTAATGTTGCTCAAGTCGGCCTCAATGACATTAGGGCGAGTTTTTGGTTCAATACGGTATCGAGTCTTCTGTATATGAATTACTGGGGTTCAACATAACTTTTCAAACAATAAATCACCACGCTGAATGATCGAAAAACGTGCACATAGCTGAAAAACAAAAGTATTTCATATCCATTTTAATTTGCTCCAGGGACCGCCGTCGCGAATTAGAGAGGCTTGTGGCTAAATTGCAAAATATGGACAGCGCTTATAATTATGAAATCGTCGTTGTTGAGGAGACGGATCAGCCTGTGCCGCTCAAAGATGTTATTTATGTCCCACACCCTGTTGCGAACAGGGGTATACCTTATGCCCGGAATCTGGCACTGTCTCATGCTAAGGGTGATATCATCGTATTTCTCGATGACGATTGCATAATACATGACCGGTGGCTGGACAACTTATTAGCCCCATTTCAAGATAAGACTGTGGTAGGAGTCCAAGGTGGAGTCAGTGTACCGGAGGGGTCAAGGGCCATTGGCTGGGCAGAATCGATTCTCGGCTTTCCCGGTGGAGGCATCCGGAGGGTTCTTGAGGCAAAAGGTAGGGTTCAAGAAACAAGGGAAATCTCAACTTTGAATTGTGCATATAGACGATGGGCGATTGAGCGTGTGGGCGGATTTGAAAAACGCCTGAGATTAACAGGTGAGGATTATGTTTTGGCAAAACAAGTATGCACACTTGGGCGATGTCTGTTTGTGCCTAACGCAATGGTTAGCCATGAGGCCAGGAGCAGTCTGAAGAAAATATGGCAGTGGTTTGTTAGAAGAGGGCGAGCAGAAGTTGATGTCATTAGCACTAAGGCACAAGGGGACCTTACATTGTGGACACTCGCACGAGGGTCTATTATTTTGAAGTGTTGTGCTCTGGTCTTCTTAGGAATAGTCTCTAGATTCTTAGTGACATTGCTACTAGCTGGCGCCCTTCTTTTCGCCATGCTTCAGTATATGCGTTATTTCAAGGCCTGGAACCGAAGTCCAGCCCCATTTTTAGCTTTTCTGCTATTGCCATTTGTAAAGATCCTTATGGATGTAGCGGTTGACTGGGGACGAATAAGAGGTTTAGTTCTTGACTGAGACCTTTCTTGCCATATCCAATCACGGCAGCATGATCGGAGGAGGCGAACATGCTTTTCTAGATCTTCTTGGTCACCTTCCCACTTCTTGGAAGCCTTGGGCTATTGTCCCAAAGGGGGGGGAACTCTTCAAGCGCCTCTCTACAAACCATGTGCCTGCACTGATTATCCCTTTGCCTTCCATAAGACCATGGACCATCGTGTCAATGATCACCAGCCTCAGGACACTCCTGGATGCCGGCCAGAGGGCCAAGAGCAGTTTCGTCTATGCCAACGGCTCCAGAGCCGCTTTTTACGCCGGAATAGCGGGTAGAATCTTGCAGATCCCTGTGATTTGGCATTGCCGAATCGCAGAGCCCGATAGGTATCTGGACCCTATACTCACCAGGCTCAGCAGCTCCATCGTGGTCAATAGTAGAGCCACAGCAAGGCGTTTCAAAAGCAAGACATCAAAAAAGGTCAAGCCTGTTTATAATGGCGTGAACATCGAGTGGCTCAAAGAGGAAGATATTAAAAGGCCTCGTGAAATACAAAAGGGCTGGAAGGCGATCCTGGTAATAGCCAGGGTCTCAAGACGGAAACGCCATGACATCGCCCTAATAGCGTTTGAAAAAGTGGCCACGGCAGAACCTAACGCCCACTTATTCTTCTTGGGTAGGAAAGATCCACGCGATAAAACATGGTGGGATGAGTTGCAGGGACGCACTTTTCGGTCTCCCTTTTCTGAACGGATTCACTGGATAGGCGAGGTGGAGGATGTGAGGCCCTGGCTTCAGTCCGCCTTTTTGCTTCTATCAGCATCGGAAAACGAGTCCTTCGGCAGGGTCCTAATCGAGGCAATGGCATGCGCAGTTCCCGTCATTGCAGCCAGGAGTGGTGGGGTCCCTGAGGTTGTGCGGGATGGTCAAGACGGCTTACTGGTTACCCCTGGTAGACCTGACGAGATGGCCGAAGCCATACTTAAATTGCTAAGAAATAAGCCTTTGCGACAGAAACTCGTTGAATCGGGGAACGAGAGGGCCAAGTTGTTTAGCCTTGATGCTCATGTAAAGAAGATGGTGGAGGTCTTTGAAGAAACTATTAAGAGATGAATTCTAATGCAAAAGAGAAAAAATTGCGTATCCTGGTTGATGCTCGTGAATTTGTCCCTGATCGCTTTACGGGCATAGGTAGGGTATTAAAAGGCCTCACATATGCTTTAGCCAATAATGAGGCAGCGGAAGCCGTAGCTCTCGCAGCCTATGATAAAGATCTAATACCTGCCGAGATAAGAAACAGCGAAAAGGTCATTGTTGAAGAAATTTCGAGGTCATTTTTGCTATCTGAAAAGCGGTTGTCCAGCCTCACCAGGAAAGGCTTTGATGTTTTCATAAGTCCTTATCCCAAGCTTCCTCTGTTCGGTTGCCATTGCAAATCTATTCATATTATTCACGATATTCTCGATTTGACACATCCTGCTTACAGGAGGCGATTCAAGGTCCTCTTTGATGAATACCGACTGAAAAGGGCGTTGAGGAAGGCTGACCTCACCTGGTATGATTCTACATGGAGCTTGAAAGAAACAAAAAAATATGCCGGTTTTGCCGGCAAAAACCCTAGAGTCAGATACCCGGGCATTGACGAGAAGTTTAGGCCTGAAAAATCCGACAACGAAAACCGCGTACTGGAAAAATATAATCTTGACCCGGGCTATATCCTGGTTGTTGGAAATGGTTTGCCCCACAAAAATTTGGGAGTCCTCTTGAGTATCGCTAAGGAGCTAGAAAGGCGCCTGGTTTTCATGGGGGTTCCTCCTGATAATCAAGGTTACTGGATGAAGAAGTTTCCACAAGCCAGTGCAGTATGGATTAAGCATGCAGCAGAGGAAGAATTACCTCCTTTGATGCAAGCTGCTTTCTGTCTTGCACAACCCTCTACTGCAGAGGGATATGGTTATCCCCCTTTGGAAGCGATGGCGTGTGGTACCCCTGCTGTTGTAAGTAATATTCCTGTATTGGTAGAGACCACAGGGGGCAATGCCCTCAGCGCCCCACCAGACGACCTGAGTGCCTGGTTGAATAGTTTTCGTAAGCTTGAAGATAATTCCACTTACAGTCTTTTGGTTGAAAAGGGGCTAAAGTGGGTAGAGCCATTGCAGGGGGACAGAGCCTGGGAAGGATACCTCTCCGATATTAAAGAACTACTTGAAAGGAACTAATGTGAAAAAAGCGCTTATCACGGGAATAACAGGTCAGGATGGAAGTTACCTCTCGGAACTATTGCTGGAGAAAGGCTACGAAGTTCATGGTGTAGTTAGAAGAGTTGCGCTTGAGCAACCCCTGGCTCGAATGTGGCGTATTCGGCACATCCTGGACAAAATTCATATACACAGCGCATCAATGGAAAGTTATGCATCCATATTTGATATTGTCTCTGATGTAAAGCCTGATGAGTGCTACCACCTCGCTGCCCAAAGCTTCGTTTCCTATTCCTTTGAAGACGAATTCTCTACAATAAATACTAACCTGAACGGCACACATTATGTTCTATCAGCCATAAAAAGACAGGCTCCAAAATGCCGTTTTTACTTTGCAGCCTCGAGCGAGATGTTCGGCAACGTAAAAGAGAGCCCTCAGAATGAGAGCACGCCTTTTCATCCCCGCTCGCCCTACGGCATTTCAAAGATGGCTGGCTTTGAGCTAACAAGGAACTACAGGGAAGCATATGCCCTGTTTGCTCTTTCCGGTATTCTATTCAACCATGAATCGCCGCGCAGGGGTGCGGAATTTGTAACAAGAAAAATTACATCTGCTGCCGCAAGAATAAAGCTCGGGCTGGACAAGGAGATCCGCCTGGGCAACCTGGAAGCAAGAAGAGACTGGGGGCATTCCAAAGATTATGTTAGGGCCATGTGGCTCATGTTGCAGCATCAAGAGCCGGAAGACTTTGTCATTGCCACCGGGAAGTCCCACTCAGTAAGAGATTTTCTTGAAACCGCATTCTCATGTGTAGGTTTGGATTATCATGACTATTTGGTCATAGATAAGGATCTTTACCGCCCTTCAGAAGTGAATGTTCTTCAGGGGGACGCTTCAAAAGCTCGGAGAAAACTGGGCTGGGAGCCAACAGTTTCATTTGAAGACTTGGTTAAAGAGATGGTGGAGAGTGACCTTAAATGGTATTCCAGGTCACCAGCCCGCTAGCATGGTTTGAAAGCTTGAGAAAGTTTGAACCTTGTAACTACCTTGGTTCGGAGCCTCTCAACTAATGAAAAAGGAGCGGGCATGCATTTTGGTGGTGTTGATTGCGGGCATTGGGGACCTTGTGCTTGCTTCTAAGAGCTTGCGGGCGCTCAGAAATGGTTTTCCGGAAGCTAATATCCATCTCCTGACCAGCTCAGCCGCTTTCCCAATAGCAAAAAACTACACCTACATCGATAAAGTGTGGGCTTTCCCGATCAGGGAATTACGCAAAAGTAGTTACAAAATCCTTCAAGTACTTCGATTGATCAAGCAGCTAAGGAAATATCGCTTCAGCACCATCATAAACCTTTATAGAGTTACCTCCGTGTGGGGTGCTCTCAAAATGGGCCTCCTCTTCCTTCTGCTTAAAGGAAAGAAAAAAGTTGGACATGGATACAAGGGCTTCGGGCTTTTCCTCAGCGATAAGGCTGATGAGCATATTTTTCAAGGCAGACATTTTGCGGATGCCATGGAAGAAATCGCCCAACTGGCTGGCGGTATTCCTGACAGTAATGGAATTGAAGTATTTTGGGGCAAAGGAGCTGAGGAAAAGTGTAGGCAATTATTTTCAAACACTGGCAGAAGCGAAAAAATAATCCTGGGAGTAAACCCGGGCGGGGATAGAATGAGCAGGAGGTGGAATCCAGACTATTATGCCACTGTCGCCAATCGTCTTAAGAAACGTTTTCATGCTAAAATAGTGCTTTTAGGTGGACCTAGTGAGGACAAAATTGCTCCGCAGATTCAGGGTAAAATAGATGGCGAGGTCCTGAATCTTGCCGGTCAATTAACCCTTAATGAGTTGGTGTATGTCATCAGCCAGTGTGACCTATTGCTAACCAATGACAGCGGCCCAATGCATATTGCAGCCGCGCTCAAAATACCATTAGTGGCCATATTCGGTCCGGAGAGTCCGGTGCTTTTCGGACCTCATACCTCAGAGGACCTTTACAGAATCGTATTTAAAGAAGTCGACTGCAGGCCATGTACAAAAAGGAAATGCAGTGAGCCTAAATGCCTTGACCTGGTAACACCTCAGGAAGTTTTTGAGAAGTGCGTCGAAATCATCGAAAGCAGGGGTTTAGGAATGAGACGAAAGAATCGCAAACCTTCTAAATAAGCGCTGGACTTATTACTGAGCGCTCGTTTGGTATTCTATTTTGATGCATCTTCGGCGGCCAGCTTTTCCAGAATCTCCCTGTTCCTTTGAAAACGCTTCGCGTCTGCTCTAAGATTTCTCTTATTAGGGCTTTTTTTCCATTTTCGAATTTGTCTTATTTTCTTTGTTTTTGAAGCCATATGAACTTCTCCCCTGTCTATCTTAGCAGTACTGGAAACTGCTATTTAATCACCAACGACACTAATGTCAAGATAGAACCCACCTCCCCTTGAATCCCTATTGTTATTTCCTGAGTCTTGTTCTCCACAGGTAAAGAGCAATACCTGTCGCCATTGCGGCATTAAGGGATTCAACACCCGGTTCCATCGGGATTCTGACCGCCGGGACACCTTTTAACCCAGCAGGGTGCCCTGGACCCTCAAGGCCTGGCAAGAGGCCGAATGAAGAAGGAAACCGGTACCTGTTTATGTTCTTGCCCTTGGGCGATAGCTGAACGAGGGCTATACCTGATCTATAAAGATCATTGATTGATGGGCCCTTAAGGAGCTTCACTCTGAAAAGCGTGCTTCCTGCAGCCCTTGTTGATTTAGGGTGATAAGGGTGTGCCGCTTCTTTTAGAATAACAATTCCTGAAACGCCAAATGCTGCTCCAGACCTGATTGCAGCCCCAACATTTCCCGGTTCCTGGAAAGGTATAAATAATGTACACCCTTGCACATGGCGTCTGGAATTCCATGCAGGTAAAGGACCGACCTTGACGCAAAGAATGGGTTGCCTTGTGCCATAGGCATCTATCTTGTCAAAGAGCGAAGAGCTAAAGCAGTATGTCCAAATATTATGCTGAAAAGAGAGCTCAGGCAACTCATGATCTTCTCGAAGGAGTACTCCCTCGCATCGCTCCGGGAAGTCCCTCAAGACCTCCTTCACCTGTTTCGGACCTGAGATAAGCGCTAGCCCATACTTCCTAATTCCCTGAGAGGTCAAGAGCCGCAAGAACTTCTTGAAGCTTGGATTCTGGAGACTTCGGATTTGCTTGGATCTCACGCGAGCACCATCCTGGGTAAGGTAGAAAATCTACCACAAAAAATCCATCCCTTGAAAAGGAAGGACGGAAATTGAATTGTGGGCCAGAAAGCAATATCAGCCTGAAGGACGGTGCCCGACCTGAGCTCCTTTTTCCTTGGCCCTTTGTTTAAGCCTCTTTGCCCTTCTACGCCGCCTGCGCTCTAATTCTCTTCGCCGCTCAATCTTCTTGTGTCTTGACATAAAAACCCAGTCCTTCCATTACATTTGTTTTAGCTCTTATTTCAGATCCATTAGGTACGATACACTGACCATTAAGGCAAAAGCCTCCGGTGATTGCAGTTTTCCCACAGGCTCCCAGCGAAGCTGCACATCATTCAGCTAAAATAAATCAGGCCATATTTGATTGGGCAAAAGTGCGCCTCCAATATTTGCTGCCAAGGTGTATCTAATAGCCAATCTAGCTTACTTAGTCAATTTGAAATATGATCCAATTAGGCACCGGGTATGCCCATGCTGCTAGGGGAGCACCCTAAATCCACTGTCAACTTTTGGTTTGTCTAGCGAAACCGAATGATTTGGGGGTATCCCCCTCACCTGCAAGCATCAGATGCAAGGCTTGCGAAATCCCGAGAGGTGAGGCGTACATTCACGTGCACCGCAGGGACAAAGGATGAGCGTAACGCAGCCCTTGGGCTATGCTCAGGGCCGTGAGCCTGTCGAAGGGCAGACGGTGTTTGATAGTGAATCGGAGAGCAAAGGCAGAGGGGGTTGACCTCCAAAAACACTTGCCATATAGTGCCCCTTAAAAACCGGAAGCGAGCTGTTTGGGATTCTTCCAAAAATCCCCCTCGTTTAGATATTTTTAAAAACAAGCCAGTGGATTTCTCAATTCAACTTGAACAGGTGATGCCATGGAAAAACAAACAGAAGAAGATTTAGGCCTGGTTGATTTCAATCCGCAAAAGGACCAGATTCTTGATCTGTGGTATAAAGATAGCATTGAATTCGGGCACGGACTCGCCCTTACCATAAAAATCAAGAATGTTCTCTACCATGAGCGCTCTAAGTACCAGGAGATAACCATCCTTGAGACCGAAAAACTGGGCAGAATGCTTGTTATTGACGGAATAACCATGCTTACGGAATATGACGAGTTTGCCTATCACGAAATGATAGCCCACGTTCCGCTTCTCGTGCATCCAAATCCGTCAAAGGTTCTTGTTATCGGGGGCGGTGACGGCGGTGCGGTGCGCGAGATTTTGAAGCACCCCGAAGTCAAAGAGGTACATCTTTGCGAGATCGACAAAGAGGTTGTCCGGGCATCAAAGAAATACTTTCCCTCTCTTGCCTCTTCGCTGGATGATCCAAGGGTAACAATATTCTATGAAGATGGTGCACGATTTGTGGCCGATAACCCCTCTTCTTATGATGCTCTGATCGTAGATTCAACAGACCCACTGGGTCCGGGGCAAATCCTGTTTCAGAGGGAATTCTATGAAAACATGAAAAAAGCGCTTCGCGATGAAGGGATTGCGGTTACCCAGTGTGAATCAATCTATCTCCACCAGCAAGTTATTAAGGGCGTGTTCTCTTTTGCTCAGAGCATTTTCCCCAAGCTGGGGTATTACTACACCATGGTACCCACCTACCCGAGCGGCTTGATCGGTTTTTTCTTCTGTTCTCTCAAGAACGATCCCATCAAAGATCTTGATGAGGCAAGGGCGGCCAACCTTAAAGGCCTCAAATACTATTCCCCGCAAATCCACCGATCTTCTTTTACGCTGCCCCGTTTTGCCTCCGAGTTTTTCCGCTAAGAGGCTGTCGGAAAACGCTCCTCTGCCATTCGACAGGCTCATGGCCTTGAGCATAGCCGAAGGGCTCCGTTATCCTTACCCTTCGTCCTTGCGGGGCACTTCTAGCCAACAGCCTCCGATGAATCCAGTTTTCCCACAGGCTGCCAGGAAGGGGCCAAGCTCAAATGCTGGATTTAGCCTCTGCTTTACCACCAAAGGCGTCAAGTGCCAAGGAAATGAAAAAGGCAACCCCGCCCACCATGATGATCGTTGCGCCGGAAGCAATATTGTAATTGTAAGAAAACCATAGCCCTGCTGTAGTGAAAAGCATACCCAGAAGCGATGAGAGAACCATGGTCTTGGCCAGTGATGTCGTATATTTTTCGGCAATGTAAGGAGGGATTGTAAGCAACGCGATAAC
>Ga0180301_10003943_pt1 | contig 11511 bp, 12 predicted proteins | sample GuaBasSediGuay16_FD_121797 | JGI IMG/M metagenome (GOLD analysis project Ga0180301, IMG submission 121797) | Subseafloor sediment microbial communities from Guaymas Basin, Gulf of California, Mexico - Guay16, Core 4569-2, 12-15 cm | ecosystem: Environmental > Aquatic > Marine > Hydrothermal... | reverse complement strand
TCTCCAGATAATGAAATGATTTAGCAGCTGCTAAATAATTCTCTCCAGAAAACCTTTGAATGCTAAATACTTGTTGTCCGAGAGGCCTCGCAGCCGCCCCAAGCTGGGATCGGGCCGCCACTACATCAACTAGTTTCTGGTCTTATGCTTTAGAACAGGCTTTAGCAATAATAGTGCAAGAACGGCAATTAAATTTATATTAAGAATATTAAGATGAGGGATGGGTGTGCCTAAACTGGATAGTTCTACATGGTTCGTTATAGGCTTTACTATAGGAGTCCCCTATGGATTTATAGGATGGATTTATTCACCTCTGGCTTTCCTATATAGACTAGTTGGGATAAAAGGCTTATTTGATATCCTTGTTTATGGGTTTTTATCGGTTATAGTAACGGCGTGGATATATCCGATTCTTGGAGTATTATTTTGGAAAGTAAAGAAGGAACTAATAGATCTAGTTCTTGGGATGATGACTGGTTCTTCAATAGCAGCTTATATAACTAGTACTATAATTATTTTGATTGCTTCAATAATCGTATCAGCGGTTATGTCTGGTTTATAGCAATTCCTTTAGCAACATTTAAGCCTATTTAAGCTCTTTCCGCTCCCAGAATAGTCTATTCTACTTGAGTTGAAAATGGTACAGCCTAACAGTAATGAATTTACATGACAATAGATACCCAAACATACTAGGCCCTTGAAAATAAAAGATTAGGTAACAATAAATTTTCTTTCTCCATAAAAATTAGTATATGGTGTATGGAAATTGTCTGAGGTTGTTGTTTCTGAGAGGATTGATAAAATCGTTTATGGTATTTGGTGGTTTCTTTTAGGCTTATTCATTGGATCGTTTATATGGATTATTCCTTATCTTATTATTATATTTATTCCTATTATCTTGTTACCATTTGCTTTATTTTCTTGGTATGGAGTGTTTATTTATGGTTTGTTGTTTTCTGCTGCTATTGTATATTTAGTTCTTAGACTAACTAAGGTCGAGAAATATAAAAAAGCATTAATGATTGTTGGAGTTGCCTTAACAAGCAGTATAGTACCATATATAGTTTTTGAACTGCTAGTGTATTTTATAGCGAGGCCATAGCCTTCTTGAGCTATTTATATGATAAATTACAATCACATAGTTTTCTTTTTGATGTAAAATATGAAGCCTATTTATTAATGTGGAGATCTATATCATGCTTACAGTAAATAAATATATTAAAAAGCATAGAAAAACAAGCATAGATACAATAATTGAAGTAGCAGGTACTTCTTAACTCCGGTATTTACCATCTTGAGACATTATATTGATGCATAAATATTACAAGCCTAGTAGAAGATCTATATCTTGAATATTGTTGCAACAAATGATCACCAATAACCTTTGTGCGATCCTTAAACTTTACTCTTTATTTCCCCTAAATATATAATATAACTGGGACCACCGGTGTCGTGGAAACCATTAGTGATTATACTTGTTATATTAATTACGTCGTTAGGCTTAATCATATATAATAGTAATACTAACGATAAGGCCTTGGTTTTTAAGATACTACCAGATAAGGATCTCCTAAGAAAATTTCTTGAGAGCCAATACATTGAAGAGGCTGGTTTATTAAGAGCTTCTGTTTATCCTACTACTGATGATAGCTATAAGATCTTTGTAGCTAATGATAATGTATTAGGTGCAAGGGCATTAGCAGTTTTAGGATCTCCACTAGCTGATGATGTTCTTACAACATTGAATAATGTCTATCAAGGTGGGTTTAACGGGAGAATAGAGATCCTATTAGGTATTGACATAGAAGGTAAATTCTATGAACCATATTTTATAGAATTAGGTACTGTTTATTCTAGTAAGCTAGGCTTTAACCTAACTATTTATAAAGAAGTCTATAACGAGAATAAAGAAATGACGAACTGGTATAAATATGCCGATCTAGTTGTATATCGTGGATTAGATAGCCTATTAGAGGGATCAAGATCTGAGGCTGAAAGATGGTTTATTAATATGACAAAGTCTTGGAATGGATACGGGTTTTATGATGAATTTGTTAAAAACAATGAGGAGAAATATGGTAAAAAGCTCTATCAAGTCTATAAATGTGCCTTGTTTGTTTACTTCTATAGAGCTTTATATTATGCAAACTCTGATATTATTAGGGATTATAACCATATCCTTAGTAAATGCCTAGAAATAATTGTTATGGCTCAGGATTCGGAATATGGGAGTATTCATACAGATTATGAGGTAAGAAATGGAGAGATCGTTATTACGGGAGATATGAACGTTGAAACAACTAGTATAGTGGTTTTAGCTCTCTATAGTAACTATCCCGAAATGATAGGTAAAAGAATGATTAAATGAATACTAAATTTAAGTAATATGAGTTATTTGAGTTATTTATGTTAGTTCTTGGCTTAGACTTAGGTTTTATAAAAATTCTAAATAAATGTCTATAGTAAGTGTTTATAGAATTACTTATATCGGAGTAAAGTATTTTTGATTCTATTTACTCATGATTCTATTAGGGAGTTGTTATGGAGATTGAAAGAGTTAATACTATTTTGAGGGTTAAGAACATTAGGGATGGGGTTATTGGTTTCGAGATCGAGCTACCCGACGCTCCTCCATTGATACTAATTAGGGGTAGGAAAGGATTTATTATGTGTGGATATATTAATCTCGATGTTGCTGAGAAGCTTGGCTTAGTTGTTGTTCGAGTATCTGGAGTTAGTAGTATTGAGGAAATGCTTGAGAAAGAAGTTTCTGAAGCTACTTCTAGAGCTAAAGAGATAGGTATTAAAGCTGGGGTTAAGGTCAAGGATATAATTGATCTAATATAGTGTGGTGCAAGTATTGGTTTCTAAAATCTTTGGTGTGTTATTAATTATAATTGCTGTATTAATTATAGTCCTATATATTTATGGATTAATTATTGATCCCGATAGAGTAGTTTATGGTATTAAGTTAAGTGAGTTACTCGTAAAATATACTATATTAGTAATAATGTTTGTTATAGCTTGTATAATTGGTTATATAGGATACCTCATAGTAACTACGCCAAAACCTAAATCTATTGAAGAATTCATTAAGGAGTATGAAGAGAGTGAAACTTGAGAAAGAGTAGATGGGGAATGCTTAGAACAAAAATAATAGTCACAATAGGCCCTGCATCAAGTGATTATGACATAGTTAAGTCGTTTTTAAGGGAAGGAGTTTCGGGGTTTAGGATAAACTTTAGCCACGGAGATCCTAAAACATGGGATAAATACTTAGATATTATAAAGGAGGCTTCTAGAGAGCTTAATGTATATCCCGCAATTATAGGTGATTTAAGGGGGCCCCAGCTTAGAATAGGAGATTTTAATGCATTCAAAGTATCTAAAGGCGACATTGTTACACTAAAATATTCTCCTGAGAACAAGTATTTTGGAGAAGAAAAAATTATCCCAATTAATTATAGTAGGTTATTTGAGTTCTTGGAAGTAGGAGACATTATATTACTTGAAGATGGGAGAGTTAGACTTAGAGTTGAGGAAGCCTATGTAGATCATGCTAAACTCATAGCTTTAGATGATGCAATCATCCATCCACGGAAAACACTTATTGTGTCTAGAAAAGAAATAGAATTACCTACTCTTACATCGAGCGATATAGAAGCTGTTAAATATGCTATTTCAAGAGAGTTTACTTACTTAGCATTAAGTTATGTACATACGCCAAGAGATATAGTAATGCTTAGAGACCTATTGTCTAGATTGGGTAGAGACGACATTGGTATTATAGCTAAGATCGAGACTAGGAACGCAATTAAAAATTTAAAATCAATTGTTAGTGAGGCAGATGCCGTTATTGTGGCTAGAGGAGATCTTGGTATGTATTATAGTCTTGAAGAGATACCTAGGCTTCAGAAAATAATTATTAATGAATCTATAAAGCTCGGTAAACCAGTTCTTATAGCAACTCAGCTTTTAGAATCTATGGTTAATAATCCTCAGCCCACACGTAGTGAAGTCGTTGATATAATGAATGCTGTATTTGATAGCGTGGATGCAGTTCTCCTAACAAATGAAACTGCGATAGGAAAGTATCCAGTAGAATCTGTTAAGTGGTTGAAGAAAATATTGAGGGAAGCTGAAAAATGGTTCTTTGAGGAAGGAAGAGAGCCTGTAACGCGTAGAATCGAGCCATTAAATCCTAGGGAAAAGTATGCAAAGGGATTGGTATTATTGGCTGAAAGCATAGGTTCAAAGATCCTCGTATATACAAAGACCGGGCTCATGCCTTCAAGAATATCTAAGTATAGGCCTAGCGTACAAGTATATGCTGGCTCGAGTAATGAGATTATTATTAGAAAATTATCTCTAAACTACGGTGTAAAACCGTGTTATATAGAATCAGATAAAACATTAAATTATGAAGAGGGCATCGACATACTATATAAGAAATTATTTACAGAACATGAAATATCTTATGGAGACATAGTTCTACTAACATACGGTCCTAGAGAAGCACTGCTAAACGTTATAAAGATAGTAGAAGTAATCTAGATATCTAGAAGTGCCGCCGTAGCTCAGCCCGGTAGAGCGCCGGCCTCGTAACGGCTCTAGAACGCACCGAAGTCGAGAAAGCCGGTGGTCGCGGGTTCAAATCCCGCCGGCGGCTTCATTTGTTTTAAGTTTAAGAAAAAGATTTTTCCTATGCATTAACTAGAAGATTTTATTGCATCAAGAGCCTTTAAGGCCATATCCCTTATTACTTCATACGGTTCCTTAGCCTTTACTATAGCTGATGCTACGAGTACACCAATAGTACCAAGTTTAATTGCTGCGTATACATCTTCGCCACTGCTAATACCTGCTCCAGTAAGTATAAGTACGTTCTTATTTACACGCCTTATTAATTCTACAGATCCTGTGATTACCTCGGGCTTAGCCTTTGAAACAGGTATTCCTGTACCTATTAGCTCCGGAGGCTCAACAGCAACCATGTCAGGACTTAGGACAGCTACTGCTGCAGCAGTCTCAGGTACATCTGCACATACAAGGGTCTTTAGACCAAGTTTACGTGCTCTCTTAATAAGCCAGTTTATATCAGCTAGCTTAAGCCTATGTTCACTATGATTTAGTATAACTCCATTTGCACCGGCTTCAACAAGAGCTTCTAATGGAATATAGCCTGTTCTAGCACCTGGTTCTACAGGATCGGCGTGTTGTCCGTAAACCTCTATCTCAGTGCCTTCAACAACTTCAACAACTCTTCTTATTTCAGTATATGGTGGTGAAAGTATTATTTTTATGCCAGTCTCTTCCCACACTTTTCTAGCTGATTTAGCGAGTCTTAAAGCATATTCACCGAAACTATATGGATAATAAGCCTTAAAATTTACAGCAACTATAGGTTTTCGCGCCAAAATAAATCACCTTTCTAACATTTATATTATTTATTATGAGAAAAATAGTTTTAGTTTAAAGAAAAACACATTTACTCGCTTGATTCTTTACTTGTACTTAGCATTTCACTTGGATGCTTATGGACACCCTTAGGTGCTTCAGCAACTTTTACGAACCTATCCTTAAGTTTTTCGAGAACAGCTGGTAACGTAGTGTATTCCATTTCCTCAGGGCCTAGACGATGTGGCATGAATGGTCCATGTCTCCTCATATATTCCGCAACTAGTTGTGCAAGTCTTCTTGTCTCATCAAATGCTACATCGTCAAAGAGATCAGCTGGTCCAATTAGTTTGCCGTTCTTAATCTGCCATCCAAGAGCTATGATCCTAGGTGGTCCATCAAATCTTGTTACACGAGCATATCTCTGGGATACGGGCATGAGTGGTCCATGGTGACTGCCCCTCATCCATCCAGCTACTAAGTGTGGGAAGGCAAAAGCCTCCAGTACTTCACCAACAGCTGGTAATCCGTGTTGTGCACGTACAATAGCTACTGGATCGTCTTTACCAACATATTTACCAGCTATAAGATTTAGTCTTTCAGTGCTTACTACGGCCGCTTGTAAGCCATCACTTTTCCTATAAACAGCCTTTATAACATATCTACTTGGAGTACCGATGAGAGCAAGTATATCATACATTTCTTCTGGGGCATTCAATTTAACACTTTTACCTTCAAATACGTCATAAATCTCAAATATGAACCCATCATGCATCTTGGGATCAATTACTAATCCAGCAGTATTAAATGGATCTGCAAATACTCTGAATAGTGGTAGATTGAATGCGCCGGGCTCAGTCTTATCAGCATGAAATGTTATTACTGGCTCACTAGGTCTTTCTTCGAATTCTATCTCTGCAACACCAGGACCCATACCACGTACATTACCTGAAAAAGCCTCACTTAAAAGATCCTGGCCTGCAGCATATAATCCTAATTCTCTAGCAATCTTTGCGGCTTCTTGAAAAGCTTGCCATGCAAGTCCGTGAATATCTGGGTGATCAACACCCTTATCATGAGTCATAATTAACTGTATATCGTCCCCAACATGAGTTACATAGAAATCTATTATAATACCCTTCCTTTTAGCCTCAGCAAGTATCTTTGTACAGGCGGCTAACTGATCTGGATGAGGCATGTAGTGTCCAGCAAGGGATCCAACATCCGCTTTAATAATTGAAAGAGTTGTTTTCTTAGCCATACGTAGTTCACCATATATGAATTAATGATTTCATTTTGTATTTATATGTAGAAGGGTTTAAAAATGTTATTTTAAACATCTATATAATATCTTGGAGAATATACTTTAATTTTTTAAATATGTGTTTAAATATGCGTTTCGCCATGCTTTTCATAAGTTTCTTCAAGCATATAATATTCTCCGCGGCTTTTCTGGTATCGATCAAGATATGATCCTGGCTTATTAACACGTGGTCTACCAGTAACCGGATCACGTCTGAAGGTTATGTCAAGTTCCTTAAGTAACATATTAAATCCTGTCTTAAGATCAACTGGTTTTAGGGCCTTGCCTATTATACCCGGCTTGCCAGTAAATACTACAATTCTATCGGCAACAAAGTTTTGAAGCATAAGATCGTGTTCTACAATGAATGCTGTAACGCGTTTTTCCTCAATGATGCGTCTAATAACTCTTGCAATACCGAGTCTTTCTTCAACATCAAGGTATGCTGATGGCTCATCAAGTAGATAAAGCTGTGCTTTTCGCGATAATGATACAGCGATTGCTAGTTTCTGCAATTCGCCTCCACTAAGGTCTCCTACATAGCGATCAAGCATTCTATGTAGCCCGAGCTTTCTAATAAGTTCTGCATAAATCCATGAAGTAGGATTTAATGAATTTGGATCAGCTAATCTAAGATTAGCTGCTACAGTATCTCCGTCAAAAATCTTTGGTGATATTTCTTGGGGCTTATAACTAATTTCTTCAACGCCAATAAGCACTTCTCCATCGTCAGGCTCTAATTCTTTTCCTAATAGTTTAATGAAGGTAGTCTTTCCAATACCATTAGGCCCGAGAATACCTATGATCTCTCCCGGATAAGCTTCTCCGGCTTCAACTAGCAATTTAAATCCACTACCATAACTTTTCATCATAGAGCTCCACTGGACTATAGGATAATCCGTTGTTGGTGATACCTTCTCTGATACTAGTATCCTAAACCTTATTGCCTCTTTTCTAATTCTCATATTTTCCGCAGGTAGATATCCCTGTAGATAATGGTTTATGCCTACTCTGACACCATAGGGTTTGGAGACAATACCATATACTCCAGGCTCACCATAAATCACAACTACATTATCCGATATATAGTCTAGAACAGTTAGGTCGTGTTCTATGACAGCTACATACTTGTTAGATACATTAATGAATTCATGGATTGCCTTAGCTATTCTCATTCTTTCTCTAACATCGAGATAACTGCAGGGCTCGTCAAAGAAGTATGCATCAGCATCCTTTACAAGTACAGCTGATATAAGAAATTTCTGTAACTCGCCTCCACTAAGGTGTTTAATATTCCTGTGTGTAACCTCTCTTAAACCCATATAATCTATGACATCTCTATATATTCCCCGTTCATCAGCTCTTTCAAGTAGATCTTTTACTGTACCCTTCAACGCTCGTTTAGCAAGTTCTACGTATTGGATCTTAACAACAGCCTTGAGTCTACCATCAGCTAGATTCTTTAGATAATTCTGTAATTCTGTTCCACGAAATCTTCTAATAATTTCATCCCATTCAGGAGGCTCTTTATAATTACCGAGATTAGGTCTTAAGAGCCCACTTAAGATTTTTATCGATGTTGTTTTGCCACTGCCATTCCTACCTATAATACCCAATATTTTACCTTTTTTAAGCATAGGTAAGTTGTATAGTTTAAACATATTCTCTCCATATCTATGGACAACATTTTTTTCAAATTCCTCTGGTATGTTAACAATAGATATTGCTTTAAACGGGCATTTCTTTATACAAATTCCACAACCAATACATATATCCTCATATATAACGGCTACTTTTCCGTCTGGAGAGAGTTCTACAGCTTTCTTAATACCTCTTCTATTAATTGGGCAAAATCTCATGCACTCCAAATTACACTTATTAGGTTTACAATATTCTCTATCGATTACTGCTATTCTCGCCAAATTGATCCCCTAAGATCCCTTGCACATAAATATACCGATATATGAATATGAAATGGATAATCCTAACTTATATAGCTTAGTAAAAATCTAAAATAATATGAATGATATAGATGATGAGTGGTGACGGCACGGACAAGAGACTTCTTGGATGAAGACCTAGCATTATCTGAGATTATCTAGGAGAAATGGGTTAGGAGATGCTATTACTCAGCTCCACCTTCTTCGGCTTCGAATGATTCTAAGAATACTTCATAATATTCCTGTAGCATTTCTCTTTCTTCTGGTGTCAATACTCTTTTAACACCTTTTGTAGCTTTTGCAGTAGCAACTCTTTTTTCCACCTCAACCTCGTATGATATCTTGTATTTTTCTCTAGAAGATTTGTCCATTTCAATCCTATGACCACACTTGCTGCACTGTAGGTATATTTTTTTACCAGTTTTTGTTGGTACCATTAAACCCCCGCATTTGGGACAGAATCTTACCATTTAATCTACACCATTTATCATGCTTTGAAATCTTTTTTAGTTTAGGTATAGACCCCCTATATAACCTTTCTATTAATAAACTAGTTAACTGGTTAAATCACGGCTTCTACATAATGGAAAAGTTTTTAATCCAACCATGTGTAGGATTATTTTGAAATCTTAAAGAATTCCTAGGTGAAAAGGAGATGCTGTTTCGCGAGGAAGAATGGTGGGAAGAAGAGGAATTAGAGCTTGAAGAAGAGGAAGAATGGGAAGAAGAGGAGGAATGGTAGACAATAGTTAGAGTCATTCATAAAATAGATAAGTAATGTCTAGTAATTTTAGTGATTATGATTTTTTCATTAACTTCTAGGTCAATGGAAGGTTCTATATCGTAAACTTCTTTAAATCGGGCAGACAATCTCCAGTCTTTCTCTTGGCATTTTCTACAATAAACAAGTATATCTTTTAAATCATTTAATAAATCCTCTATGCATTCCCTATGACATGTTATAATGAGTTTAGATTTTTTGTTAATATATTTATTTATAATGTTTATAGTGTCGATAAGCTGTCTTTTAGCGAAAATAATTGATAATAGAAGTAGAGCCCTGTTGTGGATCTTTTTCTTCCGTTTATGAAGTACGTTATAAGTATAAAGTGTTGCTAATGCCAAGACTCTTATTGACGGAATAGTATACATGGGAGCTAATGCTATTATTGAACCTTCATATCTACTCATAATTTCTGAAAGTCCTTCAAGAATGGAAGTGATTTCATCACTAAAATTACATACATAGATATATCCATGAACTTCATTTTTGTGAAATTTTAATCTATATGAGTATGGTTTAAAGATTAGTATTTCTGGTATTATGTCATGTAAGTTCTCCATTTTTCTTATACCCTGTTTTAAAGAGATAGGTTTTATCTTTATAATGAATTTCCTGATCGTATAATACTTGTATTTGTAGTTATTCGTTAAGGTATTAATTTAGAAATCAGACCTTCGAAACAGCTAGTAATTCTCGTTTCTTTCTTAATTTTATTAGATGAGTTATATAACCTGCTATTTTATTCCTTATTCTTTTAGACTCGGTATTTATGAGTCTTTTAACAACCTCTTTATTATGTTCAAAGTCCGTTGTAAACAAATCAGGGTACTTTTCTAGCAGTTCTCTAGCAGTTCTTTTAACTAATCTTATTCTAACTTTACCCATGTTATCTCCCTCTAAGTTTTATACAGATAGCGGGGGAGTAGTAGACAGCTATATACGTGGAATTGTAATAGATATTTATAAAACTTTACACATTTTCCGCAAAGCTAGGATTTCTTGTGCTAGCACTCCCAGCATCGCATAATCGGATCATGAGAGTAGGGTTTATATAGAACCTCTCTCATGGTATTTGATTAGATAGAATCATTAATACTTATCATGGAGGGTGATGGAAGTGTCCACTGGACCTATGACCGAGCCTATGGGTGTACCTGTACTTATATTAAAAGAAGGCACACAGAGAACTGCTGGTAGAGATGCGATTAGAACAAACATTATGGCTGTAAGAGCAGTAGGAGAGACTTTAAGAACGACTTATGGCCCTAAAGGAATGGATAAAATGCTTGTCGATACCCTTGGCGATGTAACGATCACTAATGATGGTGCAACCATTCTAGATAAAATGGATGTACAACATCCAGCGGCTAAAATGCTTGTACAGATTGCTAAGGGACAAGATGAGGAAGTAGGTGATGGCACTAAGACGGCAGTCATATTCGCTAGTGAATTATTAAGGTTTGCGGAAGAACTACTTGACAAGAATATTCATCCTACCCTAATAGTTAGTGGTTTTAGGAAGGCTCTAGAAGAATCTATCAAAAAACTTTACGAAATTGCTGAGCCAATAGATGTTAATGATGAAGAGATACTTAAGAAAGTGGCAAGAACATCGTTAACAAGTAAAGCGGTCCATGGCGTTAGAGAGTATTTTGCAGAATTAGCCGTTAAGGCTGTTAAACAAATAGCTGAGAAGCGTGGTGATAAATACTATATTGATCTAGATAATATACAGATAATTAAGAAGCATGGTGGAAGCCTATTAGATACACAGCTAGTCTATGGAGTAGTCCTTGATAAGGAGGTTGTTCATCCAGGAATGCCTAGGAGGGTAGAGAATGCAAAAATTGCCCTATTAGATACACCATTAGAGGTTGAGAAGCCAGAAATAGATGCAGAAATCAGAATAACCGATCCAAGTCAAATGAGGGCATTCCTAGAGGAGGAAGAAGAAATTCTTAAGAAGATGGTTGAGAAGATTGCTGGTATTGGTGCTAATGTTGTTATTTGTCAGAAGGGTATTGATGAGGTTGCTCAGCATTTTCTTGCTAAGAAGGGTATTTTGGCTGTAAGACGTGTAAAGAGAT
>Ga0180301_10003942_pt1 | contig 11516 bp, 11 predicted proteins | sample GuaBasSediGuay16_FD_121797 | JGI IMG/M metagenome (GOLD analysis project Ga0180301, IMG submission 121797) | Subseafloor sediment microbial communities from Guaymas Basin, Gulf of California, Mexico - Guay16, Core 4569-2, 12-15 cm | ecosystem: Environmental > Aquatic > Marine > Hydrothermal... | reverse complement strand
GTATATAATTGAATGCAGCGATATGGTAATTCCTTCGGGAATGGAGCGGGATGACCAATCTTTTTTGCTTGAACTGCGGGAAATTGCCAGACACTTTTTGTATATTCCAAAAATTCTTCCTTTGTTATTGTGCTCTCTCTTTTTTGGGGGTTTGCGCGTGAAAATGTATGTTTGCAAAAGACGAGAATATATTCATGAATATCTCGGAGAATAGCATTTTTTGGAGACAGCCAGGTTCCCCACGCAGTCGATGGACTGGCGCTGGTGTTCTTATCCCAAATCAATTCACCTCGCATAAGAAAACCCAGATCGAGCATATCTTCTATTATGAACGATGCGAGTGGAATATATGGTTTTCTGCCCAGATTGGCAACATTTATGCAGACGCGACCGCCGGGAACCAAAACTCTATAAGTTTCTTTCCAAACTCTTTTAAGGAAAGCGAGATATTCTTTAAGTGTCAAATCATCATCATAATCTTTCCCGACATTATATGGCGGAGAAGTAACCATTAGATGAATGCTATTGTCGGGAAGTTCTTTCATATTTTCACTGGAAGAGCCAATTATCTTGTCGAGAAATTCAGTAGGTATTTTGTTTTCGATATATTGAACCTTTTTTTCTTTTACTTGACCTTCATATAAACGGCTCGAATAAAAACTCGATGAATCATGTCCTATTCTTCCGGGTGAACCAAAAGAACTTGTTTTTGTGCCGCCATTTTTTTTGTTATTTATCATTTAATCTCCCCTCCAATAATCCAGCCATCTTTTGTATGGATTATAATTAACATCTCGTTTCTGCCATTCGATTTGGATATTTTTTGTCGCCTTGTCCTCGATTAGACTTGATAATGCTTCCTTTGTTATTTCGACTCCTCGCGGATTTGTTCCCGGTTTCGGCAGTTTAATATAATTATTCCTTCCGATTGAATCGAAAAGTCTTTTTTGCACATCCAATGGTATATAATAAAATCCACCTATATCATCCCAGACAATTTGAATGAGTATAATATCGCAATGGGGATAATAATTTCGTCTAAATTCCTTTGCTTTTTCGGCATCGACTGTCCAAATCAATTTCACACCACTAAAGCTTTTTCCAGTAATAGTTTTTATCGAAATCGGTTCATCATAGACTTTCACATCGACTTCCGGTTCGGTAATCGGAATTTCACTTTCTACATTGGCTTCACCGAATTTGTATATAAGTAAGGCAACAATTATCTGTTCACGAAGCGAACCTACCTGCATTCCAATTCTTCCAGCTCGCGAGCTTTCAATTTCAGCCAGTTGAAATAAATAGGGTAATTTACGCTGGATTCTTTCAACGGTTGTTTCATCATCGAATAATTCTATGATTCTATTTGTCATTGATTTATCCGTAGTTTATCCTATAATTTTTCACAATATAATAATAAATTTAAACCAGACAAGTGGAAAAATTTCACTCTACTATGTGTTCTCATAGAATGTATTTCCTAAAGGTAGAGGATTGCTTATGGAATTTTTTCTGCTTCGAGAGAAATATTCGTTATGTTCAAATGCTCGACCAAAGCTGTTTTCCAGCGAAGTGGTATGATTTCGCTGGAGTTTCGGTGAGTAATGTGAATTTATGACGAAATTATCTATTTTCCAATCGAGCGAGCAGATTTTTTGCTTTTATCCTGCTGAGTTTGAATCCGAGGTCATCTTTGGGGTCTAGTCCGAGAGCGAGCCCCAGAAACATCGGATAATAGAGGATAGGCAATTTATATTCTGTCTCGAATTCACGCTCGATTTTCTTTTGATTTCCCTCATACATCACCGAGCAAAACGGACAAATCAACACCAGCGCTCCAGTATCTTTACTGGATACGCTATCCAATTTTTTCTTCGCCATTTTCAGCGATGTTTCCTCTTTTACTCCCAGTATAGAACCGCCACAACACATTTGCCAATCGGAATATGGGACAGCTTTTGCACCGGTTACTTCGATAAGCTCATCCAATGAATGCGGATTCTCGGGGTCATCGTAATGGTCGTATATTTCCGATGGTTTCAAATAATGGCATCCATAATGTGTGGAAACCGTTATACCATCCAGCGGTGTGGTTATTTTCGCTCGAATTTTATCCAGTCCGTAGTCCTGATGAAGCATCCTGGCGAAATGTTTCACCTCCACATTACCATTATATTTCAGCCCCAGTGATTTTAGTTTCCCGTTCATCTCATTTCTGAATTCGGGGTCATTTTTTGCGAGATGATTAGCCTCTACCAAAGTTTCGGCACAGGCACTACACAGTGTGATAATATCGAGATTTTGCTTTTCTGCCAATGCCAGATTTCGCATCGCCATAACAAAACCTGCTTCATTGCTGGTGGAACGAACCGGAAATCCGCAACAGGAGAATTCCTCGATATCCACGAGTTCTATTCCCAGTTTATCACATACTTTTCGAGTGGAAAGTTCATAATTTAAGCCTCTGGTAGGGACAGTGCATCCCAGAAATAGAGCGTATTTCATTCTGCACTCCTTGTTTCTATTCTTGGTTTATTTCCTCGGATTCGACTAATTTATCTATGCCGATTAATTCATAAATTTTTCTAATTGGTTCGGGTTTTTCAGGAATTCTGGGCAATTCGAGTTTTTCTCTGCGGTCGTTCAAATCGCCCACCTCATATAATCGCCCGAATTTGTATATTTCCGATGCCTGAACCTGAAATGCAGGATGAGTAATACCATTCCTGACTGCGATATTTTTCAGCGCCATCATAATATCGGTGATAGATACGCCCTGCGGACATCGTTCTTGGCAGGATGAGCATCCCGCGCATAACCACATAAAATCACTGTTGAGGACATTATCTTTCATCCCGAGAACTATCATACGAATTATTTTTCGTGGATTGAAAGCCTCATCGACCTCATTTACCGGACAGGATGCGGTGCAGGTGCCACAGGTAAAACAATGCGATATTTTCTCTCCACCTCTTTCTCGCATTACCTCGTAGCGGAATTTTGGGTCGAGTTTATTTACTTCTATCATTATTACCTCCCATTTCATAATCGATTATTTTGTTCACAATTTCTGGGAAACAATCCTGCAATTTAGGGGACAATCGAGTAGAAAATACAGTCAATTCATCTACCTCGATAGCATAAATCGTAATATCATCAGGAATGTTATCCTCGATTTTTTTCGCCAGTGCAATAGCACCGGGCAAATTCACTCTATGTGGCGATGCCAATCGAACTGTGCCATCCAAATCGTGTAGTGTCAATTTATACACAGTGCCGACCTCTCCTCCGCGAATTATGGAATCGACAATGACTGCTCTATCATAACCTCGAATTTCATCTACGATATGAAAACCGCCGAAACTGCCGGTGCAATAATCATAACCATTGTCAGTTCCGAATCGTCGTTCGAGTTCCTCCACCACTTTTATTCCGATAGCATCGTCGGTAAGGATTGGATTTCCCAATCCCAGCATCAATGTTTTCTTATTCTCGTTCATCATTATAAAATTATATTCCTCTGGTCATTTTCTTGAACAAATTTCCGTTTTTAGTGTAAATCTCGATTTCCGTAGGTGTTTCGCCCGCGAAATGAGTAGCGCAGGAGAAACAAGGGTCGTAAGCACGGAATGCCATCTCTACCATATTCAGTTTTCCCTCGGAGACATCGAAACCGTTAACCAAAGCCTGCGCCGCCTTTTTTATGGACATACACATCGCACCGTGGTTGAATGCAGTGGCGACTATAAGGTTCAACTTGGTGACCAACCCATTTTCATCCGATTCATAATGATGAATCAACGAACCACGAGGCGCAGCGATAGCGGAGATACCGACTCCAGTGATTCCATCGGGTAGGTTTCGCACTTTGGGATTGGTGATTTCAGGGTTTTCTGCCAATTCGACTAATCGCTCGGCAGCATAAAGCGCCTCGATTGCTCGTGCCCAGTGATAAGCGAGAGTGTGGTGAACCGGTTTCCCAAGTGTCTGGATATACTTTTCATATTCTTGTTGAGCTTTCGGAGTGGGTATTTTGTCGATTACATTTAATCTTCCCACCGGTGCGGAGCGCATAATTCCGCTGTCTGGTCCATCCACCAATCCTTTCCAACCGATATTTTTCAAAAACGGGAATTTCAAATAACTCCAGGGTTCGACATGCTCGGCAATATAATCCAGATACTCATCTGCGCCGAATTTTGCGATTTCGTCGCCATTAGGATTAACCACTCGTAATTTTCCCTCGTAGAAATTCAGTTGGTTATCATCATCTACTAACCCGATATAGTTAGTTTGATGGTAATAAATATCTTTATTCAGGATAATGTCCAGGTATTGCTTGTTCCCGAGTATATGTTCGTGGATAACTTGAAGTGTGAACATAGCGAAATCGACCATCGACTTGCCCATACGAAGTATTTCCTGACGCTGTTCCTCGGTGATAGAGTGAGATACACCACCGGGGATTCCATAAACTGGGTGAGTAGATTTTCCGCCTAACATATCCTCGATTTTCACCGCATAGGTTCGATTTTTGATAACTTTCTTGCCGATTTCGAGACCTACTTTTTCTATAACCCCGATTAGATTTCGTTTAGCGGGGTCGGCTTCCGGACCGACCAGAAAATCTGGCGCTGGACCGAGTGCATAAATGTGTTCTATATGACTCTCGAAAAAATGTGCACAATATCCTAATTCGCGAAGCATTTTTCCGGTCGGCGGCGGTTCCACACCATACACATTATCCACAGCCTTGCTGGATGCGATATGATGAGCCCAGGGACAAACTCCGCACAGTCGAGTGACCAATCTGGGAAGTTCTTCCACCGGTCTGCCTTTGCAAAACTCCTCGAAACCTCGTAATTCTACTACTTGGAAATAGCAATCATCCACATTTCCATTATCATCGAGGAAAATAGTGATTTTTGCGTGCCCTTCCAATCGGGTTACAGGGGCTATTTCAATTGTTTTCCTGTCCATTATTCCTCCTGTTTTGTTTTATCGAGTAATGAAGTTGGGAGTGTAAAGCGATAGAAATATCCGAGTGGGTCTTTGATTTTATCTACCAATTTTAATATATCCTCATCCAATCCTTCCAATTCTGGAGTAATAATAGAAGCGATAGCAGATAGAATCGCTCCACCCTGGTCTTCCATCTCCGCAGTGGGACCCATACATCCTCTACAGGGCATATTAGCCTCCATACAAGGTGCGCCACAGCCAGCTCGAGTAGCCGGTCCGATACAGATTATTCCCTGTTCAAGAAAACATTTTTCCTCATCGGGAATAATCTCGGTAATATATTTTATATCCTTCATCGATACTATTTCAGATTTTTCTCGAGGACATTCATCGCATACAATTTTCTGGGATGCGATTACGGTTCCTTTAGGCGGCAGTTCAGACTTACCTGCCACGAAATCCGATAGCATTTGAAGTATCTGAAGGTTCATATCATAAGTCGGTGGACACGCAGGAACATAATAATCCACATCTATAACTTCATCCAATCTTTTTACTCGCTCGTAAAATTTTGGCAAATTTAATTTATGCCCATTATCATCGCTCCATTCCTCCTGTGGATATACCTTTTGGGGATTATCTGTGGAGTGAGTGGTTTCATAGACTGTGCGGAAGATATTTTCCTTGGTAGTATCATTTGCCAGTCCGGGGATACCACCGAATTGAGCGCAAGCGCCATAAGCAATCACTATCTGGCATTTTTGCCGAATAATGTGAGCGAGTTCCTCATTTTCGGAATTACGCACTGCACCGTGGTAAATTCCCAGCGTGATGGACTTATCGGGCATCGCCTTCAAATCCTTATATTTCGTATCTATCAGTGTGGGTGCAAACACTATATCTGCGATTGCCAGCAAATCAAGCAATTTCTCTGACAGGTTAACCACAGCAATATCACAGCCCACACAACTTGCCCCTCGCTTGAGGGCTATGGTAATTTTGTCCGCCATCAACGCCCTCCTTTCATATCGGTGAGAATTTTTTTCATTCGTTTTGTTTCGTAATTGCATCCCCATTCCAGTCGTAATTTATCTGGTGGGATGCCGAATTGTTCGAGTAATTTTCTGGTCAGGAAAATTCTTCGTCTGGCGTGGAAATTTCCCTTAACATAATGACAGGAATCGGGATAACATCCTGCCACTAAAACACCCTTTGGATTTTTGTCGAAAGTATGAAGTAATAGGCTTCCACTTATTCTTCCGGTGCAGGGAATCTCGAAGAAATTTACTCCCTCCAAGCCCTCCTCGACTAATGGTTTTGCCGCTGGATATGCACACCATTTGCACAGAAACGCCACCACATCGTTTTCCTTTACCTGCTTATCGATTAGTTCGAACATATCCTTATCCGACCATCCTGGAAGAGAATTAGCACCAGCGGCGCAAGTAGCGGTGCAAATTCCGCAACCCATACACATCGATTCATCGACCTTAATTTCCTCATCTTCCTCGTAGATAGCGCCATAGGGGCACACCGAAAGGCAAAGTTTACATTGTAATTCAGCACAGATATCGGAATTAATTTCTGCGACCGGAGTTTTCATTTCGGTATTCTTAAGCGAATTCATCACTCCCATAGCGGCAGAACGAGCATCGGCGATAGTTTCTGCGACATTTTTCGGATAAGCGGCGCCACCGCAGATATATATACCGCGAGGATTAGAATCCACAGAAAGTGATGCGTGAATATATGTAGTAGGAAATGCGCCTTTTTCTGATGAATCCAATGGTATGCGAAGTTTTTTCAATGTTTCTTCGTCCCCAGTATATCCATGATTGACAATCACATAATCGGCAGGGATTTTTATCTTCTCGCCCAATGTTATATCCTCGGTTATCACGAATAATTTGCCATCTATTTGCTCCACTTTGGATGGTCGCCCTTTGATGAAAGTAACATTGTGAACATCTCGAAGTGTCTTATACAATGATTCGAATTTACCATAAACTCGAATATCCATATAGCAAGAATATACATTACAATCCGGATTCATATCCTTGATAAGTTTAGCCTGTTTAAGTCCTATAAAACAACATACACGGGAACAATATGGGAGGAAATTTTCATCTCTGGAACCGGCACAATGAATAATTACCACATTTTTTAATGAATCTGAGTCGATTTCGCCACGGCTTATCTGCTCCTCGAATTCGATAGGGGTAAGGACATTTTCATATCTTCCATATCCATAGGCAGTGACTTTTTCTATATCATAGGAGATAAGACCGGTGGCAACGATAATAGCTTTTGTATTAATCTGCTCGGTTTGATTGTCTTTTTTGATTGTAATCTTGTAATCGCCGAGTTTTCCTGAAACCTTCTCAATTGTAACACCAGCCCGGATTTCCACATTATCTAATTCCAGAACCGCATCGATTAATGGGTCTATGGTATGTGAATTTGGCATTCCCTCGGGATATAGCAGATTCAATCTTCGGAACATACTTTTGAGGTCTTTTTCCTTATCTATCACGATTACTTTGAAATCCTGTAATCCCAAACATCTGGCGGATTCCAATCCTGCCAATCCACTACCGATTACCATCACATCGCAAGATGGATTTCCATTCATATTACCCTCGCTTACTATTTTTGTTTTTATCTCTAACTTTCTTTTAATATATCATAATTTGAGAACTTTTCTTTTTGCGTCAAGCTAAATTTCTACATTTTCTATTCTGCGATTAGCTTTATCAATTCAGCTTTCTGGATATAAAAATCTGTAATTGCTGACACTCTCTGAAATTGTGCTTGTTCCAGCATTAGTTCGGCATCTAACAATTCCAATAATGTAGCACTACCCATTTCGAATCGTTGTCGAGTTGCAGAAAGAGTGAGTTCAGCGTCCTCCACTTGCACCTCGGATACCTCGAAACTTGCCGACGCCTCCAGCATTTTTCGATAAGCATCGCGAATTTGTTGTCTCGTAAATTGTCGAGTTTTCTGCTGTGAATATTTAGTCATCATATATTGTGCATTTGCACTTTTAATGGCGGCAATTCTGGATGTCCCAGAAAACAATGTCCAACTCAACGAAATTCCAAAGGATGATGAACCATCATTATCGAGTTCAGAAAAGCCCACCGGCATTTCTCCACCACTCCAGCCCCAGCTGCCCGATAAAGTCAGGCGAGGAAGATAATTTAAATATGATGACCAATAATTCAATTTCGCCGAGTTAGAATTCAACCGAGATTGTAGATATTCTCTGTTTTTATCGTATTTTGTTAGATAGCTGTCCAAATCATCGATTTCTTCGGTAGGAATGGGGATATGAGTAGTATCGGGTATGAACATAGTATCAAGTGGTATATTAAGAATGAAACACAGCTGTTCTCGCGCCTGCTGGACAGAATTTTCTGCCTGAATTTTTGCCAATTTTTTCTGAGCCACCTGAACTTTCATTTTCGATACATCGACATCGGACACAGCGCCCAATTCACGCTTTTGTAAGATAATTGTCTGCTCATCCTTCGCTCGTAAAAGTGATTGTCTGGCTATTTCGTATTGCATTGTCGCCTTTACGAATGCAAAATATGCAGAATACACTTGATATCGGATATTTCCGATTACATCATTTAATTTTAGTTTTGCTATATCCTTTGAAATTTTCGCCTGTTTCAGCGATATAATATCCTGTCCGCCGGAAAACAGCGGAAAACTCGCCGACAGACCCAGAGAATATCTATCTCGAGAATAAAGGAACTGGTCGTTTCTAATGTAAATTGTTTCTTTATCGTATCTTCTCCAGTCTGCCGAAGCCGATGCGGATGGTAAGAATTTACTCCACACGGAAAGATATTCGGCGGAAGCCTGTTGGTATTGTTGTGATGCCGATAACACATCTATATTGGAGCTTAAAGCTATTTTTTCGGCTTCCTCGAGAGTAAGAATATTATCTGTAGTTATGGTCTGTGCCTGTTGCGAAAAAATCGCTCCCAATATTAAAAATATAGGAAATATTATGGTTAGTCTTTTCTTTAGCATTTCTGAATACCCCTTTTATTCAGGTTCAGTTTCTTTTTCGGCTATTCGGTGGAAATTTTCTTCCTGGTTTAAATTCGGGTTTCTTAATAACTTTTACTTTATCTCCCTCCTTTAGTTCTCGCAATATCTTAAATGGACCTATAACAATTTGGTCGCTTTCGGTGAGACCATCAGTAATTTCTATGAACCTATCGTCCGATATTCCAGTTTTCACCGGTTTTTTTTGAGCAATTCCATTCTCGATTATAAAAACTGCCTCACTTTCTTTATCGGTGATAGTATCGCGATATGCGACAATGGAGGATAACGGAATCGCCAGCACAGAATCGTGTATGGCAGTGGTGATAGTAGCTGTGACCGACATCCCTGGTCGAAGTTCTTTGGATGGATCGAGGATGGCAATATCCACATAAAAGACGGCGCGAGTTTCCTCGCCACCGACAGATTGGACATTAGCCTTATGAGCTATCTGGACAACTCTGCCATCGAAAAATGTATCAGGCAATGCATCCAGTTCGATTTTTGCATATTGTCCCAATTCTAAGTCCACGATATCTGCTTCATCCACTTCTACTTTTGCTTGCATATCGGTAAGTTGAGCAATTTGCATAATCACGCTGCCGGGATTATTCATAGTTCCTACCACTACAAATTCACCCTTTTCCGCCTGAACCGATGTAACTATTCCATCCATTGGCGCTGTGATAATAGTTTGTGAGAGATTATTATTGGCTTCTTTCAGTGCAGCTCGAGCCGATTCCAATTGTGCCTCAAAAATATCCACTTCGGTCTTTGCAGAAATGAAAGCATCTTTAGAAACAGCACCAGATTTGTATAGTTCTGATATTCGTTTGAAATTCTCTTTGGCTTTAGATAGATTAGCCTCTACCTGACTGACCTGCGCCTTGGCTTTATTTACTGCTGCCAGATACCGTTCGCGATTAAGTTTTACCAGAGTATCGCCGAGTTTCACTGTGTCGCCTTCTTCCACATACAATGTTTCTATTTTCTCGGTGACCTCGGCAGATATGTTCACATCGCTTTTCGGTTCTATTCGACCGAACGCTATCACTGTGGATTTTATTGTCCTCGGCTCAACATTCCCCACCTCTACGAGTTTCTCTTTGCTACCCGTAAATCGAGCGAAAATAGCCAATGCAAAAATGACCAGAACGACTAATATTATTATTACCCACAGATATTTTTTCATTTTTACCTCTCAATCTTATAAATTGCCCATTTTTTATTTGAATATACCAAAAATTTTCCACCTTCATCGGATTTAAGCCGAACAATATAATCCGCATTATATTTTTGTGCAAATAATCTTTTCTTCTCGAAAGACATTGTTGAATATTTTTCATTTAAATATTCAGGGGAATAAGCATTCGGCTGAAAATGTTGCAATCTATTCCACCAGGTCGTATCCAAACCTGGACCGCTTTTCCAATAGAATACTATACTGCCTCTAAATTGCAAGGAATATAGAGGGGATATGAAGATATTTGTATTCAATTTGTCCAAGATTGAATTTCCTTTCTGAATAATTTTGCAGTGTGCGAATCGATGGCGCAAAATCTGATTGTCCTGATAGAAGTATGTGAATTCAGGATAAATTTTCGGGTTTCTTCAGTAATTATTTTTACTCCCAGCTCTTTCGGGAAACCGAATATTCCCGTGCTAATCGCCGGAATGGAGATGGATGAACATCCCAATTTATCGGCTTTTTTCAATGAGTTTATTACTGCATTGCGAAGTTTTTCTTCCTCATCGCCTTCACCCCAGCGCGGACCGACGGCATGAATTATATATCTGGTTTTCAATTTTCCGCCAGATGTAAGCGCTACATTTCCCGCTGGCACTATTCCGTTTCTTTTTACCCATTGGCGAGATTCTACGATTATTTCATTCCCGCCTTTTCGCACGATAGCGCCTGCTATTCCGCCGCCGTGAGCGAGATTGGAATTCGCCGCATTAACAATGACATCAGAACACTCATCGGTTATATCACCCAGAACCGCAATAAATTCGACATCATTTATCTTTCTTTCGATGAGTTTTTTATTCATAATTTCTCCTCAAATCCACATATTCTATTTAACTATATAACACAGTGCAAGCTATTTTTGTCGAAGTATTGAAATAAAAAAATTGCTCGCTTGAAAATGGTTTTTCAATTAAATTGACACAGCAAATTAAAAGAGCGAGAAATGAATTTAGGGGAATTAAACCGTGAAATACTCGATGATATCCGAGAATGGAGTAGGGGACGCAATCCCATATTTCGAATAATATTACTCCTTTTCTTTCTATATATAGGCATCAGGCATCTGGCAGACCCGATGTTCAATAGTATATTCAAATCATTGAATCTGGGAATTCATGAACTTGGACACATAGTATTCGGTCCATTCGGCGAATTCTTATCCATCGCAGGAGGGACTATCTTGCAATGTCTAATGCCAGTTATTTCTATGCTTATGTTCTACAACCAGCGAGATTATTTT
>Ga0180301_10003940_pt1 | contig 11518 bp, 15 predicted proteins | sample GuaBasSediGuay16_FD_121797 | JGI IMG/M metagenome (GOLD analysis project Ga0180301, IMG submission 121797) | Subseafloor sediment microbial communities from Guaymas Basin, Gulf of California, Mexico - Guay16, Core 4569-2, 12-15 cm | ecosystem: Environmental > Aquatic > Marine > Hydrothermal... | reverse complement strand
TTTTGAGTGGCTACTGCGATGAGATTGGTTAAGGTAGTGTCGTCTATGTCTGCCGTTGTAAGGTCGGCTATTAATCTTACATCGTTAGCCGTGCAGTAAGCCAATTATATCACCTTTGTAATGAGTACTGCAGCCATTGAGGCTATTGTAGAAAGAAAAAAGAACTGAATCTTCTTGAGCCAACTGATATCGGATTCCATTCTGGATAATTTTGCTTCCACTCTTCCTAATTCGTCATTGATTTTAGCAATGTGTCTATTAATCTCTTTGATTTGCTCCCATACTCTGTCTTTAGGCATACCTATCTCCTTTTTCTTCGTCGCCTGTACCTCCTCGTGTATTTCCTCCTTCGCTTCTTCTTTTTAGGTTTATCTACTTTACCATGCCCAAATCCATATGCTCCCATATCGTCACCTCAGTTTATATTCTGATGTACTCTATCTTGGCAATGAGGTCAGGCATATTCATTCCATTGCCGTTCTCTGCTTTAGCAAAGGAGACCACATCTCCTTTGTTCAGTATGTTGTTGCTGAGAGAACCCATATCATATTCGTCAAATGCACTAGCGTCAGTTCCATTTGCAAATGTCACGCTACAAATGGCTGCAGTTCCGCTTCCGTCTCCCCCTTTATTGATGAATTTAAGTATCATGTTATTTGTGTCCGCACCAGTAATCGCTGATGCTGGGATTATGCTGCACTTCGTTATCTTGCACTTAAACGGAGCTGCAAACACAGGTACCTCAGTTGTAGAACCCGCTGCAACTGCAGTAATACCTACCTGAACCTCTCTAGGCTTATTATACCAATACTTTCCCTTACCCATTTTTTCACCTCCTTTCGGTTATTAGAGAGCCTTCAAGCTCTCAATCCCCTTTCGGGAATACCGAAAATTAAAATAAAAAGGTTGGTTTAAGCGTCAGTGACGTATATTAGCACTATTGCTTTCTGTTGCAAAGCCTTGACATCGTACATGACGTCTAAGTAAATTCTGTGGGTCGCATCCGCCTTGAAGTACTCATAGTCCACTTTTGGCTTGCCGTCTTCTTGCCAGCCCACTACATATGCCACCTTAGACTTCACTGCAAAACAGGTGTGACCAGCGAGGTTTCCACCTGCTCCCCAGTCGCTTGCAGCAGGCACATTAGGAGTCGCTAAGACCTTGACGCCCATGTACTTACCTATTTCTCCGTTCAAAAGAACTTCGTTTCCACCGTACTCCGCAGCATTGGTGAACTGGCTATCCTTCAGCAGAGTACCTTCTTGCTCAGGAGCTACATACAGCAAGAAAGGTCTGTCCGCTTCAGGCATCCACTTCTGCTTCTTAAGTTCAGTAGCAGCATCCGCTATAAGAGCCGGCGATATTGTATCTCCAGTTTCCAAAGTGTTGGTGCTCGTTGCATCACCGCCGTAGAGACTAGCCGCAGGACTTGAAGCTCCCGTTACAGCAGACGCAATTGCTCCTTCCATGTCAGTCGTAAATCCATCAACCAGAGCCCTCTTTGCATAGTTCACTAAGTCCACTTGACTTTGCATCACAGTTCTGTTAGATATGCTAACTGCATACCTCTTTGGCGTTGGAGTGACCGTTACCGTGTCAAGGTTGGTTATTTCGGTCCACGTAACAGTAGTCGCTTCGGTAGTGGTTACAGTGGGGTTCAATATTGAAGACTCAATGGGCACGTCCAAGTCCTTGTTTCCCTTCGGAACGATGACTTCCTTAGCCCCTTGAAGCAGGTAAGCCTTCTCTCTGCCGAGAAGCACCAGTTCCTTGAGCCATATTTTACCTAAGAGACTGCTGATACCGGTGGAGCTAGTCGTGGTTTCGTTCGCTAGTTCAAAAGTTCCTTCTTTGTCAAGTTCGTCCACAACCAAGTTAAAATATTTGTACGTTTCCATTTTTACATCACCCGGTTAATCCTTGTTGTGCTTTCCTGAGGAGTTCTAACACAGCCATGTCCGTATTAAGAGGCGACTTAGCCTCTTGGACAGGCTGAGACTTAACCTCAGGTTCTTTGAGCTTGGCTTCAAGCTCCTTTACCTTTTCACTCAACTCCTCAATCACTTTCTTCTGTGCCTCTATTTTAGCCTCTAGCTCACTGTCCTTGTAAGGATAAGGATACTCTTTCTTCTTTTTCTTTTTTAACTCGTCTTCACTGTCTTCCTCTGGATATGGATACTTCTCCTTTTTCTTCTTGAGCATCTCTAATACCTTTTCAAGGAGGCTTATTTCGTCCTCCATTTCCTCGCTGTCCTTATAAGCCTTCGGATACTTCTCCCTCCATGCCTTAGCTGCATCCTTGATTGTAGCACCGGGATGCTCCTCAATGTACTTCTCCACGAATTTAATGTACTTGCTCTTAAGCTCCTCTATGATGTCTTCTATCTCCTTCAGAGCTTCCTCCTCAGAAAGCTCAGAAGGTTGCTCCTCTGCTGGCTGCTCTTCCTTTGGTTGTTCCTCTGCAGGTTGCTCTTGTTCCTCTTCCTTTTTAATTTCCTCCTCCATTTTTGCATCACCTTCTTTTTGTTCGGAGTTTAAAAATGTCGTCTTACATGCAGGATTGACGACTATGCTAAAGTTTTCAAAAACAAATTCTTTCATTTCTCCAGCCTCTGACTTACCTCTTAGTTTAGGGGATATGCCGAATTTGGCTCCAAGAGCTAACTTCTTGGCGAGAGAATCATCAGAGATATATAAGTCCCCGATAAGATTTTCACCATCGAACCTAATATTTTCCACTCTTCCTACCCAAGCAGGGACTTCATTGTCTTTATGGTCCACATACAAATCTCTAACTTTTGGGTTGTCCCAGTCAGTTAGTTGAAAAGCTTTTGCTATGGCTTCGGCAGAGTAATAATTTCCGTTGTGAATACCTGGGCTCAATAGAATGGCGTCGGGAATTTTATAAAAGGTAAAGCCGTTTCTCTCTAACTTTATGGGCACACGAACCTGTTCCCCGCTAAGATAGACATGAGCAACAAAATCCACACTACTTGCTACTGCTGGCATGGTTTACAACGTTGTAAATTTCGGATTTATATATTTTTAGATGAGACCTAATCTCTTCTGATGACGATAAACAGTGTCCTTTGCACAGCCTATAGTCTCGGCTATTTCACTTCTGGAATAGCCCTGTCTTGTCATCTTGAAAATAATGAGGATTTGCCTGTCTGTAAGTTTATACTGAAATTTTCTTCGCCCTGGTTTTTTCCTCATTTTATCTCAATTAATTCAGGTTTTACGCCAGGTTTAGCCCATATAAGGTATTTCTGTCCTTTCTTTTTTAATTCGGCTATAATTTCTTCTTTAGTGTGTTTGTCTGCGTATGGAGTTTGGTCTTCTGGAAAGTAGATGAGCCATTTTCTACTTCCGCCAACAGGAGCGTAACTTATAATTGCCCTTCCTTTGAGATGTTTACCATGATAGAAAACCTCAAAAAAGTGTTCTCTCCAAACTCCCATTTCATATGTTCCCCAGTCAATTGCGAAGAACTTAGCAAACTTCTTAGCAGTTGAACCAATCCCTCCAGGTTGAGTAATAAGAGGTTTCCTCTTTCCGACTTCTAACCAACTATGCGGCATGGCAAGTTTAAACGAGCCCTGCATTTTGTATTTTTCTTTGGTTTTAGATTGGTAAATCAACTTATCTGGATATTTCTCGCAGTTTTCTTTGGCAGTTCCGAAAAAGACGGTAAATCCCCAGAGGGTATTTCTGTCTACTTCATGTCTTAAATCTCCATGAATTGAGTGGTTGGTTTCGCACATGAGAGTTTTATCATCTAATTTTGTTTCTTCTTCTGTTAATCCTCTCCAGTGATGGTGATAAATAAACTGCCCCTTTCCAGACTTCGGATACATTCTAAACCAATTTTCTTTCCAAAATTTTTCTGCAGCTTCGGTATGCGTCTCTCCGTAATCGTTGTCTTCTCTAAGTTCTTTAACGGCTACTCCTATGCTGGTCACAATGTCTTCCAAATCGTCTATCGTTGAACTTGTGCTTCTGTCGGGTCTTGGATGCCTAAATCTCGGCTTATGAATGGAATATCTAATCCCTCTTGGGCTTTCGTGCCTCCAAACTTCTTCAACCATTATATCTGCTATACTTCCGATTGGCACGTCAAATTCTGTGTTGAACGTCTTTCCAAGTTTTAATACTTTCTTCCCATTTACCTCTACAACATATCTGCTGTCTATATATTTCATGTCTTTAGGTCTTAGTTCTACTCCAACAACATAATTGAAATTGCCCGCTTTGTTTCTGATTTTATCAATTATAATAGCATGGAAATCAACGAGATGTCTATATTTAATCCAAGCTCTGGATTTCTCGTCAAAGACATAAGGGGCGTCCAAATCTTTGATAACTGCTCCTTCCGAACCTTTTAATTTGGTCGCTTTTTCAATGGCTTTTTTTAATTCGTTTTTGTCAGCAGGAACGTAAAAAGCAGAAACGGGCAGAATTCTTGAATTGAATTTAAGCTTGCTGAGGACTTTTCTCCTTTCTCTGAGCGGAAGGTCTGTTATGTCTTTGTTGTAATAAACTATGTCCCAAACGTGCATTTTAATGTGTTTGTCGTCCACTTTCTTACCTGATTTTATCGCTCCAATAAATTTCATCAACTCATTTCTGCCTAAAGGTTCTTTGCCTTTGTAAGGGACCAATTCTCCGTCAATGATAATATCTGCATCTGTTAATGTTTTGGCTGCATCGCAAAGGGTCGGAAAAGCATTGCTAATGTCTTTTTCCTGTTCGGAAAATATTTTGACCTCTGTTCCTTTTTTGTGAAGAACTGCGTGAAATCCGTTATACTTCTTTTCCACAGCGTATTTAGCTTTTTCAATAGAAATCAATTCTTCTTCAATTTGCTGAAGTTTTTCAAGTTCTGTTTGCTTCTGGGCGATTTGAAGCTCGAGTTTTTGCAGCTTTTCTTCTAACTCTTTCTGTGCTTGCTCTAACTTTTGAAGCTCTTTTGTCATTATACCACCTTCAAAGCTTTTAGAACCTCTTCAATCTTATAAAATGCTGAGCCGTAGGGTTTCTGTGGCAAGTAAGGTTTGAACAGTTCGACTTTTTGCTGAGCCATTTCAACGGTTTCAAACGGGTTACAGAGTTCAAATTTCAAATCATATAAAGGAACGAAAGTATCGTGTGCTCCCTCTGGGTCTCCCCAAACGAAATGAAGTTTATCTTCAAATCTCGTTCCTTCGAACATTTTCCTCAATCTAACTTGCACCGCTCTCTTAAAATAATCGAAAAATTCTTCTGGGTCGTCTCTGATTCTAATTAGAATATCTACATCGTGAGGGTTGCTTTTGCCTTCGGCAGTTGAGCCAATTAAACAAATGGCTCCTTTAATTATCTTGAAATCTTTGAACTGTCTTAAGACTTGGTTTTTAATCGTTTCCTCTTCCAAAGTTAGTTCGTCTAAATCATCAACAATATGATGGTGAAAACCTCTCCTCTTCATTTCTGCGACTACCAATCTGTGGGCGTTGAATATATCTTCAATCGTAAGCATCTTATTTTTTAATCTGTGGTAGAGTTGGTGAAGCCTTAAATGAAGCATGAGAATCTCTTTGTCTGGAGCTTTTTTAAGGGCTTCTGGAGTTATATCTGTGATTTTCATCAACTCTTCTTCATCTGAAATCAGTTCAACTCTCTTAACAAAAGTCTGCACTCCTTTTGGTATCTTTACAGGAATAGGCTTGCGGAAAGGCTGAAATTCAAACTCATAAGCGTAGAACTCTCTTTTATTGTTCCACCACTTTTTCCTTTCTTCGTCTGTTATTTTGTGTAAAAATCTCAACTTCTTAAATTCTTTAAGGTCTATCTTTTTAGGAGGCTTGAGTTTTATAACTCCATAAGCGAATGCGTCTGAAACTAAAAACAGTTCTTTATTAACCATATTTGGAAAGTTTTTGCTTTTAACGATGAGATGCTTAGTCCCTTCGTAAATCATTCTGGCATGTCTCGGGACGAGATACAGTCCTTCTTTTGTTTCGTGGGCTAAATTTTTGGTTTCAAGAACGAGCCCGTCGTATGCTACTTTAAAACCGTATTCTTTCAGTTCTTTCTCTAACTGTTCGTGAGGAGGACAACTGTGACCTATTTGAGTAAAATAGAGTTCATGAGGTTTAAGTTTTAACAATTCATTTACGACGTGCCAAATATTTAAATGACCCTTTAACTTGCCTTTGCACATAGCCCCGTCTAAAATGACAATTTCTGAATTGCTGATTGCATTCTTTAAATGTCTTGCTCTGTCGGAAAAGAAGAAGTCTTCATCTACATCTTCGGCGTAGAGAACTCTCCCGATTTTCCAAGCAAGAGTTGGGTCAAATTTTGGAGTTAGAACTGCGTGTTCCACAGGGATTGGCATAGCGTTGTACTTACCTACACGAATTGCTTTCAGCGGTTCAACAGGGATTAATTCTGCCTGAAGATTGGGAAATTTCAGTTTTATAATGTCTAAAGTGTGAGGCAAAGAATAGATTTTCAAACCAAGTTTATCTACTTTATCTAATCCATCTACTGCATCGCTGTGAGCATGTGTAATGAGTACGTATTCAATTGACTTTAACTCTTCTGGTTTGAGTTGCTCTTCAATATATGGGGTTGCGTCTATGAGAATGTTATCATCAATTAAAAGAGAAGAAGACAATCTTCTTGATTTGGAATTTGGTTTTCTGGCTTCCTTGCATAAATCACAATTACACCCCGGTCTAGGAATAGGATTTGTCGGTCCTGTGCCTAAAAATTTTATTTTCATAGGGACTCCATGCGTCTGACATGTTTCTTAATTTGTTCATCGGGTTCAATAAAGCCTGCTTCTGCATACTTAGTTAATCTGTCTGCCTTAGCATTAAGGTCTTCTATTTCAATTGGATTCCAAACTAATTTTGGAACGTCTGACCATTTTTCTTGTGCAGCAAGCGGCTTAAATAGTTCATTTCTAAATACCGAGCTAAGGAATCTCTGAATGGATTCAATCCTTGCTTTCATAATTCTCGTTTGAGTTGAAAGAGTGGCTCTGTTTGTGGCTTCCCCTCCAAATAAGAGGGCTTTAGGCACGCCTAAGGCTGCAATTTCTTGGTCAATGAAGTATTCAAGGAGTTCTTGGATTTTTTCTATGTTCTTCGGCTCAAGAACTTGGATATCTACCCAATGCGGTATGAATATCTCTGATTTGGCATTGAGATTTTCCAACGCTCTCCTCATTTCCTCAACATCTTCTTGAGTTGGATAGATAGTTTCAGTCCCGAACTTGCAGAGATAAATTGGGAACGCATGTCTGTAAATGTTGTGAGCGAGGGATTCTTGAATCTCAAGTTTCGCTAAGGCTATGTTGTAAACGGATTCTACCAAACCCAGTCCTCTGAATTCATTTTCTATCGGGTTATAAACGCCGTGAATTATGTCGTCTGGAGCGAATTCAATTTGTTGACCTGTGTCTGGAAGTTTTTGAATGTAACCTATTGGTCTCCTTAGTTCGTCTAATGCAATTTTTCCATAGGCTGTCCTTTTGTAATCCATCGTCTTTGGGTCTATCCTAACTATGCCGACTATAAGGTTTTTGTTGTGTTTAGATTTGACTTTTTCCAGCCAAAATTCTCCATATATGAGCATGTCTCTGATAACAAAATCTAAGATATCGTAAAAGCTTGACCCCTCTAATCCTTCAAGCCATTGTTCTAACTTGTCTGCAGATTTCCCTTGAAACTGATAACCAGAGCTAAGAATGAGTTGCCTGTAAATATCTATCGCACCCTTAATTATCGTGTCCGCATAGTACATTGATTCAAGCTCTTGCTTGTTGATTTTCTTCAGAAGTCGGCTTGAAATTCGAGAGCGAATGGAAGGGCTCTGACTGGTATACACACCTAAGTACTTCGGAGAGCTTCTCCTGAATAAGTTGAATCGCATAAAGATTTTTGAATTTTAGGATTTATAAATTTTATCGTGCGTAGAAGAAACTGACTTTCGGCTTGTATTTTCTGGCGTGAGAAACAGCCATAGCCAAAGACATGACCATATCATCGTGCTTGGCAAGAGAAGCGTAAGTTTCAGTTCCGGATTTAGTTTTCGTAACTACAAAATTAACAAGTTCGTTCTTTAATTCTTCAGCCAATGTTTTTTCCATTGTACCCTTTCTTGGAATGACTAATTCTTTGTTTTCAAAAGCCTGTCTCAATGATATGAGCATGCTATTTCTATTTCTGGGTGTAAAATCTACTCCAAATACTCTAACACCTTGAAGCCTGAGTTCTTGGACAACGCTCACGCCAAACTGTGTTTCGTCCACCAAAACTGTAGCGGGTTCGTAAGTTCTGGCTAAATTAGCTAATTTTTGAATCTGAGCCTTCACAGAAAGTCCTCTAAACCTGTCAATGTGTCTGATTACCAAGTTTTCTTTTGTCGCATCTACAACCGTGAAAACTGAATAATCTCCTCCAGAGGCAATAGCAAGGTCTGCTCCTATAAACGCTTGTCCTTTTAAAGTTGTAGAGAAGCTTAAATTGTCGTCAAATGCATCTGCAATTAAATCTGGAGGAAAGAGACTTGTTTCCATAGCCAAAGGCTTGCACATATATTGTCTTTCGAATGCCAAAGCCCCCATAGACCTTTTCATTGCATAGAGAGTGTCTAACGTAAATGCGTCCTCCCAGAGGGGTTTATCATTGCCGTTTTCATCTTTTATAATCGCCTGATACCTCTTCCACCAAAAGCCTTTGGAAGCATCTGATAATTGAGCCAGCAAATCCGCATACGAAACCGGTGTTCCTATAACCGCTATTTTTCCCTTCTTTTTAGCAATTGTAGGTAGAATGACGTCGTAAAAAATATGATGGTCTCTGTATTCACTAGCCTCATCGCAAAGAACGTAATCCAAGTGTAAGCCTTTAATCGCTGGTGTGTATGGTTTACATACAATCCTGCTGTGTGTTGTAGTTGTAACTTCATCTTTAGCCCATGTGCCTTTTTTTGGTATGAGTTCCGATAAGATTTCGTTGTTTTCAATAGTCCATCTAATTCGCTCTAAAACATCTCTACTCTGCGTGTAGTTGTAAGAAACAATCATTGCCTCTTTTCCGTAAGATTTCCAAATGAGCCAAAGAGGATATGCAATGCCTAAAATAGTAGTTTTACCGTGTCCTCTGGGTGCGACGATGCATATTTTATTAAACCTTTCCAAAGCGTTAATCCATTCTTCGTGAAAAGGAGCAACTTTGTATCCGAGAACCCTTTCTGTAAAGAATTTCCAATCCAACTTAGCCATAACTAAAAAAGTCTCTTCGTCCATGTCTTTGAAAATCTCTTCTTTAGTTCGCATGACGCTTCTTCTGCTGATATCTCTTTGCTAATTCAATTACTCTTCTCCTGAATTCTTCGTCTGAATGATATCTATTGTATCTGTACATTCTCCAGTATTCTCTCCTTCTCGCCAGTTCTTCCTCAGTTGGTTGTTTCTTTTTTCGCATTTTATAACTCTTCCTTGCCCTCATAATGGCAGACTGTTTGTATTTAGCATTTACGTGGTATTGAACTGTAGAAGGTCTGACATTGAACATTTTAGCAATTTCAGCATAACTTTTCCCCTCTGCTTTGAGTTTTTTCATCTGTTCAGCCAGCTCAGGAGTAATTTTTCTCGGTTTCCACTTCATTTGCCCACCTCCCAATCTTGCGTTTCAACGGAAACTGTAGGAGCACCAATCTCGTAAGATGTATTAATATCATAGTGCTTGCGGATTTTCTGATAAACTGCATATAAGAAGCTTTCCAAATTAACTGGACCTTCAAGTTCTACTTCTATGTTCACAAGTTCGTTTTTCTCTTCTCCTTTAATTTCAACGATTTTGACATGGGCTAAAAATGGCATCTTTAACCACCTCCGCAAGGATTGCGTCGAAAAGCTGTGTATCTCCAAAGATTCTTTCTTCTAACAAACTAAGGAACTTCCCTAAGTTTGCCCACACGACCATACTTTCGTATAAGCTTAGCTCGCTTAACTCGTTTAAGATTTTTTGGAATGATTTTTTTAATTTTTTCTCGGTATTCATCTCCAAACACCTCCAGAGCGAGTTTGATTAAATCAACACCTTGCCAAATTTTGTGAGTATTAAAGCTTTTGAAAATGTCAATAGCGCAGTCAGCACAGTAATAACCTACAGGTTTCTTATCGAATGTAAGAAGAACAAACTGTGCCCTCTCCCAGCACCCTATTCTATCACAGAATTTATTTGTCTTGACTTTCCGCCACAAGTTTTTCCACCTCTTCCATTCTTTTATCGTGTAGTTTTATTATTTCTACAATTTCTTCCAAAAGGTTTTCAATTTGCTCTACTTTCACTTTGAGTTTGTTAATTTCGAGGTCGTATATCATAGACATTGAAGGTTCTTCGCCTTTATAAAACTTTTGGCTATCCGAAAGATTTATAAAGGAATTTGTCCAAATTAAGTTATGAACTTCCATGACAGAACAGTTAAGTCGTTGGAATGGCTTCTCAGAGATTATACAGAAGTTCAGTCCTTTATCAAATATAGTAAGGGTGAAATTGACCTCGCAGCCAAAAGTCCAAACGGCTGGATAATCTATGAAATTAAAAGTTCGATGAGAAATTTGAAAAAAGGTTACAAACAGCTCAGTAGAGCGGTGAAAGTCCTTAAACCGTATGCTGCCTATCTTTGGGTGGCTAATTATTTGATTCCGTTTTATGTCAAAAAAGAAGTAACTGTAGACAGTCCTGAGGTGAGGAAAGATGGAAAATGACACTCTTGCTTACATCGCTGCTGTGTTAGGAGTAGTAGTCCTTCTGCTGGCGATTGTAGTTGGGGTGCCGTTTGCCGTTTTTTGGGCGATTAATACACTGTTCGGAATTAAGATTCAGTTCACCTTTTGGACTTGGCTCGCTTTTTGGATACTATGGATAGTGTTCATTGCGAAGATTAGGAGGGGTGATTGAGGTGAAAAAAGAACATCTAAAAAAATTTAGGGAGCTTGTGATGAAAACAAGAGAGCTTCAAAAAGAATGGTGTGATTTCAGCAACGAAGTGGATTTTGACGTCGAGGTTCTCATAAATGTGACTAAAGTTCAAAGGCATGGCGAGGAAACAGTATGGCATGATGTCTGTTTTGACCCCTTTAACATCAGCTTAAAGGATTTGTGGGTGGACTATGATATGTATGTAACAAGGATGTATAGCACAATAATAAACACATGGCACTACGATATTGCTTGGGACGATTGTATAAACTTGCAAGTTGTGCTTAATTTGGGGTGATTGGTATGTATCCTGAGGATGAAGCTGTAGTTGTATGGAAAAGGGGAAAGGTGAAATTTGCATTGGTAAAAAAAGATTCCTTGCTACCTTCCGAATATTATTGTGGTTATTGCATTTTTCCGAAAAGGTTCTTAAGGGAAAAAGGCTACTGGGGAATAGTAACTTATGTCCCCGTTCATGGAGGGATAACTTATGCCGAAGAGAGAGAGGACGGGAGCATGGTCTACGGCTTTGACTG
>Ga0180301_10003936_pt1 | contig 11524 bp, 7 predicted proteins | sample GuaBasSediGuay16_FD_121797 | JGI IMG/M metagenome (GOLD analysis project Ga0180301, IMG submission 121797) | Subseafloor sediment microbial communities from Guaymas Basin, Gulf of California, Mexico - Guay16, Core 4569-2, 12-15 cm | ecosystem: Environmental > Aquatic > Marine > Hydrothermal... | reverse complement strand
TTTTGCAGCGGTACCGCTGGACGTATGGCCTGTTGGATGCCCTGCCGTAGTGTATGATTTTTTGAGAGCGGCAAAATGGGCATATTACTCCGTTCGGCCATCTGTGGCTGCGGAGCATCCGGAGGACCTGCTCGTCGGTGCGCGTCAGCTTCAGCCTGGCCCGGCTCATATGTTGTAGGGGAGCAGATTGGTCATAAAAACATGTAGCTTAGAGCCAAGAGCGTTGTGGAATATTTTAATATCACATATAACTCACGGTAACCCGCAAGATTAATGGACGGTGATTAACATGAATACAGCTCCCAGAGAGAACAAGCACGGAAGAACAGATAAGCTCCGCCTTAATGAAGAGAAAACATCCTTAGAACCCTCTAAAGACCCCCTAGAAGAATTACTAAAACTCGTCAAAAAGGTGAAAATAAAAGCCTCACTCCAACCAGAACTCATAAGCAGAACCGCAGAAGAACAACTCACTAGAGAGCACTAACCATGCCAAACGGCAGATTATAATAAGTGTAAGACAACATCTCACTACTTACAAGTGGATCTTCATTTGTGGCTGAGATCAAAAAGGATAATAACAGTATGACCTTGTAAATTGCCCGTCCTTGCACCTCTGAACCGGCCCCGAGACATCAAACCTCCTGAGAAGCTTTCACCCTTCGTCTCCTCCTTATGTACCGCACAAACAGTGCCGCTGGAACTGCTATCAATATCACTGTCAAAATAATCATCGGGCTCAATATTATGATCTCCGTCGTGGAAAAGTGTATCAGCGCGTCACGTTCCATACTTCCCTACCGACACAGTCAACACTCTCCGTACAGTTAAAATCCACCATGACCGGCGTCCCGTTGACCATCTGCCACATCGCAACCGGCCTCAGATGACTCCTACTAATGTGCGCATAGAAAAGGCCATAACCGTGCACCTTGAAACTCGCCTTATGCCCAGTAAATATTTGGTAGGTGCTTCACGTGGAATGTAGCAGTACTGGGTCGTACCAGTACTCAAGAACATAAACACTAGCGCTTATGTAAACGTCGGCGGTCATGTTCTCGCCTTGATATTTATAATTTCCTCCCCCACTTTCTCGCAAATCGGAATTTCCGTGCCGTTCGCAGAGTAAAGCTTCAGACACCCTGTAGCAAGTATGTTTTCCATTATCGCAGCCGCCACCTGCACTTCCGTTGCTATAACAATCGGACACATCAACACGAATATTAAAAGCAATATCACGTATCTCTTTATATCTCATACCTCTCACGACAATTGGTTGATATTCCAAATAACTCCGCAATAAAGCCTTAGATAACCTTTCCTCTTATGATAACTATTTTTTGGTTCAAATAGCCTTAATCCCTAATAATTTTTCTCAAAATAATGAGTTCGGCCGGAAAACCTAAATTCATCAGATTATGAACGTTCAGGCATGTTATTGGCGTTCAATTTACCATTGGAAACTATAATAAATTATTAAGAAAAGTATAAAACTCGATGTTCAATCGTAATAATTAGTGCATGGAGCGGGGTATGGGCTTAATGTCAAGTAAAAGAGAACAGTTAAAAGTTGAAGATGCCCTGCAGAGAATATATCTAGCGATTAAAGCGTTATCGCCTGCATATAATAATTTAGTAGCACTGGCAATACTATCACCGGAAAGGCGACATATTTATGGTTTTCTTAAGAATTACAATGAGTATCCTAATGAAAAATTAGAAAGACTTGGATTAAGCATCTCCGAAAAAATAATAATTGAAAATGGATTTATAAGAAATATCCTGATCTTTCTTGCAGAAATGTTTGAATACTTAGATAAAGATGAGATTAAAGAACTGTTCAACGAGGCATTAGAGGCATACGGTCAGAGAATGGACGATTTAGAAAAGAAATTTGGAGAACTTATTGAGGACGCAATAAAGAGGTGGGCAGATCAAGTAGAGAAATTAGGTATCAGAATAAAGAAGAGCGAGATAAAACAATACTTAGAAGCGATAGTGAATGCTCTTAAAGGCGATCAGGGCAGGTGTAAAAGTGAATATGATCCCCGCTGTAAATTTTACACATCAGCAGAAGTCCCCCCTCCAGAGGAAATATTCAAAGATTTAAAAAGTACAGATAATAAGGCCTTTAAGGTTGCAGAGGATCTTTATTACTTCTTGCGTGAAATAGGGGTTATCCGAGAGATAGATGGAAAAGATAGACTGTTATACGCGGTTCTAAAATATTATAAGGGAGCCTCTGGTGATTAGTATGATTACTATAGAGAGGAGTCGCTTAGAAGAGTTACCTATAGAGCAAGATTCCGAGGAAGAGAAGAAAAAGAAAGTTCCTCATCGGGAAAGAAAAAGAGAAGAAACTAAACCGTCAAGAGAAGAGGAGAAAAAGAAAATTCCCGTGATATTGAAATTTTTTGATATACCCCACCTTGACGAAACACCAATGTATATTACCTTTACTCCCGTTTGGAAAATACCTCTTCGGTGTTTATATATTGACATTCCAATAGAAGAAGATCCCTCAATCATAAGATTTGATTTCTGTTACCCTCTCAGGTTATATTATGTTACTGAAAATATTTCAGATACTTTTACTACTTTTAATTTGTACGTAGGACACGATATTTCTTTTCTAAAGGTTTACAACAATTTTGCCAGCAGAACATTCCTAATGAAAATAGAGTTATTTTCCGAATGCCACGAATATGTGTCCATGATCTTTAATCAAATACCATCGGATAACTTTGATGTGATATCCAAAATAAGGATATCAGATTTTCCGTATCCGTTTTTAAGGTTTAAGCATCCAAAACTTCGATTTAAAAAGTTAAAACGACTTATTGTATCTCCCGGTACATTCGATGGACTTATTTTTCGGCAGTATGAATTACTTCCAGAAGATGTTTTTGATGATAATGAAATTCCAAAGTTGGAATTTTCACAATATAATGTTATAAAGTACTGTCCTGAACCGTACTTCACTCCCATAGTTTCTTTGTCATCAAAAGAAGAAATTCTAATAAGACCGATAGTATTATGTGTACCTAAGCTTAAACTACTGGTGCCTTTTGATGAAGAATATCTTGACGAATCAATTCCCATACAGTTAATGTTCGTAAGAGGAAAAATTAGTGAGAAGGGTCGCAAGATGAGCAGGAAACTCGAAAAAGTAGAAGAGGAGATAAGGGGTAGAACGCACGGTATCAAAAGTGAAATCGTTTGGCCTATTATTAGAAGTTATCCAAAGGATTTCTCTATAGGAATTTCTTCAGAAAGTCAGCTCATATACGTGTATGGTCCATACGAGTACGAATTCGTAACTTCATTGCTAAGTTTAGAGATCTTAGACATGGGCAGATCCCCGAATATTATGGTAGTCCATGACGGTATTGCTAAGAGAATAAGAGAATTATCGAAGACGGTACTTACTAAAGAAGATGAAAAGTTAAATCTAATGCTTTTCACGGAAAGACTTATGTCGCTAGATAGATATCTCTCCGATGATATACACGATTATTACCGAATGATTCTTATTAGAAATGAAGTAGAGATTTCCGAAGAAAAGGTTGCCAAAAAAGGGAAAGAAAAGGAGAAGAAAGAAGAATTTCTATCATTACATCTTGTGAAAAATGTCATTCGTAAAATGTTAAACAAAGGTATTTTGAGATACATCGTTGTCTATGACCCAACGGTACTTGAAATGGATGAATATGAAATATTGAGAGAGTTAAAGAGTAGGTACGCAAAACTCGTTAGGGAGTTCTCGAAAGTATCCGTTGTGCATATAACTCCAGTTGATTCACAAAATCTTGCAGAATATGTGCGTCTGTTGATGAAAATATTTGCAATATCAAAGCGTTGGGAAGGAGATTTATTAAATCAAATTCGCCTCATCAATGAGGAAATATATGCACATGCTAATAAATATCTCCACCTTAACGACCTCGTAGGAATTTTGAAAAGATATACTTTTACAGCACTTCATGAACTTAGAGAGAATTTCGAATCTGATAAAGAAATCCGGAAAATATTAGAAAGATTTCGGAAAAGATACGAATATAAACCAAAAACTTACAAGTTAGAGAACGAATCCGAGGAACATTATGTGATGAAATTATTAGTGCTATATACTCTCCTAAAACTCGAAAAAATCGGTTGCATTAAAATTCAAGAAGAAAATAACGAAAAAGTGTTGGAAATAGAATACGATCTTAGAAATCTTTTCAGACTAAGCGAAGGTGTGCGAGAAGGAGAAGATTTTGAAGATCTTAAAAATAAGTATGAAGATTTACAGTCGCTTCAAAGTGTTCTGTTCTATGAGCCCGAGCCTAAAACAACTATTGTAACAACTGAAAGAGAACTGCCAAAATCTTACGTCGATATTTATGCTAAAGTATTGGATGAAGAAGGTAATAAAACATTGTTTATAGAAGTCGAAACTCTCAAGAATATACATTATCCCATAGATTTTGTCAAAACGAAAATTAGTAGGATATTGGGATATTTGGAGGATATTCTCAGCGACGAACAAAAATATTATGAGATTTTGGAGAATTTGGGAAAAGTGGAAATATGGGTTGTGATACCATTCAGAAAGTTGCTGATTTACAATTCAAATGAACTTAAAAAACTACTATATAGCATTAAAGCGTTCAGTAAATGTTACAAGGACAAGATTAAGGTTAACGCCGAACTATTCTTAGCGGATCTTCATGAATGTACACTCTTAAGTTTTGAAGAATTTTTGTCTGGGGTCAGAGGATGAGCGAGGATTTAGTTATAAGATCAAAGAGTACAAGTATAGAAAAAGTTCCTACCCATAAAACAAGATGGTTACCTTTAACGAAAGAGCTGGAAAGGATAAAAAGTCTCATAGAAGAGGAGATAAATAGTTTGATCGAGGGAAGACCAGTTCCAGTTACGTATATAGTTGGATTCTATGGAACTGGTAAAACAACATTACTTTACGAGATCATTAGAAGCGGATTAAATGAGAGAATACCATCATTTTACGTTGACTTAGTTACGTTAGTAGATACGTTGATAGAGAAAATACATGAAGAGCTAGGAGAGTTGGATGTCAAAGAAGAGGATGTAACAAGAATTTTAAGGAAACTTCTAGAAGAAAAGGCAAAATTGCTAAAAGGGAATATCTTAAGTAACATTCTAAGTGATGAAATGTGGAGAATAGAGAGCAGAGAGGAATTTCAGAGAAGGTATTGGCTACCTAAGCCTGATAGGAGTAACATTTCGATCAAGGAATATTTAAAAGAGTTTTTGGGGTCTTTGTTTGATAAATATCCGGATGATAGATCCTTCAAAAGATATGTGAACACATTATTAGAGAATATGGAAAGCAATAAGTTTATATTAGCAGTGGATGAAATGGAAGAGTTCATGCGTAAATACGAAGAATATGAAGAGAAGGAGAAAAGCGCTATTAGAAGAATAATTGATGCTCTCTTAGGAAGGAAACCTTTAGAAGGTATGGAGAACATTCTTATATTCCTTGCATCGTCCTTTATAAGCTACTCAGAGTTATTAAGTAAAGCTGGTTATATCGAAACTGTAGATATGGGAGCCGCTCAGCGACGAGGACCGTTAGAAGTATCCTTAAAGCCTCTAGATTATGATGAATTTGAAGATTTTTTGGGTAAAAAAGTTTTTTATCGGGAAAATTCGGACATCAAGTCATTCAAGAATTTCCTGTACTTTGCGACAAAAGGAAGGATAGGTTGGATACCGGAGATTTACGAGCAATTAAAAGGAGAACGATCAAAAAAAGGAGTAATCGACTATATAAAGGAACTTTTAGATAGCGATCAAGATAGAATCCTATATGTCTATAATAGGTTAGGAGATTATGTGACAAATATGTGCAAACGATTGTCCTCAGTACTTAATTACACTCCAATTCATGAATGTCTACAACAAGTTGATAAAAAGCTTAAACCATTGATACTTCTCTTAATTTTAAAGTGCAGTCCGATAATAATGGAATCACATTTTAAAAATAGTGAAAAAGATCTCCTAACCGAGACAATCTCGCATCTATATACGAATTTATTAAAAGAGATAAAGGAGAATGGAAGGATTGGAGATTCGATAGCGAGAAGTTTAGTAAAAATAGGAATGAAGGAAGATGAAAGTAAAAATCATAAAAGTAAGGCCTATATAGCTGTATTCCCAAAGAACTATATAAAGGAGTTCATTCAGAACGAGGATACCTTTACTGATGTCTTGGAGAAGTTTCTCACTAATAATGGTATAAAATTCGAAGAGGAGATTTTCGATTTTAATACTAAACTTAAAATACTATTAAGACCGTTTACGATAAAATTGGAGGGAGGAAAACGGTTTCTGCCAAAATTATCACCTGCACAACTTGGATACTTATTAGAGTACGTGGCTAATAGTCTTCTAGAAGAGTATTTTACCAGTGAAAACGTTAGAGAAGGTGTTAGCAAAATTTATAGATTATCTGAGAATCTTAAGGAAGGCAATTATAGAAGAGAGCTGAGAGAGATTTTATTACGGTACCATCTTTCTAAAGAATCACTTCAAGAGTGCTTAGAAGAAGGAGAAGCACTAGTAGTATTTCCTACTCCTAAACTAATAGTTGAATTATTCCCTTCACCAATCTTCTCGCCAAAAATTTCAATAGAACTTAATGTTAACATCAAGGAGATTTTTGATAATAAAGATACTTTAAGGAAAGTTATCTCGTATCTAAGCAATTTCTTTAATAACTTAAAATCGTTAAAAGAACATCCATTGTACAAGAAACTCGGTGGAGTGAGCTTAATAATCTTCCCATTTAAGAGTGATAGTATGAAGGAGTCCTACTGTGTATTAATGAACTTTCTCAGAGATCAAATAGGAAAAGTAACAGAAAATGATCAAAGTTTCGCAAGGCTCGTTATTATACCCATAAATCTTTCCGATAACGAAGAAAAAGCGAATATTAGGAATAATGTTAGTGATATCTTGGAAGAATGTGTAAAAAAGTTGCCACCAGTTTTACGTGATTTATATGAGTTATTAGTGACAGAGAAAGTACCAATTATACCGCTTATAACATTAGAGGAGGCAAGACTGAGAGAATATCTAACTTCCTTAGTGAAAGTGCTAATAATGTTATATGTAAGTGTTGGTGAACGTATATCCGATGAAGATAAGTTTAAGAATTTCCTAAGAGAAGAGAAGAAAAATATCGTAGAATATCGAAAATACATCTACTTTATAAATGCCATCAGTGAAAAACTCCTGTCAGAAATCGAGAGAAGTTTTAGAAAGGACGAAGATATGGAGGATGTACTAAAAGATTCATCAGAAAAAGCTAGTTCGTGTAAGCGCTTACTGGAGAGATCAGTAGGTGATGTAGAGGAGGTGTTGAGAGAAACCGAAGAAATCGGAATAAATAAGGACGAATTTAAGGTACTATTATTATCCAGCTGTTTATACGAGATATGTTCAAAGAATAAATTTTCAAATAACTTAAATGATTTAGACAAATTTATTGGACATTTAATTAGTTTAAACGAATTTGAGAAAAACTCACTTCCAGAAGGTATTAAGGAAGGACTTAACATTGTTGATATCACCGGTGTTTTGAACAAATTGAAAGGAGACTCAGAAATTAAGGTGAGAATTGAAGATTACAAGAACTCTATTGACTCGATGAAATTGATTACCCTTGGGTTACTGGAGGATGAAGAAGTATTAGTATCCTTATGCAAAAACTACGAGGACATCCATAGATTAATGCGCTATCTGTATGGGCATTTTGGCCTTAAATTCAGAAATGCCGACGAACTCTGCGATTTTCTAAAAGAGGTCAGTAATATTATCACAAAGAACGTCATATACAAAAAAGATGAAATTTTAGAAGTAGTGAGTAAAACTTTTTCTGATGATAGATATCAACAACTATTTTGCAAAAGTCAAGAAATAAAGGACCTGCAAGAAAGGTTAAGTAATGAAAAAGAAATACCGGCAATTTTAGGAGATATATTAGATACAGAAGACAAATTCATTAAACCTAAAAAATTAATAAGAGAACTGAAAAAATACCAAGAATTCATGAACATATTAGGAGAAGTTTTTAAGAATGTGCAGAAATATTTGTCTAATTATAAAAACAAGAGTAATCTGTGTTACCTTCTTCCTCTTAGAATAATATATGCATTAAAGAAGCATTTTGATAATGTAGACCATTATTTGAAGAGTATCGAAGAAAGAGTAAAGAGCATTAACGAATTCTGCGAGATAATTAAGGAACGTCGCCTGGTGTTAAAATTGGCATTTAAGTTCTTCTCCATAGATACTAAAAGCGTTAGCAGGAATATTCAAAATATCACATGTGATCACTTAGTGCAGTTTAATAATGCTCTTAACAGTCTAGTTAAATACTATTACGACTTTTATAGTAAGAACAGAGAAGTGAGAAAGAAACTAGATAACTTGTGTAAGTTACTAGAGGATCTTGTAGAACATCTTAAGGAGGATGCGTATGTATGAGTCTTGCCAAAAAGGGAAAATCATTTTCATTGCCAGACATAATGAAAGATCTGGAAAAAAACATTAATGAGTTTAAAAAAGATCTTGAAAAGGCTTATAAAGAAATAGAAAAGCTTAACTCCAGTAGTAATCTTGTAAAGGAATTCCCCGTCAAAGCAAGCGCTATTGAAATCTTCGAATTGGTTATTAATGCAATAGAAGGCATTAACAAAAATAAGTCGACATTTGAAAGCATAAGGAACAGTATTAAAAAACTGTTAGAATACTTGGAAGATAGAGTTATTGAAGACTTCATTTCTCTTATTTCAGATATTTTAAGTATTTAGGTGAAGCTTCATGCTGGACTTTAAGAAAATTAAGGAAAACTTAAAGCAAAAATTGAAAGACCCCTTTATTCAATTGTCGTCGGATCAGGAATACAGAGAGAAGGTGTTTAGTATACTGAAAGAATTAAAAGTAAAGTTCGCGAGTTTGGCAAGTCAAGATCCGAAACAAAATAAAATTTTAGGTAATGTTGATAAGATAATCAACAATAGAAAAACTATTTTTAAGATGTCAAGAGATGATAGTAATATCTGGAAAAACTTCGCACTAAATTTCTCTAAGAAATTAAAGACATATTATCAGGAAATATTTCGAAACCTAATTGAGAAAAAAATAATAGAAGTCGACAATAAGAATAAGCTTATAAAAAATTTGAGGAAATTTCCTGAGCATATAGAAAATAACATTATTAGCAGGATTTCTGAGTACCAAAAGTCTTTCTGCCAGTTGCTATCGATGTACATCAATTTGAGTGTATTTATAGGAGACAAAAGATTTGAGGATATGATATCTTCTCTTGATGAAATGTTAAATCGACAAATACCAGATCTCGAAAACATAATGAAGAATTATAATTTTGGAGACAAAGATTTACGAGACTTTAACACGTATCTTAGCAAATTAAGTAATCTTCTAGTAAATGGTAACACAATAGACAAGATATTAGAGAACATAAACAAAAAGCGGGAAAATAACGAAAGTTTAATATCGAGACTGTTAAGCAGGGATAAAGATTTGCAAGAGTCTGCTGACATAGTAATTAACGGATTTACCGATAGAGAGAAATTTAAAGAAATTTGCAGTTCACCGGATAAACTCTTTAATCTCGTTAAGGAGACTTGCGCGTTTCTTAATTATAATGATGGTAAGGGGTTAAAATCATGGTTTAAAGAATACTGTGAGAGTTTGAGAGACAATATTAGTAATATTGTTAGCGAAATCGATAATGTGAAAGACTCCATTTCTGAGAAAATAAGTAGAACGCTTTTAAGAGAGAAAGTGGCGGAAGACCATAAGAACCATCTTGAAGAGCTAAAAGGAGAACTTGAAAAGGATAGGGAGCGCATTAAAGAGATAAGAGATTCAGATAGCTACTTTAAAGAAATGTTAAACACCAATGAGCCTACTAAGGTAGAGCGCGAACTCTTGGAAAAGGAAAAGAAAATTAAAGAGAAGGCTTTGAAAGAATTTGGAGATCGCCTAAGGAGTCTTCTAAAGGATTGTGTAGACGAGTTAAGAAAGATAAATTCAAACTTCTATAAGGTAATAAAGATTGAGGATCAGATATTTAGGAGCTTAAATAAAATTAAAAATATTTTATCGAAAGATAGTGTAAATAAAAATGTTATCAAGGGCTTAATGAGCGCTTTAAAAACTTTAGAATCTATCTTAAATGACATCTTTAAGGGGCTTTGGGATCGATATTACGTAAAAGAAGGAGATTTGTATAAGCTTATCGAGAGGATAAATGGCGAAATAGTAGAGAAGATAATGTGCAAAAGAGAAAGAACGGAGAAAATAAAAGAGTTAAGAGACATATGTGATAACATTGAGAAGAAACTTCTCAAATTATCAAGAAAAATAGCCGAAAGAGAAAACTTAGTTGAAATTTCCAAGGAAGCATTAGGTATCGAGGAAGATTTTAAGAGAAATCTGCTGGGTAAGTTAAAAGATTATCTTTTGAAGGAACTTATTGATAGAGTTGTAGACTACGAAAAACGTGCGCTAAAGGATAAGCTTAAAAAATTAAGTGGAAGGGATCTGCTATCGTTATCGCTAGGAGTTCTGTTAAGGAAGTTAATGATACGCGAACTAAGAAAGTATGTTGAGGAGAAGGATGAGTTTTATGAGGAGGAAATCATACCGGAGAATGATAAAAGAATATTTGACGTTTTGAGGAAAACTTTTGAAAAATACATAGGATTTAACATTGAGGAAATTGCAGAAAGGGATAGCATTTCGATTAAAATTGAGATAGGAGAGTTGATTGATAAGTTATTAGAGGTGCAAAGAAGTCAGCGTTGAACCTATATTTTTAACATAGGATTTTTTAGGCACTAAGTACCATTTGGAAGTTCTAATAATTTTTCAGAAGGCGATAGGTTTATGCGGGCGCCCGCCGGCACTTAACAGTATGAGAGGCCGCCACAACTCCACACAGGCGAAACGCGCACCGGCGGGCGCAACACTAAGCGCTACCGCATATACCCGAAACGCCGGGCGGAAGCAAACCCGCATCAGCCACCCACCAGGAGAGAAACGACCACAGCGCGTTGAGAAAGCGCATGTGCCCACCCGAGGCAGAAGCGCACCGCGAAACCAAGTAAACGTACGAGAGATATATCATGGCGGAGACAAGTAGCAAAAACCACCTGAGCGTAATGCTATGCGAGCACGTCCGCGCCCTCCCCATCTTAAACATCCGGTTGCACGTCTCAACGCCCCACCTCCGCCAGTACTCCAGAGCCGCGTCCGGTGCAAGGCCACGGCACGCAACCACCACAAAACCTCTCCCCGCGGCGGTAAACGACAAGGTCGACCCCCACTCCGGCTCTCCCGCCACTCGAACGAACGACGTACGGAATCACGTGCGGGCCGTCACCCTCCAACCCTTTCAGAACCCTCCTGACGCCTGCTGTCCTCTTGGCGCCAATCGCGAACGGAATGCCCTCCTCATTGA
>Ga0180301_10003935_pt1 | contig 11526 bp, 7 predicted proteins | sample GuaBasSediGuay16_FD_121797 | JGI IMG/M metagenome (GOLD analysis project Ga0180301, IMG submission 121797) | Subseafloor sediment microbial communities from Guaymas Basin, Gulf of California, Mexico - Guay16, Core 4569-2, 12-15 cm | ecosystem: Environmental > Aquatic > Marine > Hydrothermal... | reverse complement strand
GTGTTTATGAACTGCTGGTAGTCAGGAGAAATATCCGCGATTTTGTTTTCCAGGTATTCCTGAGTGATGGTTTCATTTCCGATTCTGGCTATGGCTTTGGAATCTTTTTTGGAGGAGCAACCTGACAAGAAAATAAGAGAAACGCCGAAACAAACCAAAATATTCTTTTTTTTCATAATTCTAAATTTAGCATTTTAATCTAACGGAATTCAAAGCTGGCTGGCAGTAAAGATAGAGTAGAGGGCCTCGTTGCAGGATAAAGGGTAAACAATCTTGCGGGCAGGCGTGTATCTTTTTGGCGCTTCGTTTTCTCCTTCCTTTGCGGGATACGGTACTTTGCAGTTCTATTTTTTTCCGAGATTTTAGAAAAGATTTTGTATAATTAAATTTGCCGCCGGATGAAATTATGATAAAAAAATACAGGCTGAAAGAGATAAAAGATCTTCCTTCACATATAATATTTTTGCGCTTTATTTATGTTATCACCTTCTTTTCAAGCATTGCCATAGTTTCCCTTTCCCTTATGATGCGAAAAGTCCTTTCTGACATACCCTCCATAGATAAGCTGGATGAATACACTCCTTCACTTACCAGTTATGTCTATGACATCAATAATAAGGTCGTGACTCAATTTTCCATAGAAAAAAGGACGTTCGTTCCTCTTGAAAAGATTCCCATCAGTCTTCAAAACGCGGTAATAGCGATGGAGGACCATAATTTTTTCAAGCACTGGGGAATTTCCCCAAGAGGCATAATGAGGGCGCTCGTCAGGGATATTATGCACAGGCGCGTGGCGCAAGGGGGCTCTACCATTACTCAACAGCTGTCAAAACTTATTTTTCTAAAACCTGAAAAAACCATCACCCGGAAAATAAAGGAAATGTTTTTGTCTTTGCAGATAGAAAGAAATTTTTCCAAGCAGGAAATACTTCAGATGTACTTGAATCAAATTTATTTCGGGGGAGGGGTTTACGGAGTCAGGTCGGCTGCCAAACTTTACTTCGGCAAAGATGTCGGTGATTTGACTCTTCCTGAAAGCGCCCTTCTTGCGGCTTTGATACCCTCTCCCGAAACATATTCGCCGTTTAATAATCCCGAGAGGTGCCGCCACAGACGTGGTTTGGTCTTAAAGAGAATGTTTAATGAAAATTATATAACCCAAAAGGAATTCGAGGAGGCGGTGACAGCTCCCATCCCCACTGAAAGGTCTGCCCTTTTTGCCATGAAAGCGCCTTATTTTGTGGAGGAGATACGGAAAGATTTGGAGGCAAAATATGGGGCGTCCCAATTATGGAAAGGTGGGCTCAAAATATATACCACTCTGGACATCGAAGTGCAAAAAGTGGCAGAAGAGAAAATGGAAAAATATCTCAAATACTACGATGAACAATACGTTAAGCAAATTCAAAAGGAGGACAGCGATATTGAAGTGTCTTCTGCCACCACATTGAGTTTGCAGGGGGCTTTTGTCATGATGGATGTTAAGACCGGAGCGATAAAAGCGATGGTTGGTGGCAGAGATTTTAAAAAAAGCCAGTTCAACAGGGTTACTCAGGCAAAAAGGCAGGCGGGCTCTACCTTTAAACCTTTCGTCTGGCTGTCGGCGCTGATGAACGGATATACCGCCGCCACCATGGTTGAGGATTCTCCGTTGGCTTTCTATTATGACGGAAAGGACTGGCGGCTTCTTGAAGGGGCCACCGACTCTTATTCCATAGATTTAGCTATACAACCTTTCATAAGCAATCCTGATTTTAAGATATGGGTTCCGAGCAATTTTGATGATAAATTCCTTGGCAGGATTACTCTCAGGAGGGGATTGGAGCTTTCTCGAAACCTCGTTTCCGTGCACCTTGTCACCAAGATAGGACCGCCCTTTGTTGTGGATGTGGCCCACAGGTGCGGCATCACCAGCGGACTGGACGCCGTTCCTTCAGTGGGTCTGGGTACGTCTCTTGTAACACCGCTTGAAATGGTGAATGCCTTTGCGACTTTAGCCAATGAGGGTATTTACGTAAAACCCTTCATGGTAATCAGGGTGCTGGATGCCAGGGGCAAAATCCTTCAGGAGCATGTTCCGTATGAAGAAGAGAGATTCGCTCCGCAGAATATCTATGTTCTTTTGAATATGATGAAAGGGGTGGTCCAAAGGGGGACGGGTCATTACGTGAGCCGCCTTAAAAGACCCATAGCGGGCAAAACCGGGACCAGCCAGGAATCAAAAGATATGTGGTTTATAGGCATGACTCCGGACGTTGCCGCCGCCGGCTGGGTTGGTTATGATGACTATTCTTCCATAACGTTAAGCCACTGGACCGGCGGAGGAGTGGTGGCTCCGTGGTGGACCGAGATAATGGGAGAGGCGCTCAAAGACATGCCCAAAACTGATTTTCCCGTACCGGAAGGAATTGTGTTTGTTACTATCGACCCGAAGAGCGGAAAATTAGCCCTGCCGACATGCAGAAAAAAATTCCTCGAAAGCTTTGTAAAAGGAACCGAACCCACGGAATTCTGCGACCTTGAGCACTAGTGCTCTGTCCAATCCAAAATTAACTCTGCCAAACTATCAAATATTTATCGGACAGAGCACTTTAACGGCGGGCTGTGCGGTTATATATTCTTGGTATTCGCACCGGGGCTATGGTTCTTCTTACCGGCAGTTCAACCGGATCGCCCACTTTGACGTTTGGAACATTTGTTATGTCGAGGAGAGTGTGAATAATACCCGGCTTGCCGACAAAAAACGCTTTTCTGCCTTTTATTATTCCCCAATAATTTGAGCCGGCCGAAATATTGATGTTTTTTTCTTTGGGCTCCATAGTAAGGCCGTCTCCGTAGCCGGAAGGAATACAGGCAATGGTCATGTTTTTCGGCGACACATATTCGCTGGCATAACCTATGGACTGACCCTTTCTCACTTTTCTTATGGAAATTATTTTTGCGCGAAATTTCCAGGGACGCCTGATGCCTTTTATAGGCGGTCCGGGATATATCCTGGAAGGGTAAAGACCGTATATTAAGTTCCCTATTCTTACCATGTCGAACTGCCATTGGGGAAAGTCGCAAAGCACAGAGCTGTTAGCAGCATGCAGTTTGATTTTTGGATTTTTTTCAAGGACTTTTTCGCAGATTTTACGGAATAAAGACAGCTTTTCCTGCGCCTCGACCATATTTTTGTTGGGAAAATAGTTAATGTGCGTTGATATGGAGGAAAGAACGGCGTTTTTTAAATTTTCCGTTTTCTCCACAAAAGAAATGAATTTCTCAGGTTTTATTCCCCATCTGCCTATGCCGAAATCCATATCAAGACAATATTCCCTGTGAATTTTTCGTTTTTTTAGACGGGCGTTGAACAGGCGCAAAAATTCCTGAGAATCCACCGTGGGAATGAGATTTAGTTTTATGATTTCGGGTATTCTTGAAGGGAGAGAGGGCGCGAGAATAAAAATCGGATTTTTCACCCCGGATTTTCTCAGAATGGCCGCTTCGTCCACGCTAATGACTCCAAGAATATCCGCTCCGGCGCAAAGGACGGCTTTTGAAACGGGAATGATTCCGTGACCGTATGCGTCGGCTTTTACGACAGCCATTAGTTTTACTTTGGGGTTTAATCTTTTTTTAATGGCTGCGACGTTACCTTTTATTTTGTCCAAATCTATTTCAATCCATTTTTCAGCAAATGCGAGGGAGCTAGAACGCCGGGGAAAAAAACCATCTTTTGAGAACATGTTTGTATATTTGGTTTTTCTCATATTTTTAGGATTTCTTTTTTTTGCACAATTAAAATTATATCATTTGTCTTATGAAAACAAGGAAAATCTTCGGAGTGCCAAATGCAAGTTCAACCTGCTATTTTCTTATTAAAAGGGTTCTGGAAAGTGGGAAAAATCTCCTTTTTCTTACAAGCCTGGAAAAGTTTGACTATTTAGATTATGAAAATATATTTTCCGCGCTTCTGGATTTTTTTTCCAGGAAGGATATAAAATGCCTGTTCTGGTGCGATGACGCGGAGTTGAGAGTAAAAACGCTTGATTTTCTTTCTTCAAAGCGGAAGGGTAAATATGTGGTTTTTTCAACCCCTGAGTATATTCGCCAAAAAACGATTACGCCCGCTGAATTTTCGCGCTTGCAGCTGAAACTTGCGTGTAATTTGCAGGTAGCAAGGATGGAATTGGTTTCAAAATTGGATAAACTCGGGTTTTCCAGAACCCCGTTTGTCGAGAATAAAGGAGAATTTGCTGCAAGGGGCGCGGTTGTAGACATTTATCCGCTTACGGCGGAGAAACCATATCGCCTTTTTTTCTCGGGTGATGAGATTTATTCGATACGGAATTTTGAAATAGAGACGCAGCATACATTTGATTTTTTTACTGAGATACGCGTTCCCGCCGCTTCAATCTCCGGTGAGAAAAATTTTTTTGAAAATGTCCTGCCGGAAGAATGCGAAATAGTATCAGATGTTCCGCAAGATTTGCTGGCTCCGGATTTAAGGGAAAGAGTGTCGGCGGAGGTAAGCCTCCTTGCGGATGGCGAAGGCGAGAGTTTCTCTGCAGTGCGGAACATAAATTTCAATTCCGACATGAATATCGTGGAAAAAGAGATTAAGAGATTATTTTCAAGAAAATTCAGGATTTATGTCTACTGCATAAATCATGGGGAGAAAGAGAGAATTTCCGAATTGTTTGCAGATCACGGTATATCCGAAATGGTTTCTTTTATGATAGGCAACGTGTATGAAGGCTTTACGTGCCTTGCCGAAAAATTTTCCATAATCAGCGCTTCCGAAATATTCAGGAGGCATTACAGAATCAACAGGATAAGCGCCCGCAGGAAAGAAAAATTTTTTAAGTGGAGCGATTTGAAAAGCGGAGACTTTGTAGTTCACGAAGATTACGGCATAGGCAAGTATCATGGAATAATAAAGGAAAACGCCTTTGGGGAAGAGACGGAATTTTTGTCCATAGAGTATTTGAGAGGAGACAAACTTCTTGTGCCGCTATGGGAATTTGCAAAGGTGCAAAAGTTTGTGGGCAGCGAGGGAAAGTCGCCGAGACTTTCTTCAATGGACGGAAAGAGATGGAGAGAGGCGAAAGAAAAGGTCAGGAAAGAGGCCCGTGAACTTGCTCGGGAAATAATCAGATTGGAAGCGAAAAGAAAAACTTCGCAGGCAAAGATTATGCTTTGCGGCGGGCAGATGGAAGATGAGTTTTCTTCTTCTTTTCCTTTTGAAGAAACCGATGACCAGCGGGCGGCGATCAGCGCGGTTCTCTCGGACATGGAAAGCGCAAAACCAATGAACAGAATAATAATAGGCGATGTGGGTTTTGGGAAAACAGAGGTCGCCATGAGGGCGGCTACAAGATGCGTTCTCAATTTTAAACAAGTGGCTTTGCTCTGTCCCACGACAATACTCTGTCAGCAACACTGGAGAAATTTCACCGAAAGATTCAAGGGTTTTCCGGTCAACATATCGAAACTTACCAGATTTGAGAGTCCTTCCGCGCAAAAGAAAATAATAGAGGAGCTTTCTCTCGGAGTTTGCGATATAATAATAGGCACTCACCGCCTCCTGCAGAATGATGTATCCTTCAAGGATTTGGGTCTCCTGATAATAGACGAGGAGCACAGGTTCGGAGTGAAAGACAAGGAAAAACTCAAGAAAATTTCAGAGAACCTGCATCTGCTTGTGCTCTCAGCCACGCCAATTCCGCGAACGCTCTATCAGTCACTTTCAGAGATAAAGGATATGTCCGTTATAGAAAGCCCCCCGGAGGGACGGCTGCCCATAGATACGAATATTCTCCCATACAGCAAAGAATCTGTTGTTTCCGCGATTGACTTTGAACTTTCAAGAGGCGGGCAGATTTATTACGTTTATAATGAGGTGAGGACGATAGAAACAAAGCGCCTTGAGATTAAGGAACTCAAGCCCGATTTGAGAATATGCGTGGTTCACGGTCAGATGAAGAGTTCTCTCGTAGAGAAGAACATGCTTGATTTTCTGAATAAAAAATACGATATACTTCTTGCTTCCACCATAATAGAGTCCGGCATAGATATTTCAAACGTGAACACGCTCATAGTCGAAGGTGCCCACAAGTTCGGTCTTGCCCAGCTTTATCAATTGAGAGGCAGAATAGGCAGGGGCAAACGCAAGGCATACTGCTATCTTTTTTACCCGCCGCATCTCGCAAAAAGAGCGCCTCGGCAAGCAGGGCGCGGGAAAGAAACGGCTTTAAGCGAAACTGCCGCAAAAAGACTTGCTGCTCTTGAAGAATTCACCGAACTTGGTTCGGGTTTTCGGCTTGCGATGAGGGACCTTGAAATAAGAGGCTCCGGAGAGCTTTTGGGCAACAGGCAACATGGATTTATAAATTCAATCGGACTTGAAATGTACATCAAAATATTGAACGCGGAAGTAGACAGAATAAAAGGACGAGGAAAGAGCGAGAGAGAAAAGGAGATAAGCGTGGACTTGCGTATTCCCGCTTTTATCCCGGACGGTTATGTCAATGATGACATGGAAAGACTTAATTTCTACAAGAAAATACTGAACGCTCCGGCTGAAAAAATAGACAAAATAAAAGCAGAGATTGAGGATCTGGCCGGAAAGGCGCCGCTGGAGGTGGAAAATCTCGTCGGAATAACCAAACTGCGGAAAACCATAGCATCTTTCGGCGTGCGTTCAGTAGTTCAAAAAAGCGGGGGTCTTGAGATATTCTTTTCGGGTGGGGCTAAAATAAACGCCGCCGTTGTCAGGAAATGGCAGAAATTCTTTGGCGACCGTCTTTCTTTCATTCCTTCAAAATTCGGAGACGGCGTGAAAATAAATCCCGCGGAAAACCCGCTGAAAGACATCAGAGATGCGCTAAATGTTTTAAGTGGACCGGCGTCGGCGCTTTAAATTTGATAAAATATATACGTTCTTTAAAACGCGGGGCGAACAGTCTAACTGTCGACTCATTGACTGTTTGACTGCCGACTTATTGACTATCTGACTGCACATGTTCTTTAAACGCGGGGGCGAACAGGTTCGACGGTGGCTGTTTGAGCCGGAGTCGCAGGTCATGGTTGACCAGGCCATGTAAAATAGGGTCAAAAAAACAACTGCCAACTCACACGAGATGGCTTGGGCCAACGCTTAAGTTTGGCCTCGCTCGCGGATTTTCGCCCGTGAAGTCCGCGCGGCGTCAGACAACGGGCTGCTGCCCGGAAAGCGCGCTTCGTCTTTCAGGGCAAAAGACGAAACGAAGCTTTGGACCGCTCTTGCCGCTCCGGGCTCAGGGCGATCCGAGAAATATACGGAGCTAAACCTGTAGTGGCTTTGGCTAAAAGTCATCGGACCCGGGTGCGATTCCCGGCGCCTCCACCATTTCAAGTTAAACCCGGACAAGTTTGGAGCTTTCCGGGTTTGTTTTTTGGAGTTTTGCGTCATGACCAATGTCTATTTCAGGAAGGTTCGAAGCGGTTCCGCCGGTGAAACGGGAACGGCGGCAAGAGCCGCGCTGGCCGCCCTGGTGTCTGGGGAAAAAATCAACCTGTCCGGCGACATTCCCATAAAGGTTCATTTCGGCGAAAAAGGAAATGAAACTTTTATAAAGCCGTCCGCTTATGACGGGATTATAGATTTCCTCTCGGAGAGGGGAATAAAAACCTGTTTCATTGAAACCAATGTGATGTACGCCGGCTCAAGACACAGGAAGGACCTGCATCTCAAGACCGCCGAAGAGCACGGCTTCACCCGCCTGCCGATTATAATAGCCGACGGGGATTTCGGCGAAGATTACTCCGAAGTGGAAATAAACAAGAAGCACTTCAGGACCTGCAAGCTGGGAAAAGAATTTTCGAAATATAACCAGATTATTGTCGCATCCCACTTTAAGGGACATATACTTGCGGGTTTTGGCGGAGCCATAAAGCAGTTGTCAATGGGCTTTGCTTCAAAAGGCGGCAAAATGGCCATGCATCTGGGCGTAAAGCCCAAAATAAGAAGTTCGAAGTGCAAGAGGTGCGAATCGTGCCTTCCGGCATGCAAGGAAAACGCGATTGTTATAGGAGAAAGGTCTTACATCGATTATTCAAGATGTGTCGGATGCGGGGCCTGCCTCGGGCTTTGCCCGAATAATGCCATAACCGTAGTTACTCTTAAAAGCGCGGTTAACGCGGTACTTGGCGGGATAGGCAATCCCTTCCTTGAAAAACTCGCTGAATACGCCTGCGCGGCGCATAGCGGTAGAAAAAACATATATATAAACTTCGCTACCGATATAACAGCGGACTGCGACTGTCTGCCGAAAAAAATGAAAGCGATTGTAGAGAACATAGGCATTTTCGCTTCAACCGATCCCGTCGCGGTTGACAGGGCCTGCTGCGACGCTGTCAGCGCGAGGGGAAAAAAGTTCAGGGGAAAAAAGATTTTCGACTACGCCGAAAGAATAGGCCTCGGCTCTAAAGAGTATGTTTTGAAGGAAATTTCCTGAACTTGCGCCCGCTGGGGTGCGAGAGGACGAAGTACCGTATGGAGAGGAAGGCTGATGACGAAAAAGCGTGAGAGAACCGGAGAGATTGATGTCCAGTATGAGTCCATCTTTAATGATGTGAGCGGGATTATCGAAGCTGCCAGAAGCTCGGCAGCCCGTTCGGTCAATTCCATTATGACAGCTGCTTACTGGTTGATCGGGCGTCGTATCGTGGAATTCGAGCAGTCTGGAAAGAAACGGGCGGAATATGGAACCGCTCTTATTGAAAGACTGGCAGTTGACATGTCCAAACGGTTTGGGCGCGGGTTTTCGCGCCAGAACATCCAGCAGATGCGCTTGTTTTACCTACTCTACCCGGTGGAGCGGATTTTCCAGACACCGTCTGGCGAATCTGCCGTTGCGGGGCAGGCTTCAATTTGCCAGACGGTGTCTGGAAAATCGCAGACAGTATCTGCCGAATCCTCGTTTGCCGGCATTGCATCAAGATTTCCGCTTTCTTGATCCGCCTATGTACGCCTGCTCTCAGTGAGAGATGAAAACGCTCGTACCTTTTACGAGGCCGAGGCCCTGCGCGGCGGCTGGTCGGTTCGACAACTCGACCGACAGATCAACTCACAGTTCTATGAACGGACGGCACTGTCAAAGAACAAGACCGCCATGCTGAAGAAAGGCGGGAAAGCATTGCAGCAGGACATCGTTACACCCGAAGAAGAAATAAAGGACCCGTATGTCCTGGAGTTCCTGGGGCTCAAGGATGAGTACTCTGAAACGGATCTCGAAGAGGCGCTCATCCACCACCTGGAAACATTCCTGCTGGAGCTTGGTGGTGATTTCTGTTTCATCGGCAGGCAGAAACGGTTGCGCATCGGTGATGAATGGTATCGGGTAGACTTAGTCTTCTTTCACCGGAAACTGCGTTGCCTTGTAATTATCGATCTGAAAATCGGCAAGTTCACCCATGCCGATGTGGGGCAAATGCACCTCTATCTCAACTACGCCAGGGAGCACTGGGTTCATGAAGGGGAGAATCCGCCGGTAGGGATTATCCTTTGCGCCCGGAAGGACGAAACGGTTGCCAGATATGCGCTGGAGGGGCTTCCGAATAAGATAATGGCCGCCGAATACCGAACGGCGTTGCCTGACGAGAAGACCTTAGCCGCTGAGATCAGGCGAACACAGGAGGTTCTCCGGAAAAGAGGTGCTTTGTCGCTTACATCACCGGATAAGACCCGGGCAAAAAAGACCGTCGGCAAAAAGCAAAATTCAAAGAAAAAGAGCGGTAAAAGCAAGTGATTAGCGTTACCGCAACATCACTGCAAGCTAAAAAGAAGAATAATCCCAGAAGAATTTAAACGCCTGGCCGAAGTTGATTTTCCGATTGCCATTGTTTCAGAGAACTTGGCGCGGAAAAATGTATTCATCATGACTATTATTTGACTCGGTCGGGGAGAGCGAGGGGAAAAAAGTTCAGGGGAAAAAAGATTTTAGACTACGCCGAAAGGATAGGCCTGGGCTCGCAGAAGTACACCCTGAAAGAAATATAAGGAGGTTGGACCTCCTAAATTGGGCGGTTGCGCCCGGTGGAAAGATTTACGCCGGGGCGAACTGAGCCCCAGGGCAACTATTCGGAAATTCCGAATAGTTCAGCGGGAGGGGAAACGCAATATTTCCCGAACAGTGGATCATTACAACCTTGACGCCATCCTTGCGGTCGGTTACCGTGTCCGTTCTCACCGCGGCACTTTGGAGAGGTAAAATAAAAACGGGTAAAGATTAAAGCGATGTTTTTGGAAAAACTGGATATTATAGGTTACAAGAACTTTGGCAGCTGTGTTTAAGGAAATATGCTAATTTTACAACTCTTAAATATAAATAATAATTCTACTTACCATAATTTGACAAATGAGCGATTTTTTTGGTATTATATAAGTAGTATGATTACTGACTATTTAAGTGGGAATTTAAGTGGGACCATAAATGCCGACAGTTAAACTGGAGAGAATTGCTGATATTCAAGGTGGATATCAGGCGAAAAAAGAAATGATAAAAACTGCGCAAGGCAGTCATTTTCTTATTCAAAGCAAGGATTTTGATTCGCATAAGAATTTGCTAACAGAAACCCTGATGTCTTTTTTACCGGAGAGAAAGCCGGAAATTTATTCAGTTCATAAGGGAGACGTGCTTTTTCAAGCGCGCGGTATGAGCCATTTCGCATACTATGTTAAAGAAAATTTAGAAAATGCTCTTGCTTCAAGTTCTTTTTATATTTTACGTGTAAAAAGCGATAAGTTGCTTCCCGAATATTTGGCATGGCGACTGAATCAAAAGGACGCTCAGAATTATTTTAAAGCTAACGCATGCGGCGGGGGGATTTCTTTTATTTCCAAAAAGGTTCTTTCGGAAATGAAAATACATATTCCCCCTGTTTCAATTCAGAAAAAAGTATCAAAGATAGCAATGCTTAACAACCGTGTGGAGTTTCTTCAAAAGCGGCTTTCTTCATTGCGGACGCAGTTTACCAACGCGGTTTGCATGAAAGCAATTCAAAAACAGGAGAGTAAACCATGAGTTCCAATATTTCCACCGAAAAAATAAATGATGTTATTTGGCGGGCATGCGACACATTCAGGGGAGCCGTTGATCCGTCGGAATACAAGAATTATATACTTACCATGCTTTTTATTAAGTATATGAGCGATTTATGGAAAGATAAAAAGGAAGAATATGGGAAAAAGTATAAGGGTGATAAAACAAGAGTGGAAAGATCGTTGGCAAGGGAACGCTTTATTATGCCCCCCGAATCCGATTTTGATTTTCTTTACGGCAAACGGGACGAGCCCAATATAGGCGATATTATCAATATAGCCCTTGAAAAAATCGAGGATGAAAACAAATCGAAACTTGAGAACGTTTTCCGCAATATAGATTTTAACAGCGAAGCCGCTTTGGGGCAGACCAAAGAACGCAACCGCCGCCTGAAAAATCTGCTTGAGGATTTTTCTCAGATAAATTTGCGTTCCTCGTTTATAGGGAACCGCGATATAAT
>Ga0180301_10003933_pt1 | contig 11529 bp, 11 predicted proteins | sample GuaBasSediGuay16_FD_121797 | JGI IMG/M metagenome (GOLD analysis project Ga0180301, IMG submission 121797) | Subseafloor sediment microbial communities from Guaymas Basin, Gulf of California, Mexico - Guay16, Core 4569-2, 12-15 cm | ecosystem: Environmental > Aquatic > Marine > Hydrothermal... | reverse complement strand
TAAACAGTATAGGGAACCAATAGAGTTCGCTGATATCAAAGCTGAAGAAGCAAAATACGATGTAAAACCTAAAATAGCATTTGAAAACATTAGTGTTGAGGAGAAAATTAAGCTCTACAAGCAGCTACTAAGTAATTTAAGGAACTCATTACAGAAGACCAAATTGCAAACATTCTTCATAGAACATATAGAATCTACAGAGGAAAAATATCTCGTAACAAGTGAAGGAGTAAGAGTAAGGAGCGTTATTCCTAGAGTTATGGTTTATGGAGGCTACACTATCCACTCCCCCGAGAAAGGAACTATGCAGAGGACTTTTGAGAAAGGTGGTAGCGGAGGCTTAGAACTTCTGGAAAAATGGGATTTAATTAGAAATATTCCTGAAGAAGCCAAGAGGCTTGAAGAAGTCCTTTTAAAGGGGGTAAGTCCTCCTAAAGGCGAAGTAGATGTTATAGTTGGTAGCGAAGTTGTCGGACTAATAGTTCATGAGTCATGCGGTCACCCTAGCGAAGCAGATAGGATATTAGGTAGGGAAGCTGCTCAAGCAGGGGAGAGCTTCATTAAAGAGAATATGGTCGGCAAGAAAATAGGAACGGAAAAAGCTACGGTGATAGATGACCCAACGATACCTGGAAGCTACGGCTACTACCTATACGATGATGAAGGAGTTAAGGCAAGACCAAAATACCTTTACAAAAACGGCGTAATAAACGAGTTCTTACATAACAGATGGACCGCCAAAGTCTTCGGAGTGGAAAGTAATGGCTCAGCTAGAGCTGCTGATTACACATCAGAACCCATAATTAGAATGTCGAACACCTATCTAAAACCTGGGGAATTAAGTTTCGAAGAGCTACTTGAAGACGTAAAGCTAGGGGTCTACATTAAATCATATATGGAGTGGAATATTGATGATTTAAGATGGAGTCAGAGATATGTTGGGTTAGAAGCCTATCTGATAGACCACGGTGAAATAAGAGGTTACGTAAGATATCCTGTACTTGAGATAACTACTGAAAGCTTCTATTCAAGCATAGAAGCTGTAGATAGGAACTTAGAGTTTCATGCAGGAACTTGCGGTAAAGGAGAACCAGCACAGGGAGTTCCAGTATGGTTTGGTGGACCTAATGTTAAATTAAAAAATATTGTGTTGGGGGTTGCACCATATTGATAAATAAATTGGATGAAGGTAAAGTTTTAGATTTAGCTAAGAAGATAGTTTCAGAATCTCTAAAGCAAGGTTATGATGATGTAGCGGCAATAGTTAACTATAGGAACGAGGTTATGGTGAAATTTGCGAATAGCCAGCCAAGTATTATGCAGAATTGGAACATTATCGGCATATCTGTTTATTTAGCTAAGGATAAGAGAGTAGCGACACTTGATTTCGAAGTTTCCAATGAAGAGGAAGCTCTAAGGTATCTTAGAAGCTACATTTCTGAAATAAGTCTCTCAGAGCCATCAGAATATTATACGCCATTACCACAGGTTGAAACAAAAATTAAACGTATCGAGGAAGCTCATGAATCAATAGTTAAAGCTTTAGAAAACCCTGAGGAAATTTCAGAGGAAATATTGAATACAGCATTAACTTACGACATAGATAAGCTAGCCGGAATGTTTAATGTTACTGTAGGCTTAGAGGCCTTATCTACATCAACAGGGGTTGAAACGTTAGAAAGCTATGGTAACTACGAGTTTTATGTTAGAGTGTTTAAGGATGAGGGAAGCGGGCAATGGGCTTCTGCAGGTAGGATTCTTAGAAGGGAGAGTATCGTAGAAGCAACTAAAATAGCTGTGGGGTACGCTCTGAACTCTAAAAGAAGAGAGAGTATTGCAGCCGATGTGTATGACATAATACTTTCGCCAATGGTTGTAGCTAACCTATTTAACATAGTCGGATCTATGGCTTCAGCATTTAGGGTGGACTTAGGTTTATCGATATTTGCTAATAATAAAGTTGGTGATAGGGTAGCTTCGGAAAAACTAACATTAATTGATGATCCTCGCAATCCTGAATCATACTCTATGACTTTTGTTGACGCAGAAGGAATACCTACAAGAAGGAACAGCATAATAGAGAATGGCGTTCTCAAAACGTTTCTACATAACAGTAAAACAGCTAGAAGACATGGCGTAGAATCTACAGGTAATGCCGGGTGGATAAATCCCCATCCATGGTCCTTAGAAGTTGCCCCCGGGAATCTAAGCTTAGATGAACTCATAGCTGAAGTTAAAAGAGGAATTCTAGTTACAAACAACTGGTACACTAGATTACAAAATTATGTTGAAGGGATGTTCTCAACAGTGACAAGAGATGCTCTATTCCTAATAGAAAACGGTAAAATTGTGAAGGCCGTTACTAAACTTAGAATAGCGGATAAGCTTCCAAGAATACTTCGCAACATTGAATATTTAGGTAAAAGAAGATACCAGATTAAGTGGTGGGAAGCAGAAATACCAACAATAACACCCTACATACTAGTTAGAAACGTTCATACATCCAAACATCTGCTGTAAAAATAAGGCTGATGAGGGAATGTCCGGGAAAAAACTAGTGTTTATTGAGTTGTTTGTTGAAAACGAAAAAGAAGAGAGAACATTAGTTAATAGGGTTTTAGAAGTAGCTGAAACTCTAGGAGAATATGACATTAAAACTGTAATTAAGACAATATATGATGACGAAGTTATTTCAAGATATGGTATCTTAATATCACCAAGCATAGCCATCAACGGCGTATTAATGGCTATAGGGTACATGCCTTCCAAATCTGAACTTAAGGACATGATAATTAGGTCTACCCTGAGAATTTAAGGTGAAACCTTGGGTAAGTACAGGGCGCTAATAACAGATCTCGACGGTACTTTGGTGAAGACCAACATAAATTGGGATATGTTGAGAGAGAAGGTAAGACGAATTCTTAAGACGAATCATCCCCTAAAACCCCTTGGATACAGTATTTACTTACTAACTAAGGATAGTCCGGAACTTAGGAAGGAGGCTTTTAAAGTTGTTGAAGAAGCTGAAATGAAAGCTGCTGAAGAAGTAATTTTTGATAGAAAACTATATGATGTATTCATCAGAATTAGGAGTAAAAATGTGAAAATAGGATTGGTTACTCTACAGAGCATGAAAACAGCCCTACATATACTTAGAAAGCTACATCTAACATCGTTTTTTGAAGTAATAGTTACACGCGATGTAAGCTTCAGTAGGGAGGAGCAGCTGAAAATAGCAATGAACAAACTCGGCGTTAAACCACATGAAACAGTGTTTGTAGGCGATAGCATATGGGACTATGAGGCTGGGTTAAAACTCGGTTGCTTAACGGTAATCATAAATGGATTTTCAGAAAACCTTCTATGCGACAGAATAAGTAGCTTCTACGAAGTAGTGAAGTACTTTTAACTTTAGATTAAGGTAGTTTGTCATAGTTTATTTTGGATAAAGTTTAGATTTAGGATTAAACTCACTATCCTAAAGAGGCTTGAGATTATGGGTAAGCCAAAACTCTTCATTACAAGACAGCTTCCAGGCAACGCTATTGAAAGACTTAAGGAGTATTATGAAGTTGAAGTTTGGGACAAATATCCACCACCACCTTATGAGGTTCTCCTCGAAAAGGTAAAGGAAATTGATGCTTTAGGTTCACTATTAACAGATAGGATAGACTGTAATTTGATAGAGAATGCTCCAAGGCTTAGAATAATTGCTCAATACGCTGTAGGATATGATAATATAGATGTTGAATGCGCTACGAAACATGGAATATATGTTACAAATACTCCGGGTGTTCTCACGGAAACAGTAGCTGATCACACATGGGCTCTAATACTTGCAGTTTCTAGGAGGATTGTTGAAGCAGATCATTATGTTAGGAGTGGTGAATGGTGGAATAGTAAAACAGGATGGCATCCGATGATGATGTTGGGATATGATGTTTACGGTAAGACACTAGGAATTGTAGGGTTAGGGAGAATAGGGACAGCTGTTGCTAGGAGAGCTAAAGGATTCAATATGAAAATACTTTACTACGACAGAAGAAGGAAGCCAGAATTAGAGAAGGAGCTTGGAGCAAAATATGTGGACTTAGAAACTCTGCTTAGAGAAAGCGACATAGTTTCAATACATGTAGCATTAACACCTGAAACACGCCACATGATAGGTGAAAAAGAACTGAAGCTTATGAAGAAGACAGCGTTCCTCATAAACACAGCTAGAGGAGCCGTTGTAGACACAAACGCCTTAGTTAAAGCGCTTAAAGAAGGATGGATTGCTGGAGCAGCACTAGACGTTTTCGAACAAGAACCTTTACCACCAGACCATCCACTATGCAAATTAAAAAACGTTGTTCTAGCACCTCATGCCGGAAGTGCTTCATGGGAAACAAGAACTAAGATGGCCGATATCGTAGCGGAAAACCTAATAGCGTTTGCTAAAGGAGAAATACCGCCAACACTTGTGAATAAGGAAGTAGTTAATGTTAGAAAACCTGGGTTCACGTAAAAACAACTATTTTTTAGTCCAAACGAATAGCTCGCTTATAATGTAGTTCGCAACATATCCTGCAAAAATTCCGACTAAGTTAGCATAAAGATAGTACATATTGAATATTAGAGTTAATGTAATCAGAACTAAGTAATTAACTGCCGCCCCTACAGCTACTGCGAAATGGTACTTAACCATTTTACTTAGGAAGCTGCCTTTAAACCCTCTAAATGTCCAGTAGTTGTTAAGTATGAAATTATTCATTATAGAGGTTTCAATAGCTATAGGACTAGCAATTCTAACATCTACACCATTAGTGACAAGTAACCATAAAATACCTTCATTAACAAGTATTCCTGTAGAACCAACTATAGCGAATTTTATGGGTCTATAGTTAGTTTTCCTAATACTATCTATAATGAACTTAAGCATGCTGATTAATCCTAAGCTGTCAGCAACATTAATACTAACTACTTCAACGTCATAGTTAGTGATAATATCTATGGGGTTCAAGGTTTCTATTTTCTCTTTTTTAGGAATAATTATGAGTAGTGGTTCAGGATCTACGTAGTTTTTCGTTTTAAACAGTACTTTTGAAATAGCTTTTAGAACAATTCTTTCTAAAGCATTCCTCTTCGGGTAAACAAGGATTATTTTATCCTTAAGTGATAGATTCTTTTCTAACTTAGCAATTATTTTTTCGACTTCATTTCGGCTTAACTTAGGATTAACTATTAAAGTAATATCGTTTCTCAAGATAGAAACAACCTTATCATTATACTTCTTCATATTTGCTCCTTTAAGGCCATAATAATATTTCTAAGTAGCATATGATGTCTTTTCTCGTCTTCATAGAGTGATCTAAGAGTTTCCCTTATTGAGTAAATACCTACCTTTTCAGCTAAACTAATAAGGTTTTGAACTGCATCTTCTTCAAGTCTTAAATGTTCTTCAAGTACCTTAATTAGTTTCTCCGTTTCCTCTTTTTCCCTTATTTCTTCGGCTTCAATTTCGAACTTTATTTTCGAGGTTTCTTTAAGAACGTTTATTGAAGCTTTAAGCAATTCCATGTGAGCTATGCTATCAATAAGTATTCCCTCAAGAACTTCTCTAAGTACCGGTGACTTTATCTTCTCAAGAGTTGACCTGTACATTTCAATTGACTTTTTCTCTAATCTTAAATGCTTCCTTAACTTCCTCACGATTTCCTTTAGCGATTCATTCATAATGCATCACCAGTAGAGTTTTTTGACTACACATAAAATAGTATTTTGGAGGTTAAAAAATATGGGAGTAATTCTTCAGCTATCAGATAACGTATTCTTCATTAAGCTTGGAAAGGGCGAAGACATACTGGAATCTCTTAAGAAATTGCTTCCAAAAACAGGATTCGAAATAGGCTTCATTATGGGCATTGGCGGGTTAGAGAAAGCTAGAATAGGTGTTTTCAGAGGAGACAGCTATGATGAAATAATTGTTGAACCATTGGAAGGCCATGTTTTAGAGGTTGCTTCATTACAGGGAAATTTTGCCAAATCCCCTAGTGGCGAATATTATCCTCATTTACATATTGTTGTAGCTAAATATGAGAGAGAAGTTTATGGTGGACATGTGCTTAAAGGATGCATTGTTAATCCTTTCCTAGAAATATTCGTACATGCTTTTCCGGGAAAAGCTAATGTTATTGCGGAATTTAAACATAGATGGTGTACCTAGTGCTGTTTGAGTTTATCGATGTTTTCTAAAGCGAAATCAACTATTTTATTGATTACCTCCTCCACTCCTAAAGCCTTCCTGGACGACATAAGTTTACGTTGTAGAGCTTGTATTTTGGCGTAAGTTTCCCAAGGTATTTCGAGAGCTATTTTCCCTGCTTCAGGTTTTGCCTTATCTAAGAGTATTTTAACGACTCTTTTCAACCTTGATTTACCGAACCCTACTCCATCAATGGTTAAAATATTTTCTCGAAGAAGTTTCTCCTTAATTTCCTTTGGAGTTTTAGCTCTAGCTATAAGAATCATGATGTCTGGTTTGTAAAATCTACTATATAATGTTACAACCTGGTATTCTCTAAGTCTAAGAGTTTTCTTCTCCTTCACAGTCTCCACAGCTTCAGTTCTCTTTACCCCTAAAATATCCGCTAAACCATCCCATAATCCTTGAATCCACTTACTTCTCCACTCCTCAGCTGTTAATGGTTTAGTGAATGGTCCCCTCATATCCCTTATTCTAACATGCCATTCCTCAAGCTCCTTACACTCCACTATGACATGTGGTCTCTCAATTGGGGGGTCATGACCTAACTTCACAATATTGAGGACTTTACCTCCATAAACGAGAATGTCTGGTCTTAGAGCGGTGTAGAAACTCCATGCTCTCTTTAAATCTTGACTATCCTCCCAACCTATGGGTCTAGGTGCTTCAATAAAGAAGCTTAGAAAACCTCTTCCCTTAACGTAAACGACAACGTTTGGTGGAATCCATCCTAACTTTTGCTTACCCGATCTTTCAAAGGATAAATAACCATGTTCGGGATATACTATGTAGCTACCATACTCATAAAGTATGTTTAGTATTGAAGCTAAAACCCATGTTTGATAAATGGACCTCATATTTGTTCTAAGAGATGTTCTAAGAGCCGCACCAGCAACTCTTTCAAATTCTTCATGATCTATTTTCTCTCTAAACAAATCATACATGTAATTGAATATTTTCTTCCTTAAATGAGCGTAAGGGTCTTCAAGAAAGCTTCTTAGTTCTTTTGAAAATAGAACACCTTGGAGATTATAATTACTGATTAACTCCTCTATTTCACTTGTAAGCTTTTTAATCCATTTCTTAGCTACTTCAACTTCGGAGCCTAAAATGTACTCTATGAAGCTATCTCTCAATTCCTCCCTTAGTCTACTGAATTTCTGAGCTAAATCGCCTCGAAACCTAAATTGTCTTTTAGGATCGTGTTTATCAAGAAACTCCATTATCTCTCTATGTTTCCTTAGCCATAATGGTTCCTCCATAAGTTACTTCTCCTCACAGTAACATTTTTGAAAGGACCGATTTAAGCTATGATAAAGTTTGAGGTACATTTAAAGGCGTGTTTTCCGAGAAACTATCTTATGGAAGTGTCGTGAATGGGTAGAGTGATTAAGCCGGAAAGAGCAACGAATATTAGAAGAATAATTGATGAAGCTTTAAAAGACCTTGATCCTTCGCTTAGGGAACAGTATAGGGAGCTTCTTAATTCACTAAGTAGTATGGGTGTTTCTGAGGAAATATATGAGCAAGTACTTGAGAGTATTAGGTTAAAACGTAAACCTCCTAAACTAGGTTTAGAGCGATGAGGCTTAAAGTTATTAAGAAAAATGGGTTAGAAGAATCGTTCTCACTTACGAAACTTGAGAACTCTATTGTGAAAGCGCTAAAATGTGCTAATATTGATCCTAACGAAGCAAGCAAGGTTGTTTCGGAAGTTCTCGAAACACTTGAAACACGAAGTTTAGAAGAGTTTACTACACGTGAAATATCGGATGTAGTAGAGTTAGTTATGGTTCAGAGAGCAGTTAAGAACCCTATTTGGCTTGAAGCTGCTAAATGTTATGCGTTAGCGAGAATATATAAGGATGTAGGGAGGGATCCTTCAAAAATAAGTGAAGTAGACTTAGCATTAAGCTTTAATGCTATTAAGCTTTTAGAGTCAAGGTATCTGCTTAGAGATCCTAAAACGAGAAGGATTGCTGAAACACCCGAAGACATGTTTAGAAGGGTAGCTTACGCTATAGCTTCTGTTGAGAAAAACTATGGGAAAACAGCAAAGGAAGTAGAGGAAATAGCTGAGCAGTTCTTTAAGTTAATGGTTGAGTTTAAGTTCCTACCCAACTCTCCAACACTAATGAATGCTGGAACGAAGCTAGGGCAGCTTTCAGCGTGCTTTGTAATACGTGTTCCAGACGACCTAAACGGAATATTTGACTCACTAAGAGTTTCAGCACTTATTCAAAAGAGCGGTGGAGGTGTAGGAGCAGACTTTTCAGAATTAAGACCTAAAGGTGACTTCATAGAATCTACAGGAGGCGTATCATCGGGTCCCGTAAGTTTCATGAAAATATATGACATGGCAACGGAGGTCATTAAGGAGGGTGGGAAGCGTAGAGGAGCAAACATGGGTATAATGCATGTTTGGCATCCCGATATAGTCGAGTTCATAACTTCTAAATGTGGTGAAGAAGTTCTAAAGAACTTTAACATTTCGGTTGGAATATACGATAAATTCATTGAAGCAGTTATTGAGGAGGAAAAATGGCCCCTCGTAAACCCTAGGGAATGCCCGGAAATAAAGAATGCTCTTTCAAACAACCTATACGATATAGTTACGAAATGTGAGAAGAAAGGAGCGCATGTTAAATGGATTAGAGCTAGAGAGATTTTCGAAAAAATAATTTATTGCGCATGGAAGTCGGGAGATCCAGGAGCAGTGTTCATAGACACAATAAATAAGCATAATCCAACACCTAAACTAGGTAAGATTAATGCTACTAATCCGTGCGGTGAGGTTCCAGCTCTCTATTGGGAATCATGCAATCTAGGATCTATTAATCTTGAGAAGTTCGTTAAGGAGGAAAACGGAAAACCAACAATAGACTGGATTGGTCTTGCTGAAACGGTAAAGTTAGCGATTAGATTTCTTGACAATGTTATTGACGCTAATAAATACCCTGATCCAAGAATTGAGGAGGCTACTAAGAGGACTAGGAAGATCGGTTTAGGTGTTATGGGATGGGCACACATGCTAATAAAACTAAAAATACCCTATGATTCTCCGGACGCACTATACCTAGCAGATAAGGTCATGGAATGGATAGAGTACAATGCTAAGCTAGCAAGCATAGAGCTTGCTAAGGAAAGAGGAAAATTCCCAGCATTTAACGAAAGCATTTTCCCAGAAGGAAAGCTGAATTTCGAACCACAAGTTCCACTTAAGAAAATTGTTGACATGGAGGAAGTTTCCGAAAAGGTAAAGGAAATAGTATCTAAAAGACCTAAGGTAGATTGGTCCAAAATTAGAGAAAACATTTTGAAATACGGTGTGAGAAACGCTACAGTTACAACAATAGCTCCTACAGGAAGCATAAGCATAATAGCTAATACCTCTTCAGGAATAGAACCCATATTTGCTGTAGCATTCATAAGGCAAATAAGTATTGGAAGATTCCTCGAAATAAACAAGCTTCTCGTAGAGGAATTAAGAAAGAGAAGGTTGTTTGAAGAGGGGAAGCTTTGGGAAATAGCTGAGAAGGGATCGTTAACTAATGTGAAGTGGGTTCCTAATGAACTTAAGGAAATATTTAAAGTAGCACACGATGTTAAACCCATAGACCACGTGAAAATACAAGCAGTATTTCAGAGATGGGTTGACAATGCGGTTTCTAAAACAGTAAACCTTAAACATGAAGCCCTACTATCTGACGTAGAAGAAGTATTCATGGAAGCTTGGAAATTAGGGTGTAAAGGAATAACCGTTTATAGAGACAAATCCAAGAAGGAACAGGTAATATATGTTGGGTTAAGAGATAAAGCATTTAAGCTTAAACCTAAACCCCTCAAGATATCCAGGAATATACCGTTAAAGCTCAGAATAGGTAAGAAGGAATACCATGCAGTAACCGAAGATTATGCTGGAGGATGTGAAACATGCAATATTTAGCAAACTTAAACACTACTTAATAGTAATGATTTCTCCTTTCTCATCTATATGAACTATTTTGCTGAAAAGCCCCTCAATTAAAGCCCTACTTTTAGTATCAAGAGCTTCAGTGTTTAAAAGAGCATAAAAGCTGTTATTGCCAATTATTTCGAGAAGCTGGCTTATCAAAATGTAAACCATTCTAATATCGTTAGCTATTATAAGATCCGTTAAATCATCAATTATGACAAGTGCTGGCGTATTTTGTTTACTTAGAAAACTAACTATTGTATGGAATAAGTAGTGAGAGATTAGTTATTGAAACGCCTTCAATGTTCACTCCTGAAACTGTAATAGGAATTTTAATTGTATTCACGTTTGTTAGGGAATCTATAAGTCTAAACACTGGTTTACTAGGTAAGCCTGTAATAACAATGTTTTTATGTCCTGAAGACAGAATCATGCTGATAACTTTGTCCCCATAAAACACTCTAGGATTATACTCTATAAGCAATGTTTCATGCTTTACCTTTTTATACACTATACTATATCCGCTACTTACGAAGCCTAATCCTCTTATCTTAACGTAAGGTAAAACTAGGGCTGAAAAGTGAAAATATTACTGAAGCACTAATTATGAGCCAAACGATGTTCATTATCCAGTATATTTGTATTCTGAATAAGCTAACTATGGTTAATGTTATGCTTCCGGAAAGTACTTGTAGATAAACAAGTAGTATTACGGATTCAATAGCTCTCCTTAGCTCTAAAATCCCTATGTAGTATTTAACGTTTCTGAAAAACATGTAAATAGGTGAAATTGCAGCAATAACTGCTGTCCATATTGCTAATAATACTTCAGGATCGTACATTACAACTACTTGCTCATTAACGATAGTATAGTATGCCCCCGGTCCTAAAATAACGATTAAGAACATTAACATTACAGTAGCAACATAAAAGGTTAATGTCTTATTTCCTCCGAGGAAAACGTCTTTTAAAGCCTTCGCTTCGTTACCTCTATTCATAGTGAGTGAAGCTAAATATGCTATGATTATCATGAGTGATGCGGAAATAAACAGTGCTATGATTGCTGGAAAACTTTTCCCATAGAAGAGCCTATTTCGTACGGTAATCTATGAAATATTGCTAAAGACATAGTGTAGTATATTGAGACGACATCGTAGCCTATGGTGTATAGTAAGGAGAGTACAAGTAAGACTTTCCATAGCTCTTCAGGTTCCATGTGTGATCTATAATGGCTCCATATTAGAATGGTTAATGCGAAAAATCCTGCTGTAACCCATGTTGAAACTATGTGTATTAAATATGCTTCCTCGAATGCCAAGTCATGACACTC
>Ga0180301_10003932_pt1 | contig 11530 bp, 6 predicted proteins | sample GuaBasSediGuay16_FD_121797 | JGI IMG/M metagenome (GOLD analysis project Ga0180301, IMG submission 121797) | Subseafloor sediment microbial communities from Guaymas Basin, Gulf of California, Mexico - Guay16, Core 4569-2, 12-15 cm | ecosystem: Environmental > Aquatic > Marine > Hydrothermal... | reverse complement strand
TCCTCCGACTCACCGCCGGGATAGTCGTAGAAACCGGCCCCGGCCTTCTGGCCCAACCGTCCGGCCTCCATCAACTTGAAGAACAACTTGGCCGGGCTCATACGCTCGCCATACTCGGAGTAGAGATACTCTCCCACGTGGCCGCACACGTCAATGCCCAGCATATCCATCAGGGTGAAGGGTCCCATCGGCATGCCCCACTCCACGATGGCCTGGTCAATTTCCGTCGCCGTCGCCGCACCTTCCTCTAATGCCTTGGTGGCCTCGTTGAGATAGGGCATCAGCAGGCGGTTGACCAGGAAACCGGGGCACTCCCGCACCACGACCGGCAGCTTGCGCAGACTCTCGGCGAACATCACCACGTCATCTATCGTCTCCTGACCGGTATCGAGACCAGGGATGACCTCGACCAGCTTCATCACGTGAGCCGGATTGAAGAAGTGCATTCCGATGACTTTGTGCGGCTTATCCGTGGCTGCGGCCTTCTCGGAGATCGAAAGGGCCGAGGTATTGGTGGCGAAGATCGTCTGTTCCGGGCAGACCTGCTCCAGTTCCCGGAACACGGCCTTCTTGATCTCCATCTTTTCAGGCACAGCTTCGATGACGATGTCCACGTCCTCGAATTCGTCGTAAGTGAGCGTAGGCGTGACCAGATCCAACTTGGACTGCATGTCACTGGCGCTCATCTTCCCTTTGTCCACCCGTCGCTGGTAGATAGAGCGAATCTTCTCCATCCCAGCGTCCAGCATCTTCTGGTCAATGTCCTTCATCACTACCGGCAGGCCGGAGTAGGTGATGACCTGGGCGATCTCACCCCCCATCGTCCCCGCGCCGACCACCGCTGCTTTGAAGATATACATGTCTGTTACCTCCTCTGTCTGGTATTCGGTAGTTGGTAGGTTGGTAGTTGGTAGATTGGTAATTGGTAGTTGGTAGATGGGTAGTTGGGTACCGGTTAGGTCTGTTGTTCCTCTGGCAGTTCAGGGACGACGTAGATAGGCCCTTCTTCGCGGACGAGTTGGTCTCCATATTCCTGACGTCCTTGCTGCTGCTTGCGAATGTAGCGGATGTAGCCGTTGAGTGAGCGCAGAGCGCTGTGGCAAAGTTCGCGTTGATCCGGCAGTTCCTTGGAGGTATATTCCAATTCGTCACACGCGACGAAACAGCTCAGGGTCTCATTGAGGGAACCGCGTGCAAAGTAGTAAAAACGAAGGCTATCCAGGTAATGATAACGACCATAGCCTTCAGCGATATTGAGCACGACGCTAACCGCCGATCGTCGCACTTGATCCGCCAGGTTATACTTTTCCTCTGGCGGCAATCGCCTGGCAACACGGTATGCCTCCCGCAGCACTTGCAGCGCCAGTTGATAGCACTCTAAGTCCTCAAACCCTCGCTGCTTCCGCTCCACTATGCTCCCTTCCCTCTCAATACCAATCTACCACTTTCCCAATTTACCAGTTTACCACTTTCCCAATTTACCAGTTTACCAGTCTCCCAATCTACCAACCCACCCTCTCCACGATCAACGCCCCACCTTGACCGCCACCAACGCACATCGTATCCATCCCGTAGCGTACCTCGCGCCGCTGCATCTCGTGGGTCAGCGTGGCGACCAGTTTGGCAGCGGTGCAGCCCACCGGGTGGCCGAGAGCGATCGCGCCTCCGTTGACGTTGACCTTGTCCCAATCCCAGTTGTGCCCCTGGGCCTTCATCTCCTTTTCAACGGCCAGGCACTGAGCGGCGAAGGCCTCATTCAGCTCGATCAGGCCGATGTCGTCGAGACTGAGACCCGCCCTCTCCAACGCCTTGGGCATGGCAAACGCCGGGCCGATGCCCATGTAGGCCGGGTCCACCGCAGCGTAGGCGTAGCTGACGATGCGAGCGGTCGGTTTGAGCCCCAACTCCTCTGCCTTCTCCGCCGTACAGACGATCATCGCCGCCGCCCCGTCGGAGATAGGGCAGGCGTTGGCCGGGGTGACCGTGCCGTTCTCTTTGAACACGGTGGGATAGAGAGCTGCTTTCTGCACCGTCAGGCCCGGGTTGATCGTCTCGTCGTGAACGATCTTCTCCCGCGCCACTTCCTGACCGGCCACTCTTTTCACGATCTCGACCGGCACAATCTCGTCGTCGAACTTCCCCATCCGCTGAGCCATAAACGCTTTCTTGTGGGATTGAACGGCGAACTTGTCCTGCTCCTCGCGGGAGATGTCGTACTTTTCCGCCAGGTTCTCGGCCGTGCGGCCCATGATCTGCCCACAGATGGGATCGGTAAGCCCCTCCCACAGCGCATCGGTCAGCTCGGCGTGGCGGAGTTTGTACCCCCAGCGGGCTTTCTTGAGAATGTAGGGAATGTTGCTCATACTCTCGGTGCCTCCACAGAGGTAGATCTCTCCATCTCCAGCCTGGATGGCCTGATAGGCCGAAGTGATGGATTGAATACCAGAGGCACAGTTCCGCTGGACTGTGAAGGCCGGCACCTCGATGGGCACACCGGCCATCAAAGCCGCTACCCGCGCGACGTTAGCCGCGTCGGAGGGCTGCCCGATGTTGCCCAGGATCACCTCGTCCAACACCGCCGGGTCCAATCCGGTCTGCTCCAACACGGCGCGGAAGACGATCTCAGCCAGATCTTGAGCTCGCTTACTGCGCAGCGCACCACCGTGAGACCCCACCGGCGTGCGCACCGGATTAACGATAACCACTTCTCTCATGTTAACCTCCTCAACCTTTGGATGCTACCTGTAATCCCCGCATCACGATCTCTGTCGCCACCTGATAGAGCGTCTCACGCTCCACACCCAGCATCTCTCGCCGCAACGGATGCTCCATCAACTCCAACACCCCGTTCAGGGTGGCCCACAACGTGGCAGCCGCCTGCCGGGGCTCACAGTCAGCGAACACTCCCTCTTCAATCCCCTGCTCAATGGCCCGCACCACCCAGCTCAACCCCTCGATGCTGGCCTCCAGGACCTGCTGATAAACCTCGGGGGGGACGGTCTCTCTAAACTGCCCCCGGTCCGTCGCCATCAGCAGGCGGAAGTACTGCGGCTCTCGCTCAAAGAAATGTAGATAAGCCTGGGTCAATCGTTGCAGCCTCTCTTTAGCCGAGATGGACTCTTCCGCAGCATACGCCTGTTCCAGATCGTCTACCAGCTCATCCAGACCCTCTAAAAGCAAATGAGCAAGGATGGTCTCCTTGCTCTCGAAGTACAGATATACCGTGCCCTTACTGACCTCCGCCCGATCGGCCACGCTGTCCACAGTGGCTCGGTGAAAGCCGTTCTCGAAGAAAACTTCACGGGCTGCCCGCAGGATGGACTGCCGTCTCTCTTCCTTTTCTCGCTCGCGACGGGCTCTGGTCGTCACACTGGCATCCTCTTACCAACTAGCAGTCATTAACTGACCAATAGTCATTATATAACGAAACATTGACGTTGTCAATAGTTGAGCCGAATTTTAAGGAAAGAAAGTAACTCTCAGGCGACCGGCACTTGGGCGTTATTCCGATACCCAGGCAATTGTGATTAATACAGGCTTGTGCCTTCTCATTGCTGTGCTATAATGAAGCTCAGATAGTACACTCAGGAGGTATTGGTGCGTCGCTCGAAAGCTCAACGAACCCGTATCATATTCTGGATAATCAGCTTGCTGGTTATTGGCAGCATGTGTCTGGGCCTGGCGGGTACACTGGTACCACCACGCCGCGTCACTCCCACTCCCATTCCCACCTTCACCCCCTTCCCTACCCGCACTCCCACACCCACTCCAGCGTGACGAACACGCCGCGATGGTAAACGACAAACCAGGTAATTGATTTTCAGCATAGCATTCCCAGATATGGAAACCCGGCAACTGAAGTCGCGGGGAAACCGGGGTAAGGTAAGGCGGAATGCCATTCCGCCCTACCTTTTCCTCAACTTTTTGAGAAGATACGTCGCGGGCAACCATTGCGAAGTCCACCTGCTTGGACCGGAGTCGGCGCAGGCCGACTTCGCAGGCCATAGCACGCGGTTTCAACCGCCGTGCATGCCCGTTCAGGCGTGCTGAAAATGAAAGGTAACACAGACCGCTAAATTACGCAGGTGCGGAGACCAGGCGCGATCGCTTCACCGATCGCTCTACAGGCGATCACGCCATCCCTCTGAACCCAAGGCTGAACTGAAGGAGTTGGGCCATGACCAAGAAGTCACTCAAGATCCTGTTTCTCGCTGCCGAGGCTGTTCCCTTCGCCAAGGTAGGCGGCCTGGCCGACGTGGCGGGTTCTCTGCCCAAGGCCATCCGCGCACTGGGCCACGACGTGCGATTGATGATCCCCCGCTACGGCACGATTCGCAGTGACGAGTTCCAATTCCAGAAAATTGGAGACCGTTTTCCCATCCCCCTCGGACCCGGGGAAGAGCACGTTCATCTGATCGGCACCGCCCTCGACGTGAAAGACGACGATAAACTCCCCGTCTACCTGGTCTGGAACGAGCGGTATTTCTCTTCTCGGGATCGCGTCTACGGTTTTGAGGACGACGCTCAGCGTTTCGCCGTCTTCGGGCGCGCTTCCCTCGCCGCACTTCGACTTTTGGATTGGAAGCCCGACGTGATCCACGCCAACGACTGGCACACCGGCATCGTTCCGACCTGGCTCAACACAGATGGACGGACAGACCCCTTCTACCAGGACATCGCCACCCTCTTCACGGTCCACAACCTGACGTACCAGGGTATCTCCGGTCGGCTGATCCTGACCTTCGCCCAAATGGAGCACCTGAAACACCTTCCCGTCGAAGAACCCGGAACGGTGAACTGGATGGCCCAGGGCATCGCCCACGCCGACCTGATCAACACTGTCAGCCGACAATACGCCCAGGAAATCCTCACCCCAGAGATGGGTATGGGGCTCGACCCTTTGTTGAGAGAACGAAAGGACTGCCTATTTGGCGTGATCAACGGGATCGACTACGAGCATTGGGATCCAAGCACAGACCCCCACGTCATTCATCGCTTCGACGTGGACTCGCTCGACCGCCGGGCCACGAACAAGACCGCCCTCCAACAACAGGCCCGTCTCGCCGTACAACCAGACCTACCCCTGATAGGAATGGTCACCCGATTGGCCGAAGTAAAAGGGATGGAGCTGATGGAACCGGTATTGGAGTGGCTTCTGACACAAGGCGACGTTCAGTTCGTCCTGCTCGGCACCGGTCAACCCCAATACCACGCTATGTTCGAGCGGTTCCAGGCTCGATTTCCCAACAGAATGCGGGCTTTTCTCAAGTTTGACGAAGTGCTGGGGCGGCGCATCTACGCCGGCGCGGACATGTTCCTCATGCCCAGTGCCGTCGAACCATGCGGACTCGGACAGATGATCGCCATGCATTACGGCTGCGTACCCGTCGTACGCGCGACCGGTGGGCTGGTCGATACGGTCACCGATTACACACAGAAGCCAGGGCTGGGCACGGGTTTCACCTTCCAAGACTACTCGCCTCAAGCCTGCCAGGATGCGCTCCAGCGAGCCCTGAAAACTTACCGCGATAAGAAAGCCTGGCGTCGGCTGCAACAGCGGGGCATGAGAGTCGACTTTTCCTGGTCGGCTTCGGCGCGGGAATACGTCAAACTCTACACCCGGGCGATAAATACTCACGCGACCTAGGAGGCAAGATGCGCACTATGGCGATGATCCTGGCAGGCGGCGCGGGCAGCCGGCTGAGTGTGCTCACCCAGAAGCGAACCAAGCCCGCCGTCCCTTTCGCAGGCAAGTACCGGATCATTGATTTTACCCTCTCCAACTGCTCCAACTCCGGCATCTCAACCGTCGGTATCTGCACCCAGTATCGCCCTCGCTCGCTCAACGATCACATTCAATCCGGCAAACCATGGGACCTGGATCGCTTGAGCGGTGGAGTCACCCTGCTCCAACCCTACGTGGGCCCACCCAATTCCGACTGGTACCACGGAACCGCCGACGCCATCTACCAGAACCTGGACTTCATCTGTCGTCAGCGCAGCGACGTCGTTCTGATCCTGGGCGGCGATCACGTTTACAAGATGGACTACGACGTGCTGATCTCCTTCCACCTGGACCACGGTGCGGACCTGACCATCGCTACGGTACGTGTCGCGCCGGAGGAGGCCCCCCGCTTCGGAATGTTGGAAACGGACGAAGAGTACCGCGTCGTTGGGTTTGAGGAAAAACCCTCCCACCCTGTAGGCACACTCGGCTCAATGGGCATCTACGCTTTCAACACCGCCGTACTGACCGCCGTTCTGACAACAGATCACGACCGTCCCGCATCGCGGCACGACTTCGGAGGTGACATCATCCCTCGCATGATAGGGACGTACAGCGTGTACGCCTTCCCTTATCGCGGCTACTGGGTGGACGTCGGCACTGTGGAGGCCTACTGGCAGGCACACATGGACCTGCTACAGGACGAACCCCGGCTGGACCTGCTGGACAGAGAGTGGGTCATCCGCACCCGCAGTGAAGAACGACCACCGGTCAACGTCCGCCACCAGGCAACCATAGAGCAATCACTCATCACCGACGGCTGCGTCATTGACGGAGTCGTGAACCACTCAGTGCTCTCGCCGGGGGTAGTGGTCAAAAAGGGGGCCCGGGTACAACACTCTATCGTGATGACCGACGCCGTGATCGAGGAAAAAGCCGTAGTAGATCACGCCATCCTGGACAAACGCGTGCGGGTCGGAGCGGGCGCCCAAGTCGGCTGGGGCGACGACAGCACTCCCAACCTCGCCTCCGACCTGCAAAGTGGACTCACCGTCGTCGGCAAGAATACCCCCATCCCGGCCAGCACACGCGTTGGCCGCAACTGCGTCATCGCTGCCGACCTGAGCGAGGACGCCTTTCGCTTCCACGAGGACCTGATTCCAAGCGGAACGACCGTCGGGGACGTAGCCGAATACTCACACCCGGTGTTCGCACCTCCCCCCACACCCGACCGATAGGCCAAACTCACACCCAAAGGAGCCTGGTATGCAACCTCCATTGTCCGCCACGGGCCTCAAACCTCCCATTACACTGGAGTTCCACGTCTCCCGCCGGACGCGAGACGTGTACCAGTTCGACCAATCCCTCTTCTCTCTGACCGGCAACGTCATATTTGCCAATTTCCACGCGGCGCGAGTGTTCGCCCATAAGATGAACGAAAAGCGGGACCTGGTCAGGTTTCCGGAGCGGGCCGTGAGAGCCGGGCAGATCAACGCCATGGGATTGATAGACGAAATCCTGCACTATGTGGTCGGACTGTACCGCGAGCAGAAAAACCCGCAAGTCTTCCATCAGGCCCTGGATCGGCTATATCAAGAACTGGGCCAGGAAGCGGTGGACGCCACTCTCTACAGATTTGTGGACGAATTCCCTCCCCTTGCCGTCTACCGGGGAGAGGTCACCGCGGAAGACTACCTGGAAGGCGAAACCGCCGGCGTTCCCCATCGCCAAATCGTGCTGGAAGAAATGTTGATGCTGTGGCTGGCAAACGAGAACGCGGCCTTTTCACCCTTCATAGAGCTGTTCGACGACACTACGCTAAAGAAAAGAACCGCCTATCTCGACGTCGTTGCGAGCCTGCACACCTTCTTCGACACCCAACCCCCGTTTGGACCCGACGAGCAGAATCTACTCGATATGCTCCACACTCCCGCCCAAGCCGTACCGCATTCGCTTTCCGGACAACTGGAATACATACGGGAACGATGGGGACATCTGCTGGGTAAATATCTATACCGCCTGCTGAGCAGCCTGGATCTGATCGCCGAGGAAGAGAAAGCGGCGTTTCTGGGACCCGGACCGGCTCGCGTGTACGACTTCACCGGGCTGGAATGGGAATACGAGCGTTTCAGTCCCGACCGGGAGTGGATGCCCAAGATGGTCTTGATCGCCAAGAACACCTACGTGTGGCTGGACCAGCTCTCCAGGCAATACGGTCGCCCGCTGACGCGGCTGGACCACGTCCCCGACGAGGAGCTGGACACCCTGGCCCGGCGGGGGTTCACCGGCCTGTGGTTGATCGGGTTGTGGGAACGGAGCAAGGCCTCGCAGCGGATCAAGCAGATGATGGGAAACCCCGAAGCGGTCTCCTCGGCCTACTCGCTGTTCGACTATCAGATCGCAGCGGATCTGGGTGGAGAAGAAGCATACGAGGACTTAAGAGATCGAGCCTGGAAACGGGGCATTCGCCTGTCCAGCGATATGGTTCCCAACCACGTGGGTATTGACGGCAGATGGGTGATCGAACATCCGGATTGGTTCATCTCACTGGACTACAGCCCTTTTCCTTCGTATAGCTTCACCGGTCCCAACCTCTCGTGGGACGAGCGAGTCGGCATCTACCTGGAAGACCACTATTACGACCGCAGCGACGCCGCAGTGGTTTTCAAGCGCGTGGATCACTGGACCGGCGACGAGAGGTACATCTACCACGGCAACGACGGTACCAGCATGCCGTGGAACGATACCGCCCAACTGAACTACCTCAACCCCGAACTCCGGGAAGCGGCGATCCAAACGATCCTCCACGTGGCGCGCAAATTCCCCATCATCCGTTTCGACGCTGCCATGACGCTGACCAAGAAGCACTACCAGCGTCTGTGGTTCCCCGAACCCGGCACCGGGGGGGCCATCCCCTCGCGGGCGGAGCACGGCCTGACCAGAGAGCAGTTCAACGCCGCCATGCCCAACGAGTTCTGGCGTGAGGTGGTGGACCGGGTAGCCGAGGAGGTGCCGGATACACTCCTGCTGGCCGAGGCCTTCTGGCTGATGGAGGGCTACTTCGTGCGCACGCTGGGCATGCACCGCGTCTACAACAGCGCGTTTATGAACATGCTGCGGGACGAGGACAACGCCAAGTACCGCAGCGTCATCAAAAACACCCTGGAGTTCGACCCGCGTATCATGAAGCGTTACGTCAATTTTATGAACAACCCCGACGAGCGCACGGCGGTGGATCAGTTCGGCAAGGGTGACAAGTATTTCGGCATCTGCACCATGATGGCCACGCTGCCCGGCCTGCCCATGTTTGGTCACGGTCAGATCGAGGGTTACGCCGAGAAGTACGGCATGGAGTATCGCCGCGCCTACTGGGACGAGCAGCCCGATCCCTACCTGGTGGAGCGGCACGAGCGGGAGATCTTCCCCCTGCTGCGCCGGCGCGAGTTGTTCGCGGAGGTAGCAAACTTCCTGCTGTACGACTTCTTCGCCCCCGAAGGCCACGTCAACGAGGACGTCTTCGCCTACTCGAACCGCGCCGCCAGCGAACGCTCGCTGGTGGTCTACCACAACAGGTACGCCGAGGCCAGGGGCTGGATTCGCACCTCTGTCGCTTACGCGGTCAAGACGGAGGACGGCGGGCAGCGGTTGGAACAGAAATCGCTCGGCCAGGGACTGGAGCTGGAAAACAGCGCGGAAACTTTCACCATCTTCCGCGATCACCTGACCGGCCTGGAGTACATCCGCAACAACCGTGAGCTACACGAAAAGGGACTGTACGCCGAACTGGGCGCCTACAAGTGCCACGTCTTCCTCGACTTCCGCCAGGTGCGGGACAACGAATGGCGCCACTACGCCCAACTGACGGACTACCTGAACGGTCGCGGTGTGCCCAGCGTCGAGGAAGCGCTGAAGGAAGTGCTCCTCCAACCCGTACATCATCCCTTCAGGGAGCTGGTCAACCCTGAGACGTTGCGACGAATCAGCGAGGAAGCGAGGGAGCGAGAGAGCGAGGAAGCGAGTCAGCGAATCAGCGAGGCGGCGAGAGAGAGAGTTGGCGAGGGGGTGGAGCAGAAGATGGTGCGGCTGCTCCGGGAGATCAAACGCTTGACCGGGGCCGGCGGAGACGAAACAGCGGTCGCCTCCCAGGTGCGCAGGAAGCTGGAAGTGATCCTGGAGCTGCCGGCCCTGGCGAACAGCCTCGCTCTACCCGACGAGATCAGCGACTACATCGGCTCCGGCCCGGCCGCGGTGCCCGGCGTGGGCCTCGACGACGCTCCTCAAGCCTGGTACACGCTCTGCGGCTGGCTCTTCACCCACAACCTGGGCCAGGTGGTGAGTGAGGCGGATTGCGCTCAGATCAGCCGCAGTTGGATTGATGAGTGGCTGTTGGGCAAGATCGTGGCCAGCGTATTGCAGGATCTGGGGATGGACGAGGGCGCGGCCCGGTGGGCGGTGGCGACGATCAAAGTGCTGACCACCCACCAGCGCTGGTTCGAGATACAGCCGGCAGCCGAGGCGCGGGCCCAGCGGGTGCTGACCTCGTGGCTGGAGGACGACGAAGTCCAACGCCTCCTGCAGGTCAATCGCTACCAGGGCGTGCTGTGGTTCAACCACGAGGCCTTCGAGCAGTTGCTGTGGTGGATGCAGGTGGTGGCCACCGTATCGCTCGGCGCCGACACAGAGCGCCCGCCGCAGGAAGCAGCCCAGGAGATCGCCGCCTGCTACGAGATCGTGAAGAGGCTGCAGCGGGCCGCGAAAGCCTCCAACTACCAGGTAGAAGCGCTGCTGGAGACTGCGCAAGCCTCGTAATCGCATGGGAGGAACGTGATATTGCGATGAACACTAACGCCGACTGTCACCTCTGCATCCACGGTCACTTTTATCAACCGCCGCGCGAGGATCCGTTCACCGGACACATCCCCAGGGAACCGAGCGCCGCGCCTTACGACAACTGGAACGAGCGCATCACCGCCGAGTGCTACGCCCCCAACGCCGAGCTGGGTCATTTCGAGCACATCAGCTTCAACCTGGGCGGCACGCTGGCCCGCTGGCTGGACCGGAACGCCCACGAGGTCTACCGGCGCATCGTCAACGCCGAGCGCCAGTACAGAGAGAGTCATGGCATCGGCAACGGACTGGCTCAACCAGTTCACCACACCATCCTGCCGCCGGCCCGGCGCCGCGATAAGATCTGCCAGGTAAAATGGGGCATCGCCAGCTTCGAGCACCGCTTCGGGCACCGCCCCGAGGGCATTTGGCTGCCGGAAATGGCGGTTGATTACGAGACGCTGGAGATCGTGGCCGCCGCAGGTATGCGCTTCACCATCCTCTCCGACGAGCAGGTGGAGGGCGATCTGGTGGCGCGAGGAGGCCCCTACCGCGTGCGGCTGCCCAACGACGACGAGATCGCGGTGTTCGTGCGCGACCGGGCGCTGTCCAACAGCCTCTCCTTCGGTATGCCGGATCCATCCTACATCGAAAAGTGGTTAGAGGAGCAGATCCCCTGGCGATGCGAAAGGGATGGCCTGCAGATCATCGCCACCGACGGCGAGACCTTCGGACACCATCACCGCCAGGGCGTAAAGGTGCTCGATCGTATCTTGTCCTGCGGCGACACGTACGGCTACACGCTGACCACGCTGGGGCTTTACCTGCGTGACCACCCCCCCCAGGCCGAGATCAAGATCGTCGAGAACACCTCCTGGAGCTGTCCCCACGGTCTGGATCGCTGGATCGTGGGCTGTGATTGCACCCCCGGCGACAGTCGGTGGAAGGGCGCTCTGCGCCGGGCGCTGGACAATCTGG
>Ga0180301_10003931_pt1 | contig 11531 bp, 11 predicted proteins | sample GuaBasSediGuay16_FD_121797 | JGI IMG/M metagenome (GOLD analysis project Ga0180301, IMG submission 121797) | Subseafloor sediment microbial communities from Guaymas Basin, Gulf of California, Mexico - Guay16, Core 4569-2, 12-15 cm | ecosystem: Environmental > Aquatic > Marine > Hydrothermal... | reverse complement strand
CGTGCTTCAGCCATGAGCTCCATTAACGCTTTTATGAGTTTGTGAGGCGCAGCTGATGGGGTTATATAACCTACTATTCTGTACTCTTCGCCCATCAACTCTCTTAGCCAAAGTACGGGCTTTGTCAACGCTGTCAAGGAGACGAAGCCCGGTGGTGCTAAATCACATTGACCTACATCACCATCTATTATTGCAGGTCTTAGAGATTTTGATAGAGCTTTGTTTGCAACGAGCGTCGTGAAGGTTGTTTTACCGCTGTCTACAGGCCCTACGACCATGACAGAAGTTGGAATTTTCTCAAGTATCTTATCAACTGCTGCCTCCCACTCATCGATCACTTCTTCACCTTTTCCGGGCTCCTCAATGGATCCGCCTTCACCCAGTATAACTTCTAGTTCGGCGTCTTCTACACCTTTAACCGCGTAACTTCTGAACCTGTTTATGACAACGGAGGAATTCTTTGGAAACTCTACGCCTAGTATCTTGATAGTTCCATTCCTAACTGTTACCTTGGCTGGACCCATGATCCGCACAATCTTACCCTTTTCAAGTACAACTGTCGTAGCCAATGACAAACTCATCACCTGAAGATGAGGAAAACTGTCAAGGGTTTATGAAGTTCTTCCCAATGCTATGTTCAGAGCAGCGATCTCGTCCTCGTGCAAACCCCTTGTTGCGATCCCAGATCTAATCTTGGAACTCCCCCTTTCCGGAACAAGCTCCAGTTCTACATCGCTGGGAACTATCCTAGCTATCTTATCAACAATATCTGCTCTATACTCGTCAAAGGTAGAGCGGGCGAAGCCTATCCTTATACACCTTCTCTTGCTCTCAAACTTCTCAACAACCCAGCACAGCGTTTCGAAAAGCTTTGACTTAGAAACAAAGAGTTTTGTCATCAAAACCTTAGAATCGCCAACCACTGCAAATCCTATAGATGCACCAAGGTCTATACCTACGACCAAGTTGCTAAGAGGGAAGTCAAGTCCTTTGGCTAGTACTAATGCACGTGCTATCGCTTTATCAATATCGTCCACAAATACCAGCGGGCCAAAGACCCTCACAGAGTTTTTCTCAAGATAGCGATAGCCCTCCTCATCAGCAACAACGATTCCGTAGATAACCCTCTGCTTTTCATAAACACCTTTGAATTGTAGTTTAAGCTCTCTGAGTCTCTCCATTACCTTCATCATTGTACGCGGGTCATAGAGCGCTAGGTATAGTGCGCGTTGCTGCTGCAACATCCCGTCATCTTATAGCGGTCAGCAAGTATATATTCATCATTCTAACATCAGTTCCCGGATTCCTCTTCATCCCATAACATCAGAGGAGACTAAGATATTAAGCTGTTAACTACCAAACGTTGTTAAGGTGCTAGCATTTGCTTAGCCGGTTCCGTAGCAGATTATCGTTGGTTATCAATTGGCCATCTAGGCTTTTAGCAAAAGCAGGTGTATCCCCATCGCTCTTAACGACATTAAGCTTGCTACTCTCGTCGCTAGCCGCATTATCAGCGTACGTAGAGCTCAAAACTATGGTTCCCCTGCTTATGGTTTTTGCAGGCTACTGCGATGCACTAGATGGCGCTGTCGCAAGACTGCTCAAGGCTTCAACTAGGTTTGGAGCCTTTCTCGATTCTTTCTGTGATAGGATTTCGGACTCCGCAATGATCCTAACGTTGATGTTTCTAGGTTTAGAACCCTTACCTGCATATCTTCTTCTCACAACATCGTTCATTATAAGCTACTCCCGCGCACGCGCTGAAGCTCTTGGAGTAAAAGTCGAAGGTGTAGGATTAGCGGAACGAGCTGAACGAGTGCTTATTCTCGTGTTGGCCGCACTGTTTTACGTTCTCGACCTTAAAGTAGGAATGATCGAGTTCGGCGACGTGTTATCATACATGCTCTTGCTACTTACTACCGTGACGGTTATTCAGAGATTTATCCACATCAAAAGATGTTTAATGGAGCTGACCTAATTTCTATGTAACGTAACCAAAGCATTAAAATTAGAGTTTGCGGCTCTGAGTCTGGAGGGGTACATATTTCTTCCTCTCATGCTCAGGTCTTACTTTGATAATTCCATAGTGTATAGCGCAACTTATACAGTAGCACTTGGTAACAGGATAACGTGCGATTATTGCTCCGCGCTTCTCAAGTTCTTCTGCTAGCTGCGGGTCTACTGGACTGTACCACTTAGTTACGCACACCGCCTTATCTTTGGGAATGAGAGCTCCACAGTTATCGCACTGAACAAGCTCTACGGATCCTTTATCTCCCTTCTTCCTACCTCTACTTTGCCTCTTCTTAGGCATCTCGGCTTCGCCGTTACCTAGTGATTAGCTACTTGAATATAAAAGCTTAGCGAGCATTCATCTCTTCAATAGCTTCTACCTAGTCTTAGATAGGTTAAGGCGCGCGCTCCGCACACTGGGCATTTAGAATTAGCATCGATATGGACTTTCTCTAACGTGTGCACGGGTGAACCTAGTACTCGTATACCCTCACCTAACTTGTTCTCCAGCTCTATGGCACACTTCTCCTCGCCGCACCAAGGTATCTGCGCGATCCCCCCATTACGCCTAATGTACTCTACAGCCTCGTCTACACCATTAAAAGTTTTGACTTGTTCAATGAACCACCTCTTTGCCCTCTCCCTCAAATTATTGTCTACTTCCTCAAACAACTTCCTTAGTACTTCGACAACTCGACCCTTCTCTACAGTAACCCTTGACATCGTATCTCTTCTAAAGAGCGTCACCGTACCCTCCTCTACTTCTTTAGGCCCTACCTCGATTCTTATTGGTACACCTCGAAGCTCCCACTCGAAATACTTGTCGACGGGGCGAAGATCCTCCCTGTCATCGAACTTCACTCTAAACCCGCTCTCCTTCAACTTCTTGAGAAGTGATGAACAGTATTCGTAAACCACCCTAGTTTTTCCGGCATCCTTCGGAGCTGGAATTGGGATTATCACCACTTGAAATGGTGCCACCATTGATGGGAGTATAAGACCCCTTTCATCGCTATGATACGCTATTAGGCACGCTATCACACGGTCAGAAATGCCGTAGCTTGTCTGCCATGCATATCCTATACTTTCATCTCTCCTCTGAATCCGTACCTCAAATACTTTCGTGAAAGTCTGGCCTAAGTGATGAACTGTGCCTATCTGCAGAACTCTGCCATCAGGCATAACGGTATCGAAGGCTATGGTGTAGAGAGCGCCCGCGAACTTATCCCACTGAGGTCTTCTTGAGATCACATAAGGTATCCCGAGGGTATCGAAGAATTCACTGTATATGGTTATGGCTTCTAAAACTTGCCTCTCTGCATCCTCGAACGTCTCGTGAAGTGTATGAGCTTCCTTAAACGTTGTTACTTCTCTAAGTCTTATCATAGGCTTAGTCATCTTAGTTTCGTATCTAAACATGCTCACTATCTGGTAGTACTTTTTAGGGAGCTGCTTGTAGCTCTTAATCCACAAACTCTCCATATAGCTTAAAGCCGTCTCGCTTGTGGGCCTTAAAACAAGTTTCACATCCAGTTCTTCATTGCCAGCCATGGTAACCCAGAAGACTTGTTGTTCGAAACCTCTTACATGCTCACTTTCCTTTTTGAAGATCGTTTCGGGTATCAACAACGGCAGCAGTATCTCCTCATGTCCGGTTTCATTCAACAATCTTCGCATTAACTCTATCACACCCCGCCTTATCTGGAAGCCGTAGGGGAGCCACACACCCATTCCTTTTACCGGATATCTTCCATAGTCATAGATCTCAGCTTCACGTATAATCCACTCAAACCACTGACTGAAAGACTCGCCGTACTTTGAAGGGGGCTTCTCGTTCAAGCCTCTCAAACCCTATTCAATCCACCTTTGATGGTAACAAAAATTCGGGGGCCTTATCTACATCAACAATAGGCACAGCTATGTAACCGGGCTTAGTAGTTTTGCTAGGTTCTATCTTCTCTCCTGATTCATCAAGTCTTACCAGCACATAGTTTGCATCTTTAAGCTCGTTATCGTGGTCTATAACGTAGTAGAATAGAGGTAAGCCGTATAAATTATAGTAATCACGAAAAACCGCGAGGAACCCTATCACGGTCTTACCTTCTCTATCCCTATACCTTAGTATGTATGTTGGCTGCATAGAAGCCGCGGCTGTACTGGCTATTCTAATAAGGTCTCTAATAGAAGCTAGTTTTATCGCTACAGTACTACGAAAAAGTCCTTTCTTTTCCTCAAGCGCCACGCATGAACACCACTACTTGGCATATTCCGAGGTATAGGTTTGAGTTAAAACAGATTTTATTATTGTATCACTGCTTTACTGGTGTAGCTACTATTATCCTCCGCGCCTTGAGATTTATATTGACGATACCCCTCCGTGCAAGTTCTAGAAGAACTCTCTTGGCAGTGCTGTATTTAACATTGTACTTCTGCACAATCTCGTAAGGAGTTACCAGGTCAAGGTTCTTTAGATCCCTATCCACATTTTTCAGGATCTCTGCTTCGAGAACGGTTATAGAAGTTCGCTTCTCGCGACGCTCTTCACGCCTTTCACGTCCTTCAGTACGCTGCATCAGTCTGCGCTGCCGCTTCTCAATTGCAGTTATTGGCTTTCCTCCTTTCGTGCCCACAAAACTCACCACAGCCCCTGGTATTCCTCTAGTACTCACGTAGAGTCCACACTTATAAATTATTATCTTTGGCTAGGTTTAGGAATGGTGAGTAATGATGCGTATAGTAACTGTTAAGATGCCCGAGGCATACATAGAGGGTATTGATGAGCTTGTTAGAATGGGCAGGTATTCTTCCAGAAGCGAAGTAATAAGAGCGGCCATACGTGAACTTCTTAAGAAGGAGCTGTGGTACATTCCGGATAGGGAGGAGAACGACCGTAGAGAACATAGAGGAGTTAAGGTTATTGAAATAAGACCAGAGCTTCTGTAGCGTCATAGTTGAATTGTTTTGCAGGACTTTGCCATATGCACTTATAGAGCTTTGTCCTACACCACAATATTATTGGGTAATGATGAGGGCTGGTATTGTCGATCGATGAGAGGGGATACCAGTGCTGAACCCTTCGGATACCATCACCGAAGGCTATGAAGTTCTTCTCTACATAGATCACATGAGGCGGTGGATTAAGAAGGTAAAACGTGGTTCTATTTTCGGATCTGATAGAGGGTCTCTCAAATATGACGATATTATAGGTAAGAAGTACGGCGATAAAGCAGTGCTCTCCTTAGGATACGATGTTTATCTCTTACGCCCGCTCCTCATCGACTACATAGAACGCGGTTTTGAGCGTAAAACGCAGATTATTTACCCCAAAGACTTGGGGTTCATAGTTCTGCTCAGCGGAATAGGGCCAGGAGCCCGCGTACTCGAGGCAGGTGTCGGAAGCGGAATCCTAACAGCTGTACTAGCAAACATAGTTAGACCAACCGGAAAAGTGTATGGTTATGAGATACGTAAAGAATTTGCCGAGATTACGATGAGGAACTTGAGACGATTAGGTCTGGAAAAGTATGCAGAGATAAGGATAGGTGACGTGAAGCAGGGCATAGACGTTAAAGGTCTCGATGCAGCTTTTCTAGACCTGCCAGACCCGTGGAATGCCTTAGAAAAAGTTTATGAAGCTCTTAAACCCTCAGCTCCTATCATAGCCTTTCTTCCGACCATAAACCAAGTCGAGAAGATGTTGAGCGCTATCAAGGAAGACCAAAGATTTGTGGATTCAAGATGTTATGAAATTCTTCTACGTGAGTACCAGCTTGTTGAAGGAGCGATAAGGCCGAAGACACATATGATTGGCCATACAGGTTATATCTTCTTCGCACGTAAGGTTCTTAGACCCGCACCCTAACCCCTTCCCTCACGCAAAATACTCCTCAGATTTCTAAGGAATCTCTTAAGTATCATTCTCTTGATCTCGAGGAAGTACTCTGTTGCACTACTCGGAGAATTTATCTCAACAATGGAGAGCCTATCCTCGAATCCTTTCACTTCGTCTACTACAACACCTTCGTCATTTATTATGAGCGTGGGTATCTCTAGAAAATCTTCGTCGCCCCGCGAAATTATTCCACCGACCCCTATCACCTTAACATGATTTTCTAGAGCTCTCGTTATAAGTACATGCCTAAACTTTAACCACTCTCTTTCAAGCTTCTGGAAAACTATGAGGAGTCTCGCGCCGTTAAGCACAAGCATGGTAGCTAATTCCGGTATTAATATATCCTCCTCTATCAACATTCCCATTGAAAATCCTAAGTTCAGTAGGGGGAGCTCTCTTCCAGGAGAGAGGAAGTCTTTGTCACGGTCAACAAATATCTTCCTGTACTTGAACATTACACCCCGCAATGGCGCTACTACAAGCGATGTAAGATAGTATCTCGAACCTTGACGTTCGATTATAGGACCTGTAACTATGTAGAGCCCATATTCTTCAACAACGCTACACAGGTAATCTGCTGTTATACCGGGCACAGTTTCTATCATAGACTTTCTGCTTATCCTAACACGATATGAGTCGCTGAGTACAGGCCCTATGTTAAAGAACGATGGAAGAACCAAAATTTTTGCACCGCTTTCATGAGCAGTCTTAGCAAATGAGCGAAGTCTCTCTAGGTTACGCTTCTTATTACCCAGTTCTATCCTCATGTGCGCTACTGCAAGTACGATCTTGCTATCACTGCTTGTCATGACTTTAGGAACACCCATGTCTATCTCTAAAATCGTTTACCAGCGTGATAAATATAGACTAGCGCTGCGAAACCTTTATGTCTCTGACCGGCAAAAGTCCTAGTTCGCTAAGCTCTCTGAACAACTCCTCGATGACTTCTTCATAGCTAATAACTCCCTCCTCAATAGCGCTCATCTTCTTCTGGAGAACACTTGTTCTCTCAACACTAACCATACTCGCCACCTTCTTTAAGACCTCCTCAGCTCTAGGTATGCTTGCCCTTCCCAAGCTCCTTACAGTTTCTTCGAGTCTCCGTATCATTTCTTTAAGAACTTCGTCATCCAATCCAAACTTCTTCTTAAGAAGTTTATCGAACTTTATCTTCTCTTCATCTCTCAGCTTAGTCGCCAGCTCAACTATTTTAGATAACGTAATTCCCGAAAGCAATGTATAGACATACACTCCTTTTCTCATGGGTATTAGAACCTTCTTATCTATCACATACCCTCTCTTTAAAAGTGTATCCACTATCTTGGCATAAGTGCTGGGTCTACCTATACCAACTTCCTTCATCCATCTGACAACATCGCCCTGAGTCATGAGCCTTACCGAACTTATATTCCTTCGTTTAACATGCAATACCCTCACAACATTTTGAAGAGGCGGAAGCGGAGTAAGCTTGAACGGCATGTAGACCAGGGTAAAGCCTGGATCTGCGATGCTTGTGATAAGCTCAATATCGGTTGCGTAGAAACATTGTTCCTCTATACAAACATCAGCTCTAAACACAGTTTTCTCGACCACAGCAGGCTTCATCTGACTAGCTACAAACCTCCTGAAGATCATGTCGTATAACATGAAATGACTCCGGGTGAGTCTTATAGGTAATTCTATCACGCCCTCCGCTATGAGTCCTCTTAAAGTCTCAGAATCTATAGATCTTGTAGGTCTTATAGCTTCGTGGGCACCACCTTCACCCCAGCTTCGGGGCTTGAAAAGCTCTTCAGCAAGCTTCCCAAACTTATTTTGCAGATACTCCCGAGCCACATTGATACCTGTTGTGGATACCCTCGTACTATCGGTACGATGATACGTGATTAGTCCCAGCTCGAAAAGTTCTTGAGCTAGCGCCATAGTCTGAGGGGCAGGCATTCTAAAAGCGACAGAGGCCTCTGTTATCATCACATCAGTTGTGAAAGGCGGGGGAGGATTCACCACTTCAAACTTATGCTCCTTAGGTTTGAGGACTATCGTAATCTTCTTTCCATGAATCTTCTTATTCTCCAATGGCACACTATCTGCAGGTATCTCAAGGCTAATGACGTCACTTCTGAATACTAGGTAAGGTCTTCTACTTAAGTACCATTCCACGAACACCTCTATTATTCTGCCTAAAGTAGGTGTCTGTACCCTACCAGCACTCAACCTGCGCCTCTTACACCTTTCAATATCTTCATATTCTTCATACTTACATATGATGTCTATAAGCACCTGCGTGGCTAGCTCCGATAACGCAAAGCCTATCCACCTATCCTCTATCCTACGAGTTATTTGCGCTTCTACAAGCCTCATATTTATTGGTCGCGGATTCTCTAAGGCTTTCAAAATAGCTCTACGAGTGATTTCATGAAACTCTATCCTTTTTATACTCCTCGCAAACGGTGCTAATGCTAATGCAATGTCAAAACCTATCTTCTCACCTTCGGCATCAGGGTCCGTTCCTATAAGAATCTCATCTACTTCCAAAGCTAACTTCTGTAATGTCCTTATTACATTCTCACTAGACCTCACTCTATGCATTCCATGCTCTTTATGCAGTTCTGGAAGCGCTTCTCTCAAAGGACAGAGATTTTCTCTCGTAACGAATTGGTGCCCACAGTCAAGACACCTTTTAAGAAAACCGTACACCGGCAGAAACCTTCTTTTACCGTCCTCCACATGAAGCCTTATACCGTACACCGAGTTCGGATGTTCGTCATCCTCAACGAGATCAAATACGTGTCCTCCACTTGCCACAATCGTTAAGTGAAGTCTACCTATATCGACCTCATACGCTTTGACGCCGTCTATATCGCGCACCGTTGGCCTGCCGAAGAAATTCGCTATGGTTCTAGCTTTGTTGGGCGACTCAACAACCATTAGGGCTGTTCTTACCAACTGTTTTATCGTTTTTAGAACCCCCATTTTACCTTGCCTAACCGCCTTCACAAGTTCCCTATCTTCATCAATCTGCTTAATCACTTCGCCTAGATCGACTCCCTCAAGAGGTTTGAAACTAAAGTCCTCTATGTACCATTTAAGCCTATACTCAAGTCCATGGAGCAACCTAACATCATCTACTATTACCACAGAGAGTCCACGCGTTATACCCCCAGCAAACAGCCTAGATGTTCTGCCGCTAGCTTGCACGTAGGTCGCGGCATCAGGGATCAACAGGAAAAGCCTTCCTTCCTCCTCTATGACAGTAGCGCGCGGGTACTTTCTTAAAGACTCTATAATCTCTCTCCTCAAGAGAACATCGCGTAAGATCTTGTGCAACTTAACCAACGTCTCTTCTTCACGGCTTCTAGGTTTCTCACCTGCTACAAGTCTCTTAACCATTTCAGCTATTGACTGAGGAGAATATCTCCTCATAATCCTCCTTAATACGGGTAGATACATCATTATCTCCCGCCGCGTTCCTTCGTCAACGACCTCGACGAGCACTGTAGACAGCCTTAACATGTTCTGAGGACTAGGTTCTTCGAGACGCAAAGAGATCTTGTGTCTAGGTACACCCAAGAATATAGCGTACCTAACGTGCTCCGGCAGGTCTATACCCCTTACCAAAAGTCCGTAGAATACAGCAACGCCCACTAACACATCCAGCTCTCCATTCGCAAATCTATCCAAATTAGAAATCTTTCCAGAAACAAGCGTATCCGCTGCAATTCCATGATTACGTAGGTATGCTGCTACGCGCTCTGCCTCCTCTATACCCCTGTCCACAGGGACGTAGACAAGTCCCCCACGACCAAGCTTACGCACTAGTTCCAGTAGCACTTCCAGAGGATCCTTCTTAGGCTCTACGTAAACATCAACAACATTTCTATAAACCTCAGCACGCCCACCAATGTCAAATCCTAAAAGTTCTCTGAACAACTTCACCCTACGTCCACGCGCTCGCCCGGTTGCCGAGCTTAGGATCAGCATACCTGTTCGCTCACGTTTACGTCTCAGAGATTGTTGTATAGATTCGAACTCAGCAAACAGTTTATGCTGCTCTTTTTCGGTAGCCGTTGCAAGCCTAACTCTTAGACGCATTGAACGATAACCCATCTCAATATCACTTTCGTCAAATCCTATGAGCTGAAGTATGTATTCAATTGCTTTGCTACCTTTCATCACAGCATCTACATCATCCACAAACACTAGATCCACCTTCTTACCGCGAAGAACACTCTCAAACTTCCTCTGAAGATACATCGTCGTCGTTATAACTATATCAAAAGAACCCTGCTTTAAAGCTTCTTCAAGCTCAGCTCTTCTCTTGCTGGGAAGTTTGGAGTGTATAGCTATCACAACGGGTAGGAATCCCAACTTTTCTGAAAATTCTTGAAGCTTCTGCTCATATTGCTCCACTAGAACTGTCGTCGGCACAACAATGTAGGTCTTCAAACCCTTCATAGCTAGATACAGCGCTACTACTAGACCAAAGGTAGTCTTCCCCACACCGGTAGGGGCTATCATTGCAAAACTCTGTTTCTGAGCTACTCTGTAAGCCCACGTTCTTTGAATACTCCACATCTCGCTTCCAACACACTTCCTGAAGACGGACTCCAAATCCTGCACAAACCCCTCTACTTTTGCCATATGATCCAGCATGCTTCCTTTACGGAGCTTAACGACCTTCGCAGCAAGCTCACGGAAACTATTAAATCTTCTCAGTTCCTTGAGCGGTAGGCAGCGGCTGCAAGGCAGACCATATAATAATCTGAGATCCTCTATTTCACCGCCGCAGTTCATACAAAGACCGCGGTATATACCTCGTACGACCGGTTTGGCGTCGCTTATCTCCACAACGCTGTTCAGTGCCAAAACACCCACCACTCGGAGCCACTTAAAGTAGAGTGTGTGGCTCTACAAATGCTTAAGCGTCGGGACATCAGCGAAGAGAAGTCTCATCACTCTATCAGGAGACCGTCGTATCATCACACTAGTAAATTAATACCTCTCCAGAGTTAAATAATAGTCATAGATGATGAGAACCCCCATATGAAGACGATGATATGACCTGTCTCAGCTGATACGTAGTTATGAACAGCTGTGGATGACCAGATTCTTTACCCATTTATATACACATAGCCGACCATTTCTAACGAAAACGCTGTTAGCGAGGTGTCTACTAGTGAGGGCTGAGGATGCTAGAAAATACATTGAATCCGTGTATAGGGAACACATAGAGAACTTGATGAGGGAGATTAGGGAGCTGGTGAAGCTCTACTAACAAGGTGTACTGGCCAAACGAGCTCTCATTATCTCTACCGAGTTAAGCTAAGACTTAATTAATTAAATAGCAAATATATCTTCGGGACACCTTTCATGTCTCGCTGGTACCTCTACAACCCCGTTGTTAGGCAGACCATCCAATTTATGTGCTCCCCCGAGAGTAAGAGGGTTCTATCAACGTTCATCGCGCCGAGAATATTCGTGGGGTACGCCGCTACCCAGGCGTTTGCTTCGAGTGTAGCTCCGCTACTCAAACGCCGTAGGGCATTCATAGTTACTGACCCTCACATTAAGGCCTTAGCGCTTAGTGTTGAGAAGATTCTTCAGTCACTAAACTTCACCACTAAGG
>Ga0180301_10003929_pt1 | contig 11533 bp, 13 predicted proteins | sample GuaBasSediGuay16_FD_121797 | JGI IMG/M metagenome (GOLD analysis project Ga0180301, IMG submission 121797) | Subseafloor sediment microbial communities from Guaymas Basin, Gulf of California, Mexico - Guay16, Core 4569-2, 12-15 cm | ecosystem: Environmental > Aquatic > Marine > Hydrothermal... | reverse complement strand
TCAACAACCTCCACGGTCCGAGCTTCGTATGGGCAGGCCCAGTAGCACGCTAGACAGCCTATACACATCTCCGGACTCCTGCACCTAGCAACAGTTCTACAGAAATCACAGCCAACACACCTGCTGTGGTCCACCCTAACCCTGTAGAACTTCATAATCCGGCGCCCCAACCCAGCCGATCAAATATGCATCGAAGACCTTATCTGGCTGGTGGTTAGATACCCGGAGCTTCTCTATTTCTCAGTTACTGGACCGTACGCGGTTTTCTATGGAGCTCCGGTGTTAGGTGAGCACTGTGGCGTGGCATGGGTAGCGTTACTGAGACCCTCGAAGACCATTCGCGTCCCGTGCTCTCCCTAGCTCGAGGAACCTTCGATCTTTCGCAGCATCGCTACGCCACCAACGTACTGAAAGGGCTCGGCTTGGATATAGTGGCGAGGAGCGGGGGACTTCATTAATTGACGGACGCCTAACGACCCTTCATCGACCAGCGAACGTCTTTAGTTGAGGGCTATTAACGCTTGCTTTCTTCGGTATCGATGTGGTCGCTATACGCTTTCCCTGACCCTGTCCTCGTCTACGAATTTCCATAGTCCTCTACGTGGGTAGAGTATCTGGATACCGAGCTCCTCTGCTAAGCAATCACTTATCAAGACTTCCTCTAGGTATGGATTCACGATTGTGTTTGCAACGATTTCTCTACTACAACGATCCTCCGTAACGATCTTGACGACTACGGCCTGGGGAACAACGTAACTTTCGACAACACCACCGCCCGTCTCCAGGGTTATGGATAGTGCTTCGCCTGGTGGTGGCCATAGACCCAGCTTCTCGGCTATCGCTACAGGTATAGCTAGGTCAGGAGTCTCGCTCGTGAAACCCGTGTTTACGAGGGCTATGGCTTCGAGCTTTGAAGATCCGTGTCTAGACCTTATCTCGATTCTTACCCTCAGTGGCACTTCTCTCACCTCTTAGAAGCTTCAGCGCGTCCTCTCTACTAATTGGAACGATCCTCACTTTCAGCAATCCGCGAATATCCTTGATCTTCATGTAGCCTATACGTACCTTCTTAGACAATCTGAGCACCGTTACGCTCTTCGTTAGCAAGGATTTCACTGATTCGCTAAGTTCTCGACGATGTGGATTTATAGCTCGGGAGATAGTTCTTCGCTACGGCATGTTGTTCTAAACCTGTGGAGAAGACTTTCCATAGCTCAATACACCGGGCTTTGCATGCAATGGATCTAGTTACGCCTACGAAGAACAGAGCTTTACGTAGATCCAAATCCATTGCACGGTTGGGCGAGGACCTACATAGCGAAGGAGGTTCGTAATTCGAGATCGAAGTACCTAGGCACGCATCTTCTTCGTGTTTTGCCTAGAGGTGTGGCGGGGGCATCAATAGGGGGCAAGGCTGTAGAGATGGTGTTGATAAGTCTTGGAGTAGCTGTGATAACATTCGGAATAGGCAGATCTTGCATCTCCTCTCCTAGGTGTGGAGCTGGGGCAGCGGGAAGTTATTACGTTGTAAGAGGACTGGTTCTAGGGAGCATGTCTGCGCAATCCGTGATGCGGTGGGTGAGAGAACACGGTCTTAAATGGAGGCTAGTTAGACTCCCCACGACCACGGCTACGGTTAGGGATGCCGCTAGAGCACTGGGGGTTCCACCGAGCAACATAGTGAAGACCATAGTCGTTGTAGCAGGAGGAAAGTTCTACGCAGTTGTACTGCCCGGAGATAGGAAGCTAGATCTGAAGAAACTCGAGAAGATCGTGGGGAGCAAGCCCCGGCTCGCCAATCCCCGGGAAGTGCTTGAAGCCACGGGATACCCCGTAGGCGGAGTACCCCCAGTAGCACTCCCACCCCACGTAACGCTCATAGTAGACGAGGAGCTCCTCAAACGAGACCGAGTCTACGGAGGTGGCGGAGAAGACGGAGTGCTTCTCGAATTCAGCCCGAGAGAGCTTGTGGAGGTGGTTAAGCCCGTAGTAGCTAAGGTCTTCAGGTAGCCCGTGGGTACCAGCAGAAGAGCTTAATAATTAGCGAATGTTAGCAATCCACCGCGATATCCGGCCAAGGTGGGCGGGATGAGGATGTTCCTAGCCCACCTACTACTCGTATTAATAATACTATCTCTTCAAGCACCAGCAACGCTCACAGGCCTGACGAACAACAATGTTACTGTACCCTATTATCAAGAAGTAGAATCGGCGGTGCAGCACGGCGTGGTGCTAACCGACGAATACGAGGGTCTGGGGTGGCGCGACCTCAGAAACATCACTGTGTACGACAACGGTACACATCTAGTAGTTGAGTGGATCTACGAAGAACCCTGGCCTTTACCTGGGGATAGCTATTACTTTGAACGAAACATAAACTTCGCTCTAGACCTAGACAACGATGTTAAAACAGGTAAGGAGGGTGTTGAACTAGGCGTAAGACTAGGCGTATTCCATCTTTCGACAGCTGAGCCAGGGCACTATAGTCTAGAACTCGAGTTTTATAACAGCAGTGGAAACCTCATCAATACTTTACTGTTCGTAGACAACGCAACAAACGGTTATGGTGTTGTGATAGGAGATACCTTTGTAAGGATACACCTTCCGCTATCGCAGCTGAACCTTACTCAAGGAGATGTTGTTAGGCTAATGGGCTGGGATTTTATACCGGATAGCAGAAGCGTTGATTTCATACCTATCGAATACAATGAATATAACGTATCAGTGCACACCTTGCAGGTTGTTGTAGATGGCAAGGCTGACGAATGGCTAAAGAAGGATCCACAGCTGATAGATCCTCCGGATAACACCTACGTCAACTCTTGGCAGTATGGAAACCTTACGAAGGTCAAGATAGCTGCCAACGATACACATCTCTTCATGCTCTTCACGGTAAACGATAGGATACCGAAGGAAATAATGAGAAGCCCAAGCTCCATCCACATCAAAATGGAGCTGGACTTCGAACCTGATGGGCAGGTCGATAAAGGGCTATACATAATACTAGGCAGTGGAACAGAAGAAGTTCATATATATTCTCGCCATAGTGAAGAGACATGCGGCTATCCTACGTGCATCGTTGAGTTCAGCGATAAATTTATTGAAGTAGGGATACCGCTAAGCGTGTTAGGACTAGATAAAGCCCCCAACACTCTGGGCATATTCCAGATCGAGCTCCAGCTTGTCACCATAGACGATCCTTGCCGTGCTCCTGAGGTATGGCGACCATTCGTCTCGCCGCTTGTGATATACGATATCAGCTACGGTGGTTACATAGCTAGGGTTGTAGATGAAGCGTCATCTCGCTGGTCTACAGATGATGTTGAACCTCCTTATTTCGTGCGCTTCAGGAGCATTTTCAGCACCATATATGCAGAGGCTAACTACACATCTAAGTACGAGCTCGCTACCATCGTCGCATACAGCCTTGAACCTACAGGAACAGCTACGCTCCCCGATGGGCTCCTGCCAATAACACCGTTCTATATACTAAGGCTTGGCGATCCCAACATAGTTCAGTGGCCTATAGAGTTGACGATAAATATCAGCACTGCAACACTCGATGGACTGGATCTCTCCAAAATAAAGCTCTTCATCTTCAACGACACATCGAAGAAATACGAGGAGGTTTCGCAAGAGTACTGGAGTCTCGAAAGACCCTCTCCAGATACTGTCGTGCTATGCATAAGCTACAGTGAGGAAATGTATCTAGCAGGCGACGATCCAATACTCGTAGTAGCTGCGCCAGCGACAACGCTCAGGAGCCTCTGGGTAGATGATGACTGGCTTCAGCACGCTCTCGGCGAGGTGTTCTACGACCACGGCCTCCTCCTAATCATGGGGCTCAACGCCTGGTATGCCCCCAACCTCACGTTCGTTGAGAGCGGTGGCACGATCTACATCTACCCAGGCATATACACTATTGCCGACTACGTCCGTATGGGCCGAACCGTATTCAACATAAGCAAACCCGTTGCGCTGGTGGGGATCTGGGAGGGTGGAGAAGCCCCGGTCATAAACACCACAGTAGTGTCTGTGGAGGCGGACAACGTCACTATAGACAGCCTCGTGCTGTGCCTCGAGGAGTGCATCGTGAACGTGACCGGCGACAACGTAGCTATCGAGAACAGCGTGGTCAATGGCTCCGTAGGTCTGAAGTACATAAACATGAGCAGGATCAGCGGGGCTAGGATCGTGAACACGAGGTTTACCTGGGGCAATGTAACAGTGTTTGTTGTGAATACTAGCGTAGCATCTATAACAATAGAGAACAACACGTTTGACAGTATCGCAACCAACGGCTTACCTCTCTATGTAGGAGACGAAGGTTCCATCGGTGTGCTGAGGATAACCGGCAATGTGTTCAAGGGTGGTAGTGGTGCAGACTCCTCGGGGATCAACTTGGTGCTCAGCAACGGTACGGCTGGCGAGGTGGTGATAGAGAACAACACCTTTGAAAACATCGTGGACATGTACTACGGAGAGGGCTACGGCATATTCATAGCGCTGAACAGGAACGCCACGCTGAACAAGCTGCTCATAAGCAGGAACACTCTGCGCAACAACAGCTACGGCGTACATATCCACGCGGAGCTTGGCGCATCCCCTGGACGAGTTGAGATAAAGTTCAATAACTTTGAGGGTAACGAACACTGTGGCTTGGAGATATACACAGCGGCGGAGCTTGTAGTGAACGCCTCCATGAACTGGTGGGGCGATGTCAGCGGCCCCGGAGGGATCTTCAACGGTACCGGCGACGCGGTGTACGCCGAGAATGCAAAGGTGTTCGTATCGCCGTGGCTCAATGCTCCCTACCCCTACGGCGCCCCGGTGTACCTAGCGGGAAGCAGCTCCATCTCAACTGTGCTGAGCCCGCACCCCAGCTTGGTGCTGGACGCTAAGCAGGTCGCGGATACAGAGGTTGTTGCCGGCGGCTCGGCCCCTGTCAGAATCAGCGTGCTGAAGTACGCGAACAACCCCGTTACATCACCCCTGCCCAACGCCCTCAAGTTCGTAGACCTTGCGCTGAACACCTCTACAGGGGTCGACGAGCTGCGGGTGAAGATCTACTACACAAGTAGCGAGGTCGCGGGGCTCGACGAGAGGTCTCTCAAGGTATTCTGGTGGAACGAGAGCTCAGGAACCTGGGTTGAGTGCAGCGCCTACAGCATCAACACAACCGATACCGACGGCTATGCTGGCTACGTAGAGCTCGTGATCAACAGCACCACAACTCCGAGCATTGGAGACCTCGTAGGAGCACCACTAGGCTTAGCAGGAGCACCACTAAAGCCAGTTGCACCCGTCGTAGGAGGATACCTAGAGCCTCCACATACCAGCGACGTAGACAAAGTATCTATTACCGTAAACATAATTGCGTCAGCGACCCTGATAGGAGCGCTCCTCATAACTACATCTCTACTACGAAAACAATAATTTTTGCTCTGGGTTCCAGCTAACTTCGTTTCAACTTTTCTCACCAATATTTCAGCTAAGCATCTTCTCTATCGTTCTAAAATAAGCTAAAGCAATGAGTGTAACTACCTGGTGTCTACCATGAACTACAGTAGCAACTCCGTGGAGGAAGGTGTCTCGCTAGGCGTGCTAAACATCACTACATGGTTCCCACTACCCTAGGCATCTGGGCTGAGCTTCAGCTGATCTCTAGATGAGCCCTGTCGAGACCTCGAAACATGGCTAGGGGTTCCTGTCTCCACTCATGATATACAAGATCGGTTCTAGCGGTAGAGAGGCGAGAGTTGTAGACATAGTGTACTCCGACCGGCCAGTAGAAGGCGAAGCTCCTTATCCCGTGATCTTCAGTAGCGATAGGGGGACCATATATGTGAAGGCCAATTATACTGCTAAGTACATGCAGGTCGACAACGTGGCGTATAGCCTCGAGGCTATAGGAGTGGCTGGACCACCTGGAGAATCCTTACCCATAACACCGTTCCTACTTGTTAAGACCAGGGGGATCCTGACATAGTCCAGTAACCCATAGAGATATTCATATATTTGAATACCACACTGCTCAGTGGTCTAGACATTTCCCAGGTAAAGCCTTACTTCTACAATAAGAGCTCGGGAGCATACGAAGAGATTCCGCATAGTTCTTGGAGTACTGAGGAGCTCTCTAGAGATGGTGGTGCTACACATAGTCTATGACAGAGGTGTATAGTCAGGCGACGATCCTGAATACTCGTAATAACAGCTTCGCCAACGTTACTTAAGAGTAGTGTGGACGTTGATCGGCAGCAAGTCAATTATGGCAAAGTATTCTATGGCTGTGGTACGCTGTTCACTATGGGATTCAACACCCGGAGCTGTCTAGAGAACTTCCTCAGATACCCTCTCCCCCTTCTAGGCAATACCCTTTGGAAATATGCTCTATCCAAGACTTTGTGCATAGAGACCCCTTGGTCTTCAAGATATGCTCTCTAGCACTTACCAGTGCAACTATCCTAGGGCCATCCTCGCTTAGAACAACGGTGATTACTAAGTCCTTTAAACCTCATCACTTGTGGAATGTGCTTAAGCTGCTCCTGGTATTCATCGAATCTACTTACCGGCCTTCTTCACCCCTCTTATGCATACGAAGCCCATATCCTCAAGGCCCCCCTCTTCACGGGGTTCTTGCGTCTATCCACAGACAGGCCCGCCTTGCTAAGCATCTTCTCAACCTCTGCTACTGTGGAAAAAAACCTAGCAACCCTGTAGAGGGGGCTAGTAACTCAGCTAGAGGGTGCCCTGTCTTATCCTTCTCAGCATACCTCTTGCCCCACGGAGATTCACGGGGAACTATACAAGTGATCGCAGCCCCGCCTAACGATACGTGCAGTCTCCCTCAACAGCTCCTGAGGATCGTCGGCGAAGCATATGGTCACCACAACCAAGGTGTAGTCCACGGAGCAGCTCCTGAAGGGGAGGAACTCACCAACACCATGAACAACCTCGATACCCCTCCTCCTAGCAACCCGCAACATCTTCACAGAGGGATCCAGCCCCGGCTCAACCCCTAGGTTAGAAGCGAAGGACCCAGTACCAACACCGATCTCCAGACCAACACCTCTTCGAGGAAGATACTTCGTTGAAGAGCAGGGATGATGGGTGTGCGATGGGCAGCGTGTTCGAATTCTCAAAGTGGCTTCATGGTTAGAGCCCTTACTCTCATCATTCCACTATGCCTGAGATTATAGGGCAATGCTCTTTCGGATGCATAATTAATAGATATGAAGCAAGAGAATGAAAGTGCAGCACCTTAAAGTATGGATAATAACCAATGCTTTAAGTCCTTACGAAGCCGAGGCACTAAGTACTAACTTCAACTTTATCGAGATAGAACTAGGAGCTGCTATACTGGGGTTGCTAGAGATAGTGCACTGAGTGAGACACGGGGCATGTCACTAGAAAAGCTCCAGAATGCAAGAGCGCTGCCACCAAGGTTCTGTGGTGCTTAGTGCAGATAGGTTCTCCCTACTAAGATACGGAAAGCTAAGATATAATTCCCTTAACACTACTTCTATGGTGAAAAGATATGAGCTTTTCAATTGCCATCTAACAAGGTTGTTGGTTAGTTTTGCCAGGCACGGCTTTATGGAGATAAGGCGAAATCGCTGTGATTGGTGGTAATGTTGTCTTTTTAGCACTTGGGATGGGCTCACCCATATATGTTCACAAAGAACGTTTCGTAGGTATGTCTTTGCTAAGAACTTGCTGGAGGGCAACCTTAAAGTGGCTCAAGGAACTCTTCTTGGAGGGGATTTAGAATGATTAGGTAGTCGGTCGTAGTAATAGCAATGAAGAATACTATGAAGTTATTATAACTGCTTGATGTGTTATAAGGCCATGGGGATCAACATAATATCCTAGGTTAAGAGGTAATACTCGGAGGTAAGAGGTTGTCTCGGGAGGTTATGGTTAAGGTTCGTGTGCCATCTCACTATGCTGGTGATGTTGAGAAGGAGGTTAGGCTAGCCTATGCTATAGACCTCTTTATCCGTGGGGTTGTTAGTGTTGAGCGTGCAGCTGAGCTGGCGGGGCTGAACCTCTATGACTTTATCTCGGAGCTGCGGAGGAGAAGGATAACAGCCTATCCCTATAGTGATGAGGAGCTCCGAGAGGAGCTAGGAATTGAATAGTCTGCATACCCGATGCACGGTGGTGAATTCTAGTGTCATCATAGCACTTGCAGAGATAGGCTTGATGGGTATCATGGCATCACTCACCGCGGAGGTCATTATACCACGTGCGGTCTACGAGGAGGTTGTTGTCAAGGGTCGTGGTAGACCAGGCTCAAGAGAGCTAGAGGAGCTAGTACATCAGGGCAAGGTTAAGCTTCTCGCTTCCCGCGATCAGGCGCTCGTGAAGGCGTTGCACGACCTGCTAGGGCTTGGTGAGGCAGAGGGCTATCGCGCTAGCCATTGAATACAACTGCACAGTAGTGCTAGACGATAGGATTGCAAGGTCTAAAGCTAAGTCGATGGGGCTAAAGGTTATAGGTACCATAGGCCTGCTACGAAGAGCCTACGATGAAGGACTGGTAGATAGGAGCGGGCTCGTTCAAGCACTAAGAAAGCTTAGAGAACACGGCTTCAGAATATCTGACGAAATAATACAAGAAGTCCTAGAGAAACTGGAATGAGAGCAGGAACAGGCTATCCACCCACAAGAAGCAGCTTCCCAACAGCTCAACTATGCTATGAGTATAGTGTTCTGATGAGGGGCAAAGATTGTTAAAGCTAGCATTAAACGAGTTGTTATCGAGGCTCCGGAGAACCTACGGGCTCCACCTAGTGAGCTTGAGGAGAGGCTAAGGGTATAGCTAGCCTTGGCCAGGCCCGTAGAATAGCTGGTTTGCCAAAGTGGGACTTCCTAGAGCTGCTAGCTAGGGAGGGTATAGATTCCGGAGTCTTGGCGTAGTGCTCAGCATAGTAATTAGGTAATGTCCATAGAGATCAACACCTCTGGACATAGTTCACCCAGCTGAAGTTTTTAGCATAGATTCATCATTGGTCGTCACCAAAATCCTTCTTTGATTAATAAAGACGTTTAATGAGGATCTGCATGGTACTGAACTGATACTACGACCGCCTGCTGCTTAATAGGTGAGAACTAAGTTGTATGGTGAGATTGTTCTACCAGCTATATACGCGGATCCCTTTACTTGTTGCGTAGTTAGCGACTTCGCTGCCTATATGGGTTCCAGCTAGTATAGGGATAACCTCTTTATCGGGGAATCTCTTCTTAACAACCTCTGCCTTAGCGAGGAGCCTACTGGCATCACTGTGTTTCGGTCTGACCTTTACCTCGACGACGTATACCCTCTTCTGCGTTATGATGAGGAGGTCGATCTCTTCACTATCTACACCGGTGTTCCTCTGCCACGAAATGATCCTGTCGTCAGTAACGCTACACTCGTACGCAATGGTGTCCAGGGTAAACTTGGCGTAGGTGCTCTCCGTTAGAGCGCCGAGAACATCCTCCACATTGGATAGTCTGCGGTTCAGCTCCGAGAGACTGCGGCTATGCTCCGTCAACACCTCCCAGATCTTCTTAATCTCTTCGAGTATCTCGTTGAACTTCCTATCATGTTCCTCTAACCTTTTCTCAATAACCTCAAATCTTCTGTTGTGCTCTAAGAGCTTTCTCTCTATGGCTTCAAACCGTTTATCGTGTTCTAGAAGCTTCTTCTCAATTACTTCGAACCTCTTGTCGTGCTCCAACAACTTCTTCTCGATCGCTTCAAAACGCTTATCATGCTCGAGCAACTTCTTCTCTATTGTCTCAAATCTTCGGTCGTGTTCCAGCAGTTTTCGTTCTATTACCTCGAGTCTCTTGTTCACTTCTTCAAATCTCCTGTCATGTTCAAGACTCTTCTGATAAAGCTTATTGAAATCCTCTCTAAGCTTCTTCAACTCACTGAGTATCTCAAGAAGACCAAGTTTGGCAGCTACTGCATACCTAAACTCTTCGTCTTCCTCTAGCAGCCTCAGCAGTTCTCTCTTCAGTGCTGTGGACGTTAGCTACCCCTCAAACTGAGGATCTTGAAAAGTGTTATAAACGTGGCTCTAGGGCTAGATCCCAGCCTCAGCAAGTTTTTGTTTACTTTTCGTGATTTCTAATTACTTTTAATCCTTTGATCGCTATGAGGTATGCTGATGCCATGTGTCTATCTAACCCTCTCTTCTTCATTACTTCTTTGTGTTCACGACTATGTGTTGTTCCTTTAGGGTCTACTAGTACTGGTGTTAAGCAGAGCTTCAGCGTCATTAGTAGTCCGTGTTGCAGGAATTGTTTCTTGGCGAACCTCGTTATCTTTCTATTACCGCTTGGAGAGCTTACCTTGCTACGCTTCTTCACCACAAAGAGATTCTCGAAAGCCACATAATCTACACCAATTCTTCTAGCATAGCTTAATAGCTCTTTCAGCTTCTTCAACCTAGTATCTCTAGCTTTTTCTCTTGGAAATCCATGTAGCGTTAGCTCTGGGAACCAAGCAGTCTTCATAGCTACTATTCTGCTGTCAGAGTCTATGACGACCATGTTTATCCTGTCACTATTGAGGTCTAGCCCTGCTACCAATCCATATCCTCTACGTTTTGGGAGTGAGAAATGTTTCAGATAGAGGTAGAGGGGTTCTGAAATATGTAGCTCAATCCTACCTTCTCTAAACACTATACGAGCACTATAACCTTCCTTCCTCTGATATGCTAACTCAAGAAGTTCTCTTAGCAATGGAATATATTTCTCGTCAAAGAGTGCTCTGCATTCTATCCATGAACTGTCCCAAGGATACTTGATAAGCACTCGAAAGAACTTAGTGTTTGGAATTATCTTTACGTTTCTATTACCTTTATCGTACTTGTTGCCTCGTGATACAATGAATAGCTTTCTAATATGAATGTGTCCAGGAACACCATTATTGAATTTACACCCCTCAACTATGAGCTTTGCGTGTTTGTACGCTGATTCTAGGTAGATGTAGTTTGGAAGTATCTGATAAAGCTTCTTTGTGACATCCTTCATAGAAGTACCATTCATCACTTCCCGTATCATTAACTCTACAGCCCTCCTAAAGCTCCATGCTAGCCTCACAAGCTTCATATAATCATCGCTTGTCCCTGGAACGAGCTTACCAATGATTGTTACATGAGGCATTAGCTTATCTACGTTACTCAGTTTTAGTGTAGACAACCACTATCACCTCCTTGCCATGGAGATGCCCCATTTTCTTAGCTACGTGCCTCGGTATGTAGATACCTAGGGATTTCCCCCTACCAAGCTTGGATAGCTTAGCAGTAAACGCATAGACTTCACTCATATCTGTACACCATGCATATCTAAGACAGAAAGATTTATAAAATTTCCCGTCTATGTTTAGTACTGGATGAACCCTGTGAGCTAGGCGAGGGGGACACATGGATGAAGCCTCGTGTCGCCTAAGGGAGGTTCGCTCCCGAAGGGAGGCACGGGGCAGATGAAAAGGGGTGATGAGGGCGAGTCACTAGAAGTAATTAAAATTATTTAAAAG
>Ga0180301_10003928_pt1 | contig 11534 bp, 6 predicted proteins | sample GuaBasSediGuay16_FD_121797 | JGI IMG/M metagenome (GOLD analysis project Ga0180301, IMG submission 121797) | Subseafloor sediment microbial communities from Guaymas Basin, Gulf of California, Mexico - Guay16, Core 4569-2, 12-15 cm | ecosystem: Environmental > Aquatic > Marine > Hydrothermal... | reverse complement strand
TATATTGGCCGGAATTCTCGCTAAGACATAGTTTCTACCCTCTCTCCGAGCTGTAGGCTCTACCCTCCGGGGCGCTGTCCCCTAGTGGACGGAGTCGATCTAAATGCCAGCCTAAATGGCATTCAGGCTAAGGCGTAGGCCTACCTTCCACAGGGGGTACAAAGGTTCCCAATCTCAGTGCTGTCTATTTTAGCCAGTTCTGCACCCTGAGATCTGTAATCCGGCTGAAATGGTATTCATTATTGGTAACCACTCCCAATCCGTGTACCAATGTAAAGAGGGCTGTTGGTAACAAAAGTAACTTACGCTAACATTCCCCATATTTCCTCGCACTTGTCATACCAGTGAAATAGCTCATGTCGGCTCTCGGGATGTTGGTGCGGAACGTGTGTAACTTCATAAAATTCGGGACGCCCTTTAGTTCTGCAGTTTTGGGGTGCGAGATCGAACCTCAACAAAGGGGCATTTTGAAACTGTAGCACCAAAGGGCGTCCCCAAACTCATGCTTTCTAAGATGTGTCATTTTTCTGGATCTAACGGTTAATAGGCGATTCGCCCGCCTTTCTTAATGTTTCCTTAATTAGTTTATCACTGATTCTGAACTTCTTTATCATGAGTTCATCAACGAGGGGCCGGACTTCATGAATTAGGCCGAGGTTCTTGGCCAAAATGAACAGGCCAAGCAATCCCATTATTTCAAAACCAGCGATGACGGCGCTCTTTCTGGCCTTTTCCTCATCCAGTAATATTAGATCGGCCTTCAGTTCTCTGGCCAAAACCAGAACTTCAGCCTCCCCCTTTTCAAGACTCCCCAGCAGAAAAGCCACCTGTATTTTGTCCTTAACCGGCTTTGCCTCGATCCAGGCGGCTTCTTTTATGATTTCAGACCCGGGTTTTCCTTTGCCCCTTTCCACTACTTCCTTAAAAACCTCTTCAGGGATAAAAACCTTAGAAAAGATTTCTTTGAGTAGGTCTAATTTTCCTATTTTTACCAGCCCAATCAGGATTGTGGAATCACTAACAACAATCATTTTTTGAGCCTTTCCGAGAGGGTATCAGCGATTTCAAACTCCCGTTTCATTTCATCCTGATCATAATCAACAACCGGAACATCATTATCGCTAAGATACTCTATGAAATCCCATTTAGAAAGACCTGAGAGTTCACCCGCCCTACCCAATGAAAGGACTTTTTCCTTGAAACATTGCAGTGCGAGAAGCTTCCTAGATTCTCCGGCTATTTTCTCTTTGGTCAACCCAGAGGCAGAAAGGGCAAGGTATAGCTCTTCCGGTAAATCTATAACGGCCTGGATATTCCCCATTTTTTTATCCCCCCTTTTACCCAATCTCATGTTCACGTTGATATTTTAACATCTTATGATTAGAAAACTCAATGAAAAGTGATAGTTGTGTCTTTTTTTCTAATAATATTTATTCTGCCCCCTATAAAACTAGGTATTATCTCCATTTACTGAGATTCGATAAGGCTTGAAGTTTTTTGAATATCCGTATTGTGACTACTCGCGTAGTAAGCCTGAAGGTGTTTTGACTGAAGACTGAAGGTTAAGATAATATCAGCGATGGGAAAATAGGTTAAGATTTTGCATAAATCAAATCAAGCTATTCGGGACCTTCTCGGCTTCGACGATCTTCGGTTCAATAACGGATGAATCCGCCAGAAAGACGGCGGATGAATCCTGGTCGGACAAGTAACCTATCTGTTTTGCCAAACGTAGCTGATTAACAAGGTTTTTAGACTGAAGGCCAAAGCGGGAAAGAACCTGACAGCCGTTCGATTTCACTTACGGCCATGAGCTTGTCGAAGGGCCTTCCGCCTATTTACCTGAGTAGTTACGTTTTTCTTGAATAAGGTGAAGCGCAGGTAGGTCTATGATCATGAATGGGGAAGGATCCTTTTCAACCCTATTTTCACCGCAGAGGCGCGGAGAACGCAAAGAAATTTCTCTTTTTGTTTTTCGCTGAGAGGGCGAAAAACAAAAAGAGATATCCTCCCGCAAGGACATTGCTCTTCCTTTGGCGGCGTCCTCTGTCCCGTAAGTAGCGGAGCCTATCCTGCGGCGTCAGTGGCAAAGGAAAAAATATCATCTTCTGCGTCCTTAGCGGTAAAACTATTTTTGGAGTGGACAAATTTGTTTATGTGCGGTTGGGTAACGTTCCGGCGGTCAACAGGTTCTTTATCTCCTCTTCATGCTTCGGTTGCTTTGCGCGAATCAGATTGCTCTTAGCACGTTTCAGCCAGCCATTTGGAGATCCAAGATCGTTTTTCTCATCTAGCATACAATATTCTCCCCTGCTCGAGGGCTGGCTTGACTACCATGCCTATGTTATCCTTATAGCGTTCGATATCTTCCTCAGTTACCACAATAATATCCACGGCAAACCCAACACCGATAAGGTTACGGTAAATAGACCGAGCTGTTTTCCGTCGATGAACACCGGATGGCATTACTACAAGCACGTCCAGGTCACTGTTTGGCCCTATTTCTCCACGCTCAGCGGACCCAAAAAAATGATCTTACGCGGATGCGCTGTTTCAACGATCCTTCTTGTAATCCCGTTCAATATCTTATCGCTTACTGTATTTCTCATGGTTCAAGTAATAAAATCGCTTCCCGATTTTATATAACGCGGTTTTGCCGCTCTAAGATAAGGAAATCCCTATATAATTAAATTATATGAAAGAGACCAAGCCTAGCCTTAATGATCTTTTGAATCATCCTAAACGCTTTACTGCTTTCAGTCAAACTTATTACACCTAGCCATTTACTTCAGTATCTCACCTGTTTCCTTGTACCACAGCAGCAAATCGAGATGGCCCATGGGTATTTGAACTGCATGCGAAAACTCTCTCATCCTCCTCTCTATATCAAGGTAGCGTTTCTTGGATAGGGAATCCGGGGTCTCCCCTATTACCCCGAGGGAGTGAAGGTTTCGTACAATGTGCCTGTCGAGGATGGCAAGATCATGGGTGAATCCGGTGTTCCGCAGGAAATGGCTTGCCTCCTTATAGCCTATGCCCTTTACGTTATTGACAAGCCACTCCCTTGCCTCCTGATCGTCATCGATCGTACTGAGTATGGACTTTAAGCACACCGAGCCATCACGTAAGAACTTCTCCCGTGCCTCCACAATATAGGCTGACTTTTTGTGGATAAATCGAGCCCCGATCAACCTCGCCTTAATCTGATCCCTGGTCCCGGTGAACAATACCCTGGTCCTCACCATGGTATCCACGGCAATACAACACATATTCCCGCGTGCCATAGGCGTGATAATACAATAGACGAGCTCTGCGAATAACTCCTCCCTTGTGCCCTTGTCCCAAACCCCTTTAAACTCCTCCAATCGCAGGCAGATCTCTCTCCGCTTTTCCTGATAGAGGACTATGATTTCCTCGGTATGCCTATAGTTTCCCGTTAAAACAGATCTCATCGTAATCGCCCCGGGATAGTATTGACGTTTCGTCATTGCTGCCTGAGCGAGATAGCTTGCGGTCAGGCAACGCACAGGCAAACCGGTCCCGGATCGGGATCCGGAATGAGGTATTTCATTAAAAAGTTGTAATTGCGAGCGTTAGCGAAGCAATCTCGTCTCGTAGCTTGCGAGACTTTTTGAGATTGCTTCGTCGCTTTGCACCTCGCAATGAAGGTGCAAAAGTTTTCATGAGACATAATACTGATAGACAAGTATACGTCTCGGAAATTCTACAACTTATTGAAATTAAAAGGTTTTTTTGAGACTGTTCCATATTGTCTCACACATGGAATAATGGAATGGTGGAATATTCCAATTGTGAGCGAAGCGAACTAATTTCATTATATGGCATGTTTTCCTATTGAGTAAGCGGCCTCTGTTAGTCTATAGTCTATAAGCCCTCATCCATCAGCAGCAAGGTTGCAGCAAAATCAAAGGGCATGGAACAAAGCGTTGTATTGGTTTAACTGGTTTGATTGGTTCTATTATTTTGACAGGCTTCAAGCACAAACACAAAAGAAATCTCCCCACCCATAAAAGGATTTCACCTCGAGGGCATGAGGCACCGAAGATCAAGCCAAGCGTTGATCCTCGCTTGAGAAGCATCCTCGCTAAGATTGGCGTGCCTGAGAAGAGGGAGTTCACGCCGGATCCCTTTCAACTCAAGGCCCTTTCCGCAATCAAAAAGAGTGATTGCCTGGTATCAGCGCCGACCGGAAGCGGCAAAACATGGATAGCAGCGGAGGCGATCGAGCGGATCCAAAAAGAGGGCGGAAGATCATGGTACGCCTCCCCGCTCAAGGCACTCAGCAATTCAAAATACATGGAGTTTGGTGAGCGCTTCGGAAAAGAACACGTGGGCATAGTAACCGGTGATAGGGTTGAGAATCCCGATGCACCCATCACCGTGGGTACTACCGAGATCCTCAGGAACCAGCTCTACGATGCCATGTATTGGGGTGAGGATCTGGCTGCAGACCTGGTGATCCTGGATGAGGCCCATTTCCTTGGGGACGAGGAGAGGGGCGTGGTATGGGAGGAGATCATCATCTACCTTCCCGTCAGGATTCCCCTGCTTTTGCTCTCCGCAACCATCGGCAACTCCCATCAGATTGCGGGGTGGATCCAACCCGTGAGAAGCAAAGAATGCACCGTGATCGAGGAAAGCGGGAGGCCCGTGCCACTTTTCCCGCTCTTCTTTCATCCTACGGGAAGGCTCCTGCCCCTGCTCGGCAGGAGAGGCCCTGACAAGAAGGTGCTGGACTACCTGCACAATCCGAAAAGCCCTTCCATTGCAAGAGGCAGAAGGCTTCCCCCATTTGGCGATATAATCGGGGTTTTAAGGAAATATAATCTCGTTCCAGCCATATTCTTCCTGAAATCGAGATCGGATTGCGACAACGCGCTTGATCTCTGCACAGACGGTGCAGGGCACAAAAGAGACGCACGGCTCAACACCAGGATAGATGAGCTCATAAAGCAATACCCCCGCCTTGACCGGCATGCCCAGCTATGGCATCTGAGGAATAGCTCAGTTGCCTCACACCACAGCGGTCAGCTACCGCTTTGGAAGCTGGCGGTTGAGGATTTGATGGCCCGGGGATTGCTTGATGCGGTATTCGCCACCTCAACCGTTGCCGCGGGCATTAACGTTCCCGCGAGGAGCATCGTGTTCCTTAACTCAGACAGATATAATGGATTCAGATTCGTGCCCCTGAGCGCCACCGAGCTTCACCAGATGACGGGAAGGGCCGGCAGAAGAGGAATGGACAACATCGGCTTTGCCGTGGCTATTCCCGGCCCCTATATGGATGTTCATCTCATTGCGACACTGCTGAGATCCCAACCAGAGGATGTGGTAAGCCAGATAAAGGTCGATTTTTCAATGGTCTTGAACCTCCTCTTGTCACACAATCCCGATCAAATAAGGGAGCTCCTCTTTCGATCCTTTGCGAGCTATCAAAATCAGGAACACATGGATAGAGGCCTCGAGAATAGGCTCGTGAAGGCGGGCAAGGTCCTCATGGAGCGGCTTCCTCAATCCCTTTGCGGCTCCCCGGAATCCGTTCTCGCGCTCTCACGGAAGATGGCTGCTATGAGAAAAGAGATGCGGGCCATGGCCGCGGAGACCGAACGGGTAGAGATCAATCAAGCAAAACTATCCAACCTCACCCCCGGGAGGCTCTTCCTGGATACAAGGTCCCGCATCTACTGTGTGATAAGGACTCATGCAAGGAGGGAAACTACCGGCGTTCTGGCGTGCCGGGTAAAATACCGGGCTAAACGGAAGAAACCACCGAAGATGAGGTTTTTCTCCCCTGAAAAGGTCTCCGCCATCCTGGATAAAATAGTGGCCATCCCTTCGGGGGAAGACTACAGGGCCTTACAGGCCTGCCTTTCTCAGGCTATAGCGGAGGAAATGCCCCCACCCCTGGAGAGCTTACCCCTCGGAGAAGAGGGTGCAGCCAAAATAAAGCCGCTGAGGGATCGAATCGTATTTCTCGAACGGGAGCGGGATCAGCTGATATGCAAGGGGTGCAGCCACTTCAATCTCTGCCATGGAAGGGGCAACAGGCAGTTTCGAACAGCCTTGCGGGAGTTCTCTCGCCTGTGGGATACCGCCAATGCGGTGAGGGAGCATATCTGGGCCGATTTCATGCGGCATCTGAGCTTCTTGAAGCTCGAGGGTTACGTGAATGCCAATAACACGCTCACCCATGATGGAATATGGGCATCTCAGCTCAGGCTCGATCAACCCCTCATGATCGCCGAGGCATTGAGATTGGACCTCTTCCCGGACTCGGATCCGGCATTATTGGCAGCCCTTGTGGCCACGTTCGTGTATGATAAGGATATCGAGGTTGCATTCGACCCCGCAAGGACACCCAAAGAACTCCTCTCTGTATATAATGCCATGAAACGCGGGCTTTATCCGCTTATGGAGAGAAAAACGGTACACGGATTTCCCGTGAAATCGATTCCGCTGTGGGTAGCGGCCACTGTCTATGCCTGGGCAAAAGGGCTTGAATGGGAGCGGGTATTGCAGATAGCAGGGATGAACGAGGGCGATCTGGCCATGCTCATCTCCAGGACTGCCGATAATTTGCGGCAGATGGCATCGCTCACCGATGTGTACCCGGCCATTGCCGGAACAGCAAACGGGGCCATCAAGCGTATCATGAGGGAACCGGTTTTCTTCGACTAACAAAGGCGGATCAACGGGCTTAGAAACGGTGAATAGTGTGGCGAATATCAATGACTCCATAGTAAAAAAATCGTCCGTTGCGAGTCATGAGTTTCGTGTTATATTCAATTCTTCTTCGTTGCCAATGTTTACTTTTTTACCATTGAGGTAACATCGCCATGATTCCCCTCAGGGATACCATACGCTCAAAGAATTACCCCGTGGTCAACACCACGATTATTATCATCAATATCGTGGTGTTTGTCTTGGAGCTCTCCAAGGGAGATCAGCTGCGTCAGTTTATCTTCACCTACGGCCTCGTGCCGGCACGCTATACCGTGCCCGCAATCTCAACTTACTTTACCTCCGGCCAACAGGTGTTCAGCTTTCTATCCTTTATGTTTATCCATGGCGGGTTCTTGCATCTCCTCGGCAATATGTGGTCGCTCTACATATTCGGGGATAATGTGGAGGACAGGCTTGGCTCGTTCAGGTATCTTCTCTTCTACCTGCTGTGCGGGTTTGCCTCCGGGATCGCTCACCTTGTGGTCAACTGGCACTCCCAGGTGCCGACCATCGGTGCGAGTGGGGCCATAGCCGGGGTAATGGGAGCCTATATGATATCCTATCCCAGGTCAAGGATACTCACGCTTATACCGATGTTTATCTTCTTCCCGCTGGTGGAAGTGCCTGCGGTTTTCTTTCTCGGCGTCTGGTTCATATTTCAATTCCTGAACGCTGCATCCACTGCAGGCCAAGGCGGCATCGCCTGGTGGGCGCATATCGGTGGATTTATCTTTGGGATTATCTTCCTCCGCTTATTCCTGTTATTCAGGGAACCCTCCATGAGCAGAAAGGTCAGGCGCATCACAAAAAAAAACACCTCTGATAAAATTCAGGTTGTGCGGCCCATTAGTCCTGATCGGGATCTAAACAGATACGGGAACATCACCATTACGAGGAGGGAATCCGCGCTCGGTGCGAGAAAACTCGTCAACATCCCTGAAGGCTTCAAGCGGCGTTTATTCGTGGTTATCATTCCGCCGGGAACCTCTGATGGAAGCAAATTGCGGCTCTCCGGAATGGGCAGAAAATCGGATAATGGAGATATAGGAGACCTCTACCTCAAGGTACATGTCGAGGATTAGCCGGAGATTCGTGCGGTCCTCATTGACAAAATCAGGGCAAGAATTGTAATCTGCACTGTTCTATCGAACAATAATACCTGGAGGCCTTCATGACTGAGAAACTCTACCGGCTGGGCTGTGATATCGGCGGCACCTTTACGGACTTCGTCCTGCTCAACGACAAGACTGGGGAGATACACATCAACAAGTGTCTCACCACACCGGCTGACCCATCCGATGCCGTAGAGCAGGGAATACGGGAGATGGAGAGAAACATTCCTGGCTTCGTTGACAAGCTCGATGAGGTGATACACGGCACCACCCTGGTCATCAACTCGATTATTGAGAGAAAGGGCGCTATAACAGGGCTCATTACCACCAAGGGCTTCAGGGATGTTTTGGAACTCGGCAGGGAGATCCGATACGCCCCCTATGACATCTTTGCCGAATTTCCCCGGCCGCTGGTACCGAGGAGGTTTCGCCTGGAGGTTGACGAGAGGATACGAAGCGATGGAACAGTATTGAAGCCCCTGGCTCCCGATGAGGCAAAGGAGGTTGTGGCACAACTTGTGGGGATGGGTGTTGACTCCATTGCCGTATGCCTTGTCAACTCCTTTGAGAACCCCGCTCATGAATTGATGATCAAAGACATCATAGGCGAGCAGGCCCCGGAGGTGTCCGTGTCGATCTCCTACGAGGTCCTGCCCCAGATACGAGAATATGAGAGAACCAGCACCACGGTGACCAACGCCTACGTCAAGCCCCTTACCGGTCGGTACCTCACCAAGCTATCCAAAAGGCTGGAATCCATCGGCTCCACGGGCAAGCTTTTCATCATGCTCTCGAGCGGAGGTATCACTTCCGTTGAAACGGCAGCGGAGTTTCCGGTCAGGATTATTGAATCAGGACCAACGGCGGCCGTTATTTCCGGTCAACACTATGGAAGGCTCTTCGGCATCCCGGAGATGTTCTGTTTCGATATGGGAGGTACCACCGCCAAGTCCTGCTTGATTCAGAGGGGGGTTGCCGGTGTGGTTCCAACCTTTGAGGTGGGTCGTGTCCAGCGGTTCATGAAGGGAAGCGGCCTTTCCATTCAGGTCCCTGTCGTTGATCTGATGGAGATCGGCGCAGGTGGCGGCAGTATAGCCAAAATCAGCAAAATGGGGACATTGCAGGTGGGACCGGAGAGCTCCGGAGCCGATCCCGGACCCATCTGCTATGGAAGGGGAGGGACTGAGCCAGGGGTGACCGATGCCGACCTGTTGTTGGGCTATCTCGATGAGAACTACTTTTTGGGCGGAGAGATGAAGCTCAACAGAGAAGCCGCTCTGCGAGGCATTGAGGACAAGATTGTCAAGCCTCTTGGGGTACCTTTTATACAGGCGGTATGGGGCATTCATGACCTCATTAACGAAACCATGGCAGCAGCGGCAAAAACCCATATTGCGGAAAAAGGGGGGAATCCAAAGGTGGTAACTGTGGCAGCCTTTGGCGGGGCCGGGCCTGTGCATGCCTATGGCCTGGCCAAGAAGTTAGGGGCACCACGAATCATTGTGCCACCGAATGCCGGTGTGGGCTCTGCCCTAGGCTTTTTCACAGCCCCCAGGGCATTTGACCTCGTCAGGAGCCATAAGGTTGGCCTCGATGTTGCTGATTTCAATCAAATAGAAGAGATCTTCAAGGAGATGGAATCCGAGGGCACCATGACACTCATGAAATCGGGTACAGAGGAGGAAATCACTTTCGAGCGGTCAGTGGATGTTCGCTTTGTTGGGCAGGGATCTGAAACCAATATCCCCATTCCCAAGCGCACGTTTACCGAGGTAAACAAAGAAGTGGTGCGAAGCCGATTTGATGATATATACAAAAAGCTATACGGCAGGACCTATCCGGACTCTCCAGTTGAGTTTATAAACTTCAAGGTAAGGGCCAGCCTGCCTGAACGGCTGCTACGCTTACCCAAGATAGAAAAAACGGTAGACTCCATTGAAGATGCGGTAAAGGGAAATCGTCAGGCATACTCCGGGATTGCCGGTGATTATATCCCATACACGGTGTACGACCGATATAAGCTATTTCACGGCGCGGAATTTCAAGGCCCTGCTATCATCGAGGAGAGGGAATCCACGGTCGTGGTGGGTGAAGATACGTCCATCTCGGTGGATGAATTCGGGTTTCTGTGGATAGATCTGTGAGGGGCGAAAGGCCCGAGGCTCAAGGCAAACAGCATCGATAAGGGCCAAGAAGGTCTTTCCATGCGCCATATGCCTTGTGCCTTACGCCTAGCGCTGAAGAAAGAGACTATCCCGTAAGCAAACTAATTTTACGTCTCGAAAATTCTACAACTTATTGAAATTAAAAAGGTTTTTTTGAGACTGTTCCATATTGTCTCACACATGGAATAATGGAATGGTGGAATATTCCAATTGTGAGCGAAGCGAACTAAGTTCTAAACTCGAGGGGCCAAACATATGAAACAAATATTTGATCCGATCACCTTGGAGATACTATGGCGCAGATTGATCTCCATTGTGGACGAGGCCGATGGTGCCGTTGCTCGAACGGCATTTTCCAGCCTGCTGCGGGATGCTCACGACTATACGTGCATGTTCACGGACCGAAGAGGAAGAGAACTAGCCCAGGGAACCTTCGCGACTCCCGGTCAATCAGGGGCCATGGCCCTTGGAATCAAGAACCTGGTAAACAAGCTGCCGTCGGACAGGTTTCGGCCCGGCGATGTGTTTATCACCAACGACCCGTGGGCCTTAGCCGGGCACCTCAATGATGTGTGCGTCATAAGCCCCATTTTCTACAAAGACAAGCTCACGTCCTTTACCGCCTGCGTATTCCATCACTCCGACATCGGTGGCCGCGTGTCATCCGACAACCACGATGTGTACGAGGATGGCCTGTTCATACCGCTGGTGAAGCTCTACGAGGGCGGTACCCTGAATGAGGCCGTTATGGAGATGATCCGATGGAATGTTCGAACCCCTGATGAGGTCATCGGTGACATCCGATCACAGATCGCGGCAAACCACGTGTGTGCGGAAAAGATATGCCAGATGCTCGATGAGTATCATCTGGACGGCCTGGATGACCTTGCAGATGAGATCATCAGCCGCACGGAGAAGAGCATGAGAACGGCAATCGAGGAGATTCCCAATGGCGTGTATCGAGCACAAGGCATTATAGAACAGATCGAAGGCAGGGAGGATGTGGTGATACAGGCCGCTGTGGAGGTAAAGGGAAGCGACATCACAGTGGACCTCGACGGCTCTTCCGGCCATGTGGACTGGGGCGGCAACGTCGTCTACAACTTCACCTATGCCTATGTGTTCATGGCCATCAAAAGCATCTTTGATCCGGATATACCCAACAATGACGGGTGTGCAGCCCCTATCTCCATGAAGGCACCGGAGGGCAGTGTGGTAAACTGCAGCTTCCCGGTAGCTGTTGCCGCGCGAATGCAGATCGGGCACTTTCTCACGGAGATAATCTACCGTGCCCTGGCCGAGGCCGTGCCTGAGAGAGTGATTGCAGGAAGCGGCGGCACGCCTGCTACTATGAATGTCTTCTACGGAAAGAGAAACAACGGGAGGCCGTGGCATTCGGTGATCATCAGGGGAGGCGGCATGGGCGCCAGCGCCACCAATGATGGATACTATGACTATATCTTTCCTGCCAACGGCGCGAATACGCCGATTGAGATATTTGAAAGCGACACGC
>Ga0180301_10003927_pt1 | contig 11536 bp, 20 predicted proteins | sample GuaBasSediGuay16_FD_121797 | JGI IMG/M metagenome (GOLD analysis project Ga0180301, IMG submission 121797) | Subseafloor sediment microbial communities from Guaymas Basin, Gulf of California, Mexico - Guay16, Core 4569-2, 12-15 cm | ecosystem: Environmental > Aquatic > Marine > Hydrothermal... | reverse complement strand
GTTAATGGATTAGCTGGTGGAGGTATTATACCTTCTGTAACCCATGGTTGAAAATCGTATATGGAAGCACCTACTAAAAAAACATCATCACGCCATCTCGCTACTATAGGATAGCGTTTTATCCTAGTATGACCATGTCTCTCCATGAAGCTAAGGAACATCTCCCTTACTTGGCTTAGAGATAAGTGCTTTTTAGGAGTAGGAGGATTGCCTAAAAAGGTATAATCAACACATGGTTGATCTCCGCAAAGCACTCTATCGGGATCTAGAGTCCAGAAATATGACCCACACTTCTTACATTTCTTCCTAATGAAGCCTTCCTCTCTGAAGAGACGCGTCGAAAGGCTTAAAGTAGACATTACTGGACCCTTTATCCAAAGAGACCTGCTAAGCCTGCAGCAATCTCTTCCTCGCTTGCTTCTTCTTTCTTCTCTTCTTCCTCTTCTTTCTTTTCCTCTTCACCTGCAGCCTTAGGCGCTTCTGCGGCAGCAGGTGCTGCTGCAGGTGCTGCAACAGGTACTGCTGCACTCTTTATAACTTCATCTATGTTTACTTCTTTTAAAGCTGCTATAAGGGCTTTGATTCTTACCTCATCTACGTTTATTCCAGCAGCATCGAGGATTTTTCTTAAGTTTTCTTCTGTAATCTCCTTTCCTGCATGATGTAAAAGTAAACTAGCATATATGTACTCCATACCGTTACACCCCTAACCCCTAACTAGAATTATATTACTTAAATTTTCCTCATCCAAATAGGCCTGCTAGCCCTTCTGCGATCTCTTCTTCCTTGGACTCTTCCTCTTTCTTTTCCTCCTCCTTTGCTTCTTCCTCTTTAGTCTCCTCAGCTTTGGCTTCGCTTACCTCAAAACCTAATTCTGGGTGTTTAGGAGCTATAATATTTATGAGCGAGTTAGCTTCACTTAAAGCCTTTATCACTAAGTGGCTTAATGTCTCCTTTGTGGGATAAGCTAGATTAATAGCTAGGCCTAGAGCTCTAGAATAAGCAAGTAGTAAGGATAAGTCTAGTGTCTCCTTGGATGGGTAGGCTATACCTACTGCTAGACTTACGGCATCACTATAAGCTTTACTAAGATCCGCTTTATAATGCTCTATGTCTACATGCAGTTCATCCTCTGTTAAAACTCTTCCTTTAAAGTAAAGAGCCTTAAGTGAGAGACCTACTTCAATAGGTTTAAGATCTAGTCGATTTAGTAAATCTGCAAGGTCCGCTGGTATAGTTTCTCCTTTCTTAACTACCACAGTATCTCTTGTTACAACTATTGATCCTTCTTCAATACGTATAGGTACCTTGTATTGGTTAAACTTGCTAATAATGGGACCAGGAGTGAAACCAGTGTTACCTGCAGGAATTACGATATCTCTAGGTGCTATATCGCCTCCGCGGGCTGGCCTAGCAACTTTGTTACGCTCTAAGAAGAGACTTAATTCGAAAGGATTCATATTGGTAAAGATGAATATGTTCTGTCCTTTTAGAAATTCAGTCAGCTTCTCTAATCCATCTCTAGATCTTTTAATCTCCTCTATAGCTCTCTTCATGAGGGTATTCTTACTTACTCGAAGTACAGCTTTCTCTCTAAGTTTACTTCTTATTTCGTATAATTGGCTAGAACCTATTCCCGTTATGTCAGCTATGCCTACTACTTCATGTTTACTTATTAGTTCCTTTAGCCTTTGAACTTCTTCTATTTTCCACTTCGGTATAGGTCGCTTACGCTTAACACTTATAACCTCCATATCAGTATTCACCTTACCATGGATTAACTTTAACTGCAGGTCCCATGGTTAATTTAACATATACTTTCTCAACGTTATAGGGTATTTTATATTTTCTTGCTAACACTTCAAATACGGCATTTATGTTTTCAGCTATTTTTTTACTATCCATATCTTCGCTTCCTACAATACACATAACTTGTGGTTGATTTCTTATTCTGATTCTTACAGAGCGTCGAAGCCTCTCTAAGAGAGGAGCTATATCAGCAGTAGGAGGTATAGGTATAGGCATTTTGCCTCGAGGAGCTAGTATAGAGCCTAGCAAGCGTCCTATTAGAGGCATTAAATCAGCTTGAGCCACGAAAAATGAATATTCCTTGGCCATTTTCCTTAATGCTCGCTTATTTGTACCAAGTTTCTCAATATCAGTTCTACCTAGTATTAAATCCGCTTTAGCATCTTTAGCTTTTAACGCTAAGTCTCCTTGAGCTATGACACAAATCTTTATTTCCTTATTAGGTTTATGAGGTAAAGTGACTACCTCGTTTATTCTATTCTGTGGATTTCGTATATCTACATCTCTTAGTTTAACAATAAGTTCTACGCTCTGTCTAAAGTTTCTAGGTTTTGATAATCGTTTAGCCTCTTCAATAGCTTTAGCTACTTTTTCAATATTAATTATAGGCATGTTACTCACCAGCAAGTTTATTTATTATATCATCGTATTTTCCCTCATCTACTTCCTTTTGAACTATCTTAGGATTCTTTCCTTCTACTGTTACACCCATACTAACACACGTACCAAGAACCTCTTTTACAGCTGCTTTTAAAGTTTTTGCCATCATATCAGCCATTTTTATCTTCGCTATGCGGACAACCTGTTCCATTTTAAGATCACCAATTACCTTTCTTCCCGCTTCAGTAGAGCCTTTCTCAGTTTTTAGCTCTTTTAAAATAAGAGCAGCAGTAGTAGGTCTACCTATTTCTATAGTAAATTCTCTTGTATCTATGTCTACAGTGACTGTAACAGGGACTCGCATGCCAGCAAACTCCCGTGTTAGTTCATTTATTTTAGTAACTACTGCACCTATATTAATTCCTAAAGGCCCTAGGCTAGGGCCTATTGGTGGACCAGGAGTAGCTTTACCACCCTCAACAAGGAATTTAAAGGACTTTGTTCTCGCCATTGTGAACACCATAAACTAATACACTAAATTAACAAAAACTTAAATATTATTTCTGGACTTTTTCAATAAGCTTAACATAATCAGCGTTTATTGTTATAGGTAATGGGTATGGTACTTCAAGTAATTCTACAGTAACTTCTTGCCGTGCCCTATCGAGTCGAATAACCTTTGCGCGCATTCCCTTAAGGGGACCACTTACTACCTCAATAATATCACCTATATCGAGACCTTCTATTACTGGTTTAGGCATTAGTAGTCGTTCAAGCTCCATTGGATTAACTTTTCCACGTACTTTTCCTTTAACATGTTTAATACCAGTAACAGCGAGATCAACATGATGAGGACTCATAGCTTCTACCATTATAAAACCTCTAACTTCATCAATTACAACGATAGCTTTAACAGGTATATTACGGGACCTTATTCTATTCTCAACTAGTAAGGCTACATTAACTTCTTGCCCCATAGTTGTACGAACAGCGTATATATTACTAATGGGTCGCATAATCTACCACCACCCAGCTCGTTTACCATAAGCGTATATCATTATTATGGAGACTACAACAGCTGCTGCTAAATAAAGAGGTAACTCAGGAGGAATTCTTAGAGTGATCTTAAGTCCAGAAATAGTAACTGAAATGAATTCAATAATAAATCCATATAGTCCTACTAATATCGTACCTAAGGAGCATACCTTAAATATCATCCAAAAATCAGACATGTCAGGCTTTGTAGATAGCCTTAAAAGTCGACGAAGAGACTCTACAAAGCTTCTGAACCCCATAATCTACCACTTCTGTAATAACCTTAGATTCTCTAGTACAAAAGGAGATTTATTACTTTTTCTTTACGTCTAAGAGCTTCATTTACCAAGAATTCTTTCAATAAACCACTTAGGATTAAAGCTAATCAGATCTTCGTAATCTTGTCCTACGCCAAGGTATAGTATGGGCTTTCCTACTACCTTACTTATAGAAATGGCAGCACCTCCGCGCGCATCAGCATCGATTTTCGTTAATATTATAGCATCAATACCAACGTATTTATCAAATAACATGGCTTGTTCTATAGCATCATTACCTGTAAGGGCATCTCCAACGAAGATTTTTAAATCAGGTTTAATTACGCGCGCAATCTTCTTTAGCTCTTCCATTAGGTTCTTATTAGTTTGCATTCTTCCAGCAGTATCTACTAGGACTATGTTAATACCTTTACTTTTAGCAAAAAGGACCGCATCATATGCTACAGCAGCAGGATCTGCACCATATTTGTGCTTAATGACTCTTATACCTAGCTTTCTAGCATGAGCTTCCAATTGTTCCTCTGCACCAGCTCTAAAGGTATCACTACAAGCTAGAACAACAGAGAAATTGTTTCTTAAGAAGAGGTATGCTATTTTAGCGATTGTAGTAGTCTTTCCATGACCATTAGGACCTAGGAATAATATGACTAGCGGTTCATTTTTAGACCTTTTTTCTTTTGCTAAGGTTAATAAGTCATAATAGGGAGATATATCAACTATCTTGAGTAAGACATCTCTTAAGACCTTTCTAACTGTGATCTTAATTTTCTCTCTTTTACGCTCTATCCGCTTTCCAATCAAATTAGATTTTACTTCATCTATTATCTCTTCAGCAACTACTAATGCTACGTCATTTTCTATGAGTTTAAGTAGTAGTTCATCGAGTATAGGAGCTAAGTTCTTCTCGTTAAGCTCTACCGTATTTAGACGAACTATGAAGTCTTGAAATACTTGCTTTAATTTATTAAACATGACTACCGAGAGCCTCTTTGCTCAGATAGATATTTACGTAAAATTGGTTCTATTTCAGAAAGTTTACTTGCAACTTGATTTAATTGTTTCGAGAGCTCCTCTATCGATTTCTCGATTTCATTAATTCTTTCATCTACATATTCGAGGGCCTGATCTAGTGTCTTCTCAATTACATATCCAGCTCCAAGACTTATGAGAATGTTTTGACTATTCTTTAAAGAACAGTAAATGTAGACTCCTCCGCCTATTGGTACTAAGACTTCGTGTCCTTCCTTTTTATCTTTTAAAGAATCCAATACATTTTTTGCATTTATGAAGTTAGATCTAAGTGCATTTAAAGTGTCTATTCTTGTCTTAATTAATCCTGCGAATCTTTGAAGGAAATCATATTCGTAGAGAAGCCTCTGTAGTTCAGTCTCGCTTATTCTACCTCTATCTTCACTAGGTGCTATTCCGCTCATGTGCCCCACATCGCTAACTCTCGGATATATGGATTTTCTAATTCCTCAGGAGGTATCTCAACTATCTTTTCAATACGTATATGGCTTCTTTTAAGCTTATGTCTACTGCCTAGATCAGAGTAAACTTTCTCTAAAGCATGTTCCGCTCTTAAAGCCCGGACTTCTACCTTAAACTTCTGCCATTTACCGGCTACTAGCATTTTTCCCTCTATTCTAAAGTTCTTGACTTCCTCCATTATTCTTACACCTCAATTAAACCAAATATCTGCTCTATATGGACGAGTTCCGGGCCCGTGGTTTCATCACCAACTATAGCTCCTCTGTCATTTACGATTAAACCTGATCTAATAAAGGGTTTTCCTCTATTTACAGTACCTACGTCAGCTGTTTGAACTTTAAAAAGCTTACTTAGAGTTCGTACCTCCTCAGCGGTAGCTTGAGGATGTAGCATTAGACCTTTATTATTAACAGCAGCAGCAGAGCCTACAACATGGATATTTGCGATTTTTCCTTTAATTACTTCAACATCTAAAACATCAGAGATTATACGCAATGCTTTCGATGTAAAGCCCTCATAAACTAGGGCAGCGCGATCATTAGCTAATATTAGGTTACCTAAGGCGGTATATTTACTAGACAGTACTTCGATTATAACTTTATCTCCTAACTTATCTTTAATTAGCTTGAACTCATTAGGAGTAATAGTTTTAGGTAGGATAAGACCACTTGAGTTCCCAGCTACTAAAGCGCCAATAATTCGTGAACCATTAACTGAACAGGGTATTACTGAGTCATCATCTAGTGAAAGTGCACTAGTTATAAAGCTAAAGAACTTAGAAGGTACATCTTCAGGGATAAGAGCGTACTCGTTTGTAGCAATAACAAAGACTCCTATACTAGACGTACCATAAAGTGACGTTCTTTCAACGACCAATAGTTCTCCCCTTCTACTCTGCTAAGTGAACCACTACACTGCCATCTTCATACTTTTCAGCTTTAACCTTAATATAGCGAGGAGGTTTTTCTCTACCTCTCGACCATAAGTATTCGTTTACCTTTGGATCTAGCTTAACATCATCACTTTTCATATGTCTACTTATAAATGCCTTTACCTCTCTTATAGCACGTGGAGCTCTCTTAAGACGACAGGTTTCGTATATCCATCCAAGAGATATAGTATAAACCCTTTCAAGGACTACTTTTCCTTCTTTCTCAGACACTAAGATCACCTAGTGCCTAAACTTTAAGTCGAGTTCTTCTCCAATGCCTTAACTTCGGATGAAAACGGAATTCACCTTTAGTTTTCGCTACAACCCATATAGGAGGACGTCTATTCTGCTTTAATGCCTTAGCTAAACGTAACTTCTTACCTAATGGTTTATTTCTAGCCATAGTTATAACCTCCGTATACGTATCTCTCTACGGTACTGTCTATCAAGTGAAGCAAGTATTTTCTTTAACATATCATCCGTTATAGGAGTAGGTATACGGCCTTCTTGGGCTAATTTTATAAGCTGAAGTTCAAGTTGCTCAGCAATGTTAGGTTTTACTATCTTTAGATTAGTTAAGCGGCTTCTAGCCTTAGGTGTTAAGATAGTCCTTAGTATAGCCTCTTTACGTGCTTCCATGATTCGTCGTCGTCTTTCTTCTTCAGCGGCCTCTATTAATCTCCTTTGATACTCTAAGAGCTTGCGCCTTCTAATTTCCTCTAGTTCTGCATCCTCATAAATGTTATTAGATTCGCTCATAAAAACACCTCATCTACATATATTTCCTAAGTTCTGGCATAGATTTAACTAATTCCTTAAAGACTCTAGTCGCTATCCTGTCTAAGAGACTTCTACCTTCAGGAGTTAGAACCCTTCCTTCTCCTTCTACTTTAGTTACTAGCCCAGCTTTTTCAAGTTGTTGAAGCGCTTTTCTAATTATAGAACCTCCACCTTTTTTGAAGCGCTCAGGCATGACTCTACTCTTAGTTCTACCACCATATGCTGTTCTTAACCTTTCTATTCCTACAGGACCATGTATATATAACTTTCTAAGTAGTGAAGCACACCTAACATACCACCAATCTGGATTCTCAGGAGGTCTTTCACGAGCTGGACCTGCAGTCTTAACGAATAAAGCCCAATGTGGAGGTTTAACATCAGGTACATTCTCCTTTAAATATTTAGCTAGAGCATCTATGAGCTTGTCAGGAGGTACATCATATACTGTTACCACATGAGCTCCCCCAATACTGCTCCTTATAAGCTTAAGGAGCAACTTAAATTTTACTTAGGCAAGTCACTTGAAGATTTTTTATTAGATTCCATAAGTAAAAGCTTCTTAAGCATACGCCTATATTTGCCATATTTATCCTCGGGAGAGAATTTAGCTGGATGGGGATTCCTTATAGGCCCACCACAATAAGGACATTTATCTTGATGAAGGGTATATTCACCGCATTTTATGCACTTTCTTAGAACTCCCTTCATTTACTCTCCCTTTGAAAAGAGCCTTTACCACCATACTTAGATAATGCTTCTATAGCTATAGTACACGCTTGTTTAAGTATTTTCTCCCCCTCCTTAGGATTACTAGTTACTAATTCTATTCGGTATTTCGGTGCTCCTATCGTATATATCCTATACTCTATATCTCTATGTGATTCAAGGAACTCTTTAGCCTTAAGGAGTGAGTCCTTTATTGCATTAATACCTTGAGGTTTATAACAAGTGAGGGTTAATAGGTATCGAATCTTTGTTTTAGGTATTTCAATATGTTCCTTTGCGATTTCAGTAAGGACTTTTGCCCATTCAGACGAGAGTCCAGCATTAAGCAATGCCTTTTCACCATGTTCTACAGCAGCTTCAAGACCAGCGTATATTTCCTTATAGCGATCTTCTATCTTCCAACCAGCTTCTCTATAAGCATCATCTAGACTCTTCCCAAGTCTCTTAGCTGCTAGTTCTAAAAGCTTCTCAGCTCTTTGAGCTCTTTTCCACTCATAAAGTTTAGCTCGTCTTTCACTATCACTAACACGTCTTAAGGAAACGTCTATATGGCCACGTCTTCTATCAATTCTCATTACTTTGAATACATTCTTTTGTCCTTCCCTAACAAACTCCCTTATGTCTCTAAACCAAGAACGTGTTATTTCATTAACAGGCACGTAGGCTTCCTTACCACCATACTCATCTAAGGTAATATAAGCTCCTTGATCAAAGACTTTAACAACAGTTCCAATTACTAATTCTCCCCTCTCTGGCCATCTTTTACGCTTTCTAACCATGATACAAAACCCCTATAGTCTATTCAAGGATCTTTAATATTTTAGCTTCGATTTTAGCTTTACCCCCAGTAGGCCGAGCTAGTATTCTCCCACAAATAATACACCTTACTTCAATAGATGCATGGTCAAATATTATCTGTTCATTATTACAGTCAGGACATTGTACTAAGATAAACTTACTTTTAGGCTGAGGAACTAATATCTTTCTTCTTTTAACCATAGTCTCAGCCTATTAGCTCTATCTTTCTTAAACGGATTCCCTTTCTAGTTCTTGTATAATTACATTGGGAACACGTAAGAACTAAAGAAATCTTCTTAGTAGTCTTAGCAAATCTCTTTTGCTCAGGCTTCCTTTTGGAGCCATAGCCTTTCTGTTTAGCTTCATATCGTCTCTGGCCTTCTGCTAATGCTCTACGTCTTCCTGGCCTATATATTGATACCTTATGCTGAGTATGCGCCCTACATTTAGGACAGTACGTCCTAATAGTCCTAGGGACTTTCAAAGTTATTCACCCCTCAGTACGGTGTTTACCAATTGCGATTTTAACTGCAATACCCCTACTTATAAGAGCTTCGGCATTATCCTTTGGTATAAGTGCTATATCTTCTGTATCGAAAGGCCCATATACGTTGTTATCAATTCCTACGAATTCAGGACAGGACTTTAAGAAGCGGATAGCTAGGTACTCCTCCTTAGGTATACTTGTTGATATATCTTCTTCGGCTTTTATTTCGGAAGGTAATGATAAAGTTGTTGCTAATAAGGTATTAATCCTAGCTCGGATACTTTTATAAACTTCAAGCTCCTCTGGAGTTAGCTTTTCCTCATCAATTCTTCCCTCTATAAGTGAGCGTGATAATATCTTATAAAGACGGAGCTTAATTAGGTTCTCCAACAGAGCACGGATTATCCTTACTTCTTCTTCTAAGACGGATTTAGTTATCTTATCACTTTCTTTACTCAAAGAATTATTTATCAGCATTATTATCTCACGAGCACGTTTATAGAAGTTAGAAGGAATAGGCTGAAGCTCATTATTTACTAACTCCTTTCTCCAAAGTTCTTCTATTATTAGGTATATGTCTCTTTCCATATTATTCATCCTTACCACATTATTTTAGCTACACCTTTACATGCAAGATAGAATCCTATAGGAAACGGTAAAGTTAGCAATTTACCACTAGCTTCAATATTTCTCTCTCCAAGCCTTAGAGGAGGAATATCAGATATAAGTTTAACTTTAATGAATTGCATAGATTTAAACAAGTATATGTCAAAAGGATTAAAATCTTCGATTTTCTCTAAACTAACGGATGTCACAGGTAAGCCAGTCTTACCATGTAAAGATCCAGGAAGTCTTATTAGACGTTTTATATCAGTTGTAACCCTTTCGTCTATTTCAACAGAATACTGTAATTTAACTCTCTCCAATAGTAGCTCGCGGCTTTTCTTAGATAGATGAGATAGATAATTCCAATAGAGATCATGTTCTAGTGCTCTTAATATTCTCTCTTTATTGGCTATAGTGTAGTCTATTTCACGTCTATTTAAACCAATATTACTTAGTAACTCCTCATTAGCCTCTGCTATGAGTTGATATAGACCCTTAGCAATCCTACCATACCATCCAGGATCAGACATTCTTAGATCGTGCCGTATATTCATTAAAAGTTTGAGGCCAATTCCCTTAATATAATCGACTATTTCACGCCTCGCCTCCTGATTTAATTTCAAAACCTTTTTAGACTCTACATGTACGTGAAAACCTCTATGACCAGAAAAATAGATCTTTATCTCATTCTTGGAGAAGCCAAAATCATTCATTAAAAAGTCTTCCACAAGCCTTATAACTTCTTCTTTAGCATACTCTAAGCACCTATCACAAACCCAAACTTTCTTGTCTATTCGCTTACTTTTACATCGAGGACAAGTTTCAGGTGGAATGCCCTTGCCTAAGAGCCCACAATCCAAGCATGTCCAAGTATCATGGTCTTTCTTGCAAGGAGTAGGTATATGATCTACGTCTATATCGAATACTAAGTCAGCACCTAACCATCCTTTTTCATCCATATCCTTTATGCTTGGAAGCTCGTAATAAGCTGTAGAATAATAGGCATGTAAGGGGACTTCATTTTCTAGAAATGAGAGTAGCTCCTTAGGAGTACTGAATGCCTTATGACGTATCATCGTTTGGGGCGATCTAAAAAGAATAAAACCGAATTCACGTTTACTCATATTACTTGGCATTTCTATTTTGTGTTTATTGAAATGATAATATCTTCTGAAGATACTTTCAATAATTGTCTTTTCTTGCATTTTTAAGTCCCCTCATTCTTAAGTAGTAATATGTCAATGGATGCTTTACCCTTCTACAAGTTTCATCTTTAACACTCTCAAAACATAATCCAAAAGTCTTCATAGTGTCACAAGAAGGAGGAGAGTACTTAATTTTAGAACCTCTGAGGCCAGCTAAATGCTCTACTTGATATCTAGTTATGCTTTCTTTAAAATCAGGCATACGTCTAAATACGTTAACTACTTCATCTGTATCTAACCCTACATTAAGTAGAAATGTAGCAAGAGCAAAGCGTGCTCCATGGGATAGATTCTTGCCTTCCTTAGCATCTATAAGAAGACGATAAATACAAGGTGGAAAAGCTTTAAGATTTATAGAGTCTAAGCTCTTAGCTAAAGGAGCGCGTTCCTTAGAGAGTATAGGTTCAAGACTCTTAAGTATCTCTATACATGCTCGTTCTAAAGATTCAGGTATAGTATCTACCTTAGCATTTCGTATTTTAGAAATTATGCGGTTCTTCACCATCTCCTCTATGAGGCGGGCTAGTTCATGTTTTTGAAGTAGAACATAGCCTTGAACTAAGACCCTATTAACTAACTTCCATGAGGGCTCTTGCGGAGGTTTAGCAGTAACATAATCAGTGAAGTGTAAGGCCAAAGTATAAATTCGTCTTCCGATGGTCATATGAGTTCTATGAATCTCCCATTCGAAAGTATGTCGTGCTATCTCGACTAATTTATCTTCAGGCTCTTTTTGTAACAGATCACCAGCTCGTCTTGCCTCCCTAGTTGCGAACCTATAAGTGAGTAC
>Ga0180301_10003926_pt1 | contig 11538 bp, 14 predicted proteins | sample GuaBasSediGuay16_FD_121797 | JGI IMG/M metagenome (GOLD analysis project Ga0180301, IMG submission 121797) | Subseafloor sediment microbial communities from Guaymas Basin, Gulf of California, Mexico - Guay16, Core 4569-2, 12-15 cm | ecosystem: Environmental > Aquatic > Marine > Hydrothermal... | reverse complement strand
CTTCTCCATATATTCAACCGTTATCTTAACAAAACTGGATTGGTCCTGACAAGGATAACAAACATGCATAATGTCCACGGTATCTGGTAAAGCATTTTTCCCCTCAACTATTTGCATCTTTTCTTTGTTAATATCCCAACCATAAACATCAAACTTTCCACTTTCCTTCAATAACTCAAAAAGGGGTAATCCAACTTCACCCAAACCAACAACTAAGACAACTGGTTTTTTCAAAGTTTAGCCTCCCAACAATTAAGTAACAAATTCCATATTAAACATCACACTCTAGGTTTAACTTTCCATCTGTTGGGGTTTTCCAAAATCCACTCAATTTCCTTTAGAATCCCTTCTTTAAAACTTGTTTTTGGTTCCCAACCTAAAAACTTCCTGATTTTTTCATTGTCTAAGACAAAGTTCCTTAATTCACCTTTTAACCTAACTCTCTCAGGTTGATATTTAGAAGCTTTACCTTCTTCCGGGTTATCAAAAATTATCTCCAAACTTTTACCAGATAACTTAACCAGTTTTCTTGCTAAATCTTCTACCGAAATTCCTTTTCCACTTGAAACATTAAACACTTGTCCCGCAGATTTTTCCTTTTCAATAGCCAACATATGAGCCTGAACCAGGTCTCTTACGTAAACATAGTCCCTCAACTGTTTTCCATCTCCAAAAATAACAGGTGGTTTATGTTCCAGAAAAATCCTTTTAATAAACATTGTTAAGACTCGACCAAACCATTCCCTAGGTCCAAACACAATACTGTACCTAAAAACGGTTACATCTAAACCAAATAACTTATAGAACTGAATACAGTAACGTTCAGCACATAACTTGCTAACTCCATAGGGCCAGTGAGGTTCCAATGGATGATTTTCATCCATAGGTAAGTAGTGTGCTTCACCATAAACGGCTCCTGAAGATGCAAACAAAACTTTCTCAACTTTATTTTTTAAGGCGGTTTCCAACACGTTTAAAGTTCCAAAAATGTTTATGGATGCATCCTTTTCCGTGTTTCTAATTCCTGTGTATACTTCTAGTTCTGCTGCTTGATGGTCGATGATTCTAATTTGTTCTTTCCGAATAACTTCATCCAATTTTTTTCTGTCAAGAATCGATGCGTTAACTATTTTTAGACGGTCGTCATGGATATGGGTTAGATTTTCCATTGTTCCGGTTGAAAAATCGTCAAAAACAACAACTTTTCCAGCGTTGTTTTGTAAGTATTCATCCACCAGATGTGAACCAATAAATCCTGCTCCACCCGTTACAAGAACGTTTTTCTTCTCTACGGTTATCCTAGGTCACCTTCCAATGATTTCTTCCCTTATAATTTTTTCAATAACATCAACAGGGTCTTCTAAGCTTGTTAAAAGATGTTTTACATCCTGTTTTCTACCCAGAAGCTTTTTTGCATATTCTAGTACTTCTGAAATCCTAACCGTAAAAAGCGGAAAACCTTTCCTTGAAAGGTAATCATTTACGTAAAGCTTTTCATCTGTTAATGGAACTATCAACGTTGGTGTTCCTTGTAAGGCTGCTTCACGTGTAATTGTACCCCCAGCACCCACCACCAAGTCTGCTTGAGCAACAAGACTTACAGAATCTATGAACCGTTTTGGGACAATCAGGTTTTTCTTTGGTGACTTATCATAACGAGATAAAAATATCACTTTACCAAGTGACGTTAGTTTTTTTGCTATTTCTTCCATTGGGTCTGTTTTTCCTTCTGCATATGCAGCCATAACTTCAAATTGTCTAACAACTATTAGAGGAGAATCATACCTGTATTTTGTTGTAGGTTTAAAATCTTTTATCCATGCAACTTCATCCACACCATCAAACTGGAATATCTTTTTTATTCCGTAGTTTGCAACATGATGTTTTGGGATAGCTTTTGAGACCACCAAAAAATCGATTAAAGGCATTGTAGGTTTATTTACAGCTTCCGCATGTGGTGTGTCATGGGTTGCTATGTTTGGTATTCCTAATCCAAATGCTGTACGACATAACTCGACAGAACGATGCGAAATAGCTACGTCTGGGAGATTATCTTTAAACATCTTAAAAAATGAAAGTTGACGTTTAAAGCTTTCTTCTAACCTTGAAAACTTGGAAACTGGGTTGTATTTTCCAACTACGATGAATTTTTCACCCAAAAGTTTTGCTAGAGGTAAGGTGTCAGGATGTTTTCTTGTTGTTAAAACAACTTTATAATTTAGTTTCCTCAACCTTTTTGCGATGGCAACCCCGTATCTAACATGTTTTCCTGTACATGCATCATACCAAATCTTCATTTTTTCACCATCAAAAAGTTACAACCAACCTTCTCTGATGAAATCCTATCGTTTTCACGGTCCCCAACTACCAGAGCGTCTTTAGGTTCTATTCCAAGTTTTTTAAGGGCTAACTCTATCTGTTTTACCCTGTTTAAACTATCTTCTCTGGTTATGATTGTTTCAAAAGATAGGTTCAATTTTTTTAAGATTTCTCTTACAACAATTCTACTTTGCATTGTTATTAAGGCTAAACGTTTCTCGGAAAATTTACGATACAGTTCCATTCCTTCTTTATTTATAACAAGCTTAGGTACTGCTTCCAACTCAATTTTAGTCCAAAACTTAAAAAAGTTTTTTTGGTTTTCTTCATCAAGTTTTATAACTGTCTCTGCTATAGAATCTATCTTTGAAGTTTTTGTCATTTCTTGAAGTTTTAGGTAAAGTTTTTCATATTGGATTGGTAAATGTACAAGAGTTCCATCCAAATCAAAAATTACTGCTTTAACCATTGATACATAACTCCCAATACTTTACCGTTTTTAACTAAGCATGCTGGAGCATCTATATGCCTAATCCAGTAAAGTCCTTCTGGTAAAATATTGTACTTTGGAATCTCTGGTATGGTTTCTTTGTAGGCAATCTTAACGTAAAGGTATGGTAGGTTTGCATGATAATTGTTCATCAAAACTTTACTTGCAAAGGAGAAGAAAAAAGAAGTTGTAAACATTCTACCTGCATTAATCTCAGTTACACAGGGAGTTCCTTCAATGTTTTCTTTAAGGTCTATACAGGCAATACCGTTAAAGTTGGGGTCTACCGATAAGACAGCTTCTGTAGCTATCTTGTTTACCTGCTCATCATGAATAGTTTTTTGGACGGTAGGTGTTCCAGTTATTCCTGAAGGTGCAAGATGCGGATAAACATATTCGATACGTTCTCTAGCCATGGAAGTTACTATTTCTCCTTCCTTCCATAAACTATGAAAACCTATGTTTCTTCCTCCCAGATATTCTTGTGCAATGAATTCCCAATCCATACTTCGAGACTTCCAATATCTAATCCAAGCTATTGCTGTTTCCCTGTTTGATGCAAGAGTACTTCCACGTCCACCCGCTCCATATCTAGCCCTAATCCATATGGGTGGACCCAACTTTTCAAAGGCTTTTTCCACGTCTTCTTCCCTCCGTAGTTCCATGGTTTTTGCTGTTGGAACTCCTTTTTTTAACCATAACTTTGCTGATTCTAGCTTATCTTGACATATCCTTATCGCATGTTTTGAAGGAAGAAAAACGTTTGCTTCTAGTTTTTCTCTATTTTCCGAGATAACTCTAACTTCAACATCTGGTTGTGGATGGACAAATTCGATTTTTTCTTTTCTAAGAATCTCGTTAAGCTTATCAATATAAGTTGTTTCTGTCGATTTTGGAACTACATAAACAGAATCTGTTGGAGATAGGTGGACCATGTATGGGTTTGTATCAACACCGACAAGATACATTTTTTCTGGAGAAATCTTTAGGGAAAGTATAAAGTTTATTGCGGCAGGCCCACCAGCACCCGTTACTAAAACATGTTTCAATGGGATTCACCAAAACCATAAGCGAAGTAAATTTTAGGGACAAGTATAAAAATATCTTAAGCATAGTCAACTAAAAATTATTCTATATCTTGGAAGCTAACTTTACGGGTTAGGTTATCAATGATGAATGTAAAAATTTTGTCCACAAAAATTTTACTTTTAATAGGAGGATTGTTCTTACCCATAATTATCTTGCTGTATGCTTCCCAACAAACATTACTGATGACAGAAATATTGTTGGTTTGCATGATCATTTTAGTTGTCTTTTATGGTTGGTTAAACGAAAAACTGGAAGAAAGTAAAACATAAAAACTAAAAAGAAGTTAACCTAGGTAACCACATAATCCTTAAGTGAGTTAAGGTTTAAAAGATTCTTGGGTTTAAGGTTGACTATTCCCGTTTCTTTTATCGAAATTAGAGTCTTGGTTCATGCAACGGAAGATACAGGTAAAGTTTTGGAAGCTCTACAAAACATTTTGGGTGAAGAAGTTTCTAAAGAAGTTGAGTTTATCCAAGAGAAGCTTGAAGGTCATTATAGTAATCCTATAACACTAGTTAAAGCTAAAGTCTACTCCAAATCTCAAGCAAGAAAAATTCTCCAAAACATTTTCTCTAAACTGGAAGAACTAGACCGTCAAAAACTTTGGAATGAAGTTGAAGAGAAAGTCGATGAAGATGGTAATTTTTATTTAAGATTTGACAAGCAGGAAGCCTATCTTGGAAGATTTAAACTTACAAATGCAGACCCTGTCCGTATCCAAGTTAAACTTGCAATTCCCCGTAAGCAAAAAGATAAGATAGTTGAAGTTTTTAAACAGCTTATTCTTCCAACCAATCAAAAGTGAAGCTTGTTGGGAAGATTTGTCGACCTTTACTTAAACAACCCATCTGAAGAAACCATCCGATTTGCAAAAATATTAGGTTATGGAATGGTAGGTGTTGTAACAGATATTTCTCAACCTTTCCATAAGTTGGATACAACAAATTTAAAAGTTGAAGTTGTGGGTAGAGTTAACCTTGAACCTTCTTCAACCCAAAGCCTACTTCAAAAACTAAGAGTTTTAAGAAGAAAATTCGAACTTATTGCCGTCATTTGTAAGTCTAGGTCTATTGCAAGACTGGCAGCTAGAGACCGAAGAGTTGACTTATTAATGTTCCCACCTAAAACCTTAGGATTGTTTGATGAAGTTGAAGCTAAGTTTGCTTCAAAAGCTGGTGTGGCATTGGAAATTAATTTTAATTTTTTGTTAAATGTTGAAGAAAACTTTCGAGTTAAGGTTTTTTCTGAACTTGAAAGAATACTAGTTTTAGTTAGAAAACATGGTGTACCCCTAGTTATCAGTAGTGGAGCAACGGATGTTTATGGGTTAAGGGCTCCAAGAGACCTTGCAGCTTTCTTTCAGATGTTTGGTTTATCTAAACGTGAAGTTTTAGATGCTGTCTCAACAACACCTAAAGAAATCGTTGAAAGAAACAGGGAAAAGCTTAGTAAAGATTTTGTGGGTGTTGGGGTTCGTTTGGTAAGGGAAAAGGTGGATTGGTAAAACAATGGTTAAACTGTACAGAAAACGTTACTTGTTATTTAAGGTTTTGTCCGAGAAAAGTTTAGAAAAAAACATAATTCGACGTTCTATCTTTGAATCTTTCCAAAAACTTTTTGGAGTTTTGGATTTAAGTTGTGCAAAATTAGTTTTTCTTGAATATGATAAGGAAAAAAATTTGGGAATCCTACGATGTTCACACACCTATCTGGACCATGTAAGAGCATGCTTAGCTTTTATTCGTCAAATTAACCATGAAAAAGTAGCCTGTTTTACACTTAGAGTTTCTGGAACGATAAAAACCATAAGGGAGTTTAAAACAAAACTTCTTGAAAAACTTTAATAGATTCGACTTTTTCTTGATTTCTTTGGAGATGAAGAAGTCGTCCCAGTCGGAAAGAATGAAGAACACACGACGGACGGATCCCCAACATTAACCTTCCAAACTAGGATTAGCTTTTAAGAACTTCTTTTATAATCGACTGAAGTTTTTCTTCAGCCTTAAGTAGTTTGTTTATCCTTGCCTGAAGATTTTTTTCTTTTTCTTCTATCTTTTTCCTGTTTTTCTCGATTATTTTTGAAACTTCACTTGGATTGGGACTTCCCAACGACTTTTTTAGTTTGATGCTTGTGGTTTGGTTTAAAACTTTTTTAAGTTCTTCTTCTGAAACAGAGATTTCCTTTCCAATAACTTCTTTTGAAGCTTTTTTTAAATCTTCAATGTTAACTTCTGTAGCTTTTTTTCTTTCTTTGAAGGCGTTTCTAACCAAGGTTCCTACGATACTATGTGAAACTCTAAATGGTATTCCAGTTTTTCTTGTTAAGAAGTCTGCAAGGTCTGTTGCTGTTGAAAAATTGCATACAGCTAACTCGAACATTCTTTGTTTATTTATCTTTAAGGTTGAAACCAACCCATTAACCACTTGAAGAGAACGTTTTACTGTTTCTGTTACTTTAAAAACAGCTGGTTTTGTCTCTTGTAGGTCTTTAAGGTATCCTGAAGGTAAACCTTTCATCAAACAAAGAGAAAGCAAAAGCTGAGAAATAACCATAGAAGTTTTTCCACGAAGAAGCTCTACAACATCAGGATTTTTTTTCTGAGGCATTATACTACTAGTCATTGCATAAGAATCATCAAATGTAACCATCCCAAACTCATAGGTTGTCCAAAGTATCAGGTCTTCTGAAAGCCTACTAAGATGAACCATAAGAATCGAAAGGTTTGCTAACAGCTCAGCTAATTCTTCTCCCCTTGAAGTAACTACATCCAAAGAGTTTTCCTGAATTCCATCAAAACCAAGCAAGTTAGCCGTTTCTTCTCTACTGATCGGCCAACTTGTTCCGGCAAGTGCACAAGCACCCAACGGATTTAAATTAACAAATTGGTAGGTTTTTTCAATTCTCTCAAAATCTCTCAGAAACATCTCCACGTAAGCTGTAAACCAGTGAGCTAAGGTTATCGGTTGAGCATGTTGAAGATGAGTATAACCAGGCATAACTGTTTCTAAATGTTCTTCGGCTAGACTAAGAAAGGTTCGTATAACTTTAGCAAGAAGAACCAAAATTTCGTTTATCTCCTTTCTTAAACGTAACCTTAAATCTAAGATAATTTGGTCGTTTCGACTTCTTCCAGTATGAAGTTTTCCACCTATCTCCATCCCCACTTCATCTATAACAAATTTTTCCACGTTTAGATGGACATCTTCAAATTCAGGTTTAAGTTTAAATTTTCCTTCCCGATGTAGGTCTCGGACTTTTTCTAGAGCACCAAGAATCTTTTTAGCTTCTTGTTTAGAAATTATTCCGGTTTTCCATAACATAAGAGTATGTGCTTCGTTTCCGGTAATGTCTTCTTCGATTATTTTACTATCCCATTCAATATCATCCAAAACAAGAAACTCTAAAGCTTCCTTTGTAAGTTTCTTTTCCAGTCTTCCAGTTAAAAACTTGTCTTCCAAAAGGACACCTCATCAAAAATCATAAATGTTAACAAATACTTTTTTAGCTTATCCAACCATTTGAATCTTTACCAGTCAATGATGGTTGAAAAATTCATGAAAAACGATGTTCTCCAAAAAGTTAGGTGTATAGCAGATTACCAGTTTGGTAAAGATGCTGGAAAAACACTTTTCCCAGACAACATAGAAGTAAAATTCTCAGGTAGGACTGGTAGAGTTAAGGAAATCTATGTTGAAAAGAAATTGGTTGCAACCCTTAGACCTACAGTTGGAAATTTTAGTTTAACTATTGAAGGGTTTAAAAGACTTCTTAAAACTTTTAAATACCCCAAATTTAGGGTTGTTGTTACAAAAGAAGCTGAAGAGTTTGTTAGGAAGGGTAAAAACGTTTTTGCTAAACATGTTAAAAATGTCGACAAGGAAATAAGACCTATGGATGAAGTTGCTGTTGTAAATGAAAATGACCAAGTCATAGCTGTGGGAAAAGCTGTGTTAAGTGGAAGAGAAATGTTAGCTTTTAAAAGGGGAATCGCCGTAAAAGTCCGGCATGGGGTGGAAAAATCTGACAACCAAAGATAACCTTAAAAATTTTGTTTTTACTTCTAACTTTGAAGGTTGGGTATATGCGTTGTGAAATTTGTGGTAAAACGATTCAAGGTAAACCCCGTAAAATCATTGTTGAAAGAGCTAAACTTATGGTATGTGAAGAATGTGCAAAACACAGTAGTATAAGTTGGGAGTTTGAGAAACCAACAGTTTCCATACCTAAACCGTTAGGGAAACCTTCACCTAAAACTGTAAAATCCGTGTTGGATGAAGACTTTATGTTGGTTGAAGGTTACGGATTAAAAGTTAAAATGGAAAGAGAGAAACGTGGTTGGACTCAGGAAGATTTAGCGTCAAAAATCGGGGAAAAAGCTTCTTTTATAGGTAAGATTGAAACCGAAAAGGTCATTCCAAATCTTACTGTGGTAAGAAAACTGGAACATGTGTTAGGTGTTAAACTTGTAACGAAGGAACTCCCAGTAGTTAATGTTAATATCTCTCCACCAAAAAATCATGGTTTAACCATAGGTGACCTTTTAAATTTTAACGAACAAACCAAAAAAGGTGGAAAGTCTGAAAGTCATACTGGTTGAACGTAGACTTCCTGGAGAAAGAAGTCTTCTTCATGAACTTAAAAGTTTAGCTGAAACTGTAGGATACGAAGTAGTTGGTAGCTTAGAGCAGGTTCGGATTCCAAGTTCCAAGTACCAGATAGGAAGTGGAAAGGTAGAAGAACTTGCAAAGATCGTTAAAGAAACTGGTGCGGAAAAAGTAATTTTTGAAAATGATTTAAAACCTGTTCAAGCTTATAACCTTGCTAAGAAAACAGGTGTTGAAGTTGTAAGTAAGTTTCAACTTATCTTAGAAGTTTTTAGTAGTCATGCTTCAACAAGAGAAGCAAAACTTCAAATAGAACTTGCAAAGCTACGTTATGAGCTAGCCAGAGCTAAAGAAAAGGTTCGTCTAGCTAAACTTGGTGAACAACCCGGTTTTCACGGACTTGGAAAATATGAAGTAAATGTTTATCATGAAGCGTTAAAAAGAAGGATGGTTCGTATCGAGAAAGAACTTCAAAAAATCAGAGCTGAAAAAAGGATAAAACGTTCCCTAAGAGTTAACATGGGTTTTCCAACGGTTTCTTTAAGTGGTTACACAGCGGCTGGTAAGAGCACCCTATTTAATACCCTTACAGGTGAAAACGTTAGAGTTACGGGAGAACTTTTTACCACTCTCTCAACTAAATTATCCATGGTTAATTTTAACGGGAAGAAAGCATTACTTGTAGATACTGTTGGTTTTATAGACGGTCTTCCCGTTACATTGGTTGAAGCGTTTAGGTCCACCTTAGAAGAAACAGTTTTCTCTGACTTGATCATCTTAGTTGTAGATTGTAGTGAAAATCTTGTTGAAGTTAAAAGAAAACTAAAGTGTTGTTTAGACACGTTAAGAGAAATTGGTGTAACTTCAACACCCATCATTGTTGCACTAAACAAAATAGACCTTGTAGATGACTCTAAGATAACCGAAACGGTTAACAGTCTTAGAGAAGATGTTTCAAATATCATTCCCATTAGTGCTCTTAAAAAGATAAACATCGAAAAACTTATGGAGATAGTTTCAACGAACCTAAAAAACTTTGTGAAAGCTTCATTTGAACTACCTTTAAATTCAAAGTCTTTATCTTTAATTTCAAAGATTAGGAAATTTTCAACGGTGTTAAATCAAGATTTTGAAAAAAACCATGTTTTTATCGAAGTTTCTTCGGTAGACCATCTGATGGATAAAATTAGAAGCCGTATTGAAAACCTTGGTGGACGAATGATTGAAGTTGTAAAAGTTTAAGTAACCTATCCTAATCTAATGACTTTTTTTCCTCTTGGAAGAGGGTCGATTTTAAGTTTTGCGTTTTTAAATTCTTTTACCAATTCTTTTCCTTCAAAATATCTATCAAGAAAAACTGCTAAACTTGCACATTCCGAGTGTGGTTGATTTCCAATGGCAACGTTAAAGTCTGAAACTTCTTCTGAGAAAAATACTGAGGGAACTTTTTGACTTCCAACAATAACTAAAATATCTTTCCCAGTTTTTCTTATTCTATCCATTACATTACTGTTTTCAATGTTTTCACCATAAGCCGTAAGATGAACTACTATCCCACCTTCATTCTTCCATTTTTTTACCACTTCCTTCCAAGGTATTCCCATTTCAAAAAAGAAAGGTCCACCCCATCTATCCACAACCTTTTCAACTGTTTTTTTGATACTCTCATCTTTTACGTCAGCCAAAATCATCCCTTCAGCACCTAAAGCACGTGCAGTCAAGGCTAGATGAGAAGTTAACCTGTAGTCTCTAGGTCTATGTCCCCAACGAAGAACAACAACCCTAACCAATTTAACCTCAAAAGGGAATGTTTAGGTTCACCCTTAAAAGAGTTCAACCTAAGTTATTCTTGTTCCAGGTTTGACTTCCCCATCAACTGTGAGTAGGTAAGGTTTATCGTCCACAGCTGCAAGAACCATTCCCTGAGATTCGATTCCACGTATCTTTTTTGGGGCAAGATTTACCACAACCACAACACTTTTACCAACAAAATATTCTGGAGAATAATATTCAGCAAGTCCTGCAACCACTTTTCTAACTTCATTCCCAACGTCAACTTCAAACACAAGTAGTTTTGTGGCTGTTGGAAGTTTGTAGGCTTTCAAAACTTTTCCAACTCTTAAATCCACTTTTTTAAATTCATCTATCGTTATCTGATTAGAAGAATCTTTAACCATCTTTTTAGCTCCTTTATCATGCCAGTATAGAGAAGTCTAACATTCATCGTTTTATAAAGTTTAAGCCAACTAGAAACCAAAAAATAAATGAAGACTACAACTAAATTACTTTTGGTGTAACTTATTGACAAAATCCTTGGATAGACTAGCAAAACTTGCAAGAGAAAGAGTTTCTGAATTAAAAAACTAAAAAAATCAGGTGTTAAAGTGGTCGGTGTAATTGGTAGTTATGTTCCGGATGAGCTTATCCATGCAGAAGGAGCTGTTCCACAACATCTTTGTAGAGGAGGAGAACTTGAACCTGTTGAAGCATCTTCCCCCTACATCATAAGGTTTGTTTCCCTTTTCATCAAGGCTCAGTTTGGATACTACATAGGAAAATTTGATGCTCTTTACCAAATGGTAGATATGATTGCTATAGATTGTGTTGACTGTGTAAAAGCAAGACTTGCATCTCTTTTTGAATTTTTTACTGAAATACCCGTAACAAGAATCGGTGTATTTTCAGACTGGGATAAACCTAAAACTTTTTCATGAAAAATCTAGGATAACATGGAAACAAATAGAATAGATATATTTTTTATGCGGCAGAGTTATTAGTTTCCATTTACCTAAATACTTTTAGAAAGTGTTTTGCACAGCACAACGGTTTCCATGGAAGACAGATTACTTCAGAAGGTAGCTCTGAAAATAGGCGGAGAAGAAGCGATAAAAATAGTTGAAGAACTGAAAAAGAAAGGAAAATTAACAGAAGAAGAGCTAGCAAAAGCAACAAACATAAAGCTAAGTGATATCAGAAAAATTTTGTTTAAACTTCATAACTTTTCCTTAGTAACTTCAGAAGGTGTTCAAGATAAG
>Ga0180301_10003925_pt1 | contig 11538 bp, 12 predicted proteins | sample GuaBasSediGuay16_FD_121797 | JGI IMG/M metagenome (GOLD analysis project Ga0180301, IMG submission 121797) | Subseafloor sediment microbial communities from Guaymas Basin, Gulf of California, Mexico - Guay16, Core 4569-2, 12-15 cm | ecosystem: Environmental > Aquatic > Marine > Hydrothermal... | reverse complement strand
AAGGGTGCCGAGCCATCCACAAATGAAGCCTTGAGAGCGATGGCAAAATTTTGCCCTACATCGCCAAATTTCCCAAAGACCATTTACCGCCTGAATGGCGTTTTTTGAAAGAATCTATTTAGGGACAGATAAAGACTAAAAGCTTAACTTGTTAAACGGTTCTGCATAGCAAATATAATCCATTTAATATATCTATAGCCATCATTAAATATGTGGAATTTTGATTTTCCTTTCTCCCTTGCTCTCCAAATGGTAGAAACTTCGGTTATCTTATATCCGGAAAAATAAGCTTTCAGAAGTAACTCCACTGAGATTTCGAAACCCTTGCTTTCTATATCAATATTTTTCAACACCTCAGCCTGATACATCTTAAACGAATTGGTCAAATCACTACAGGGAATTTTGCTGACAAACTGGATAAACTTATTCAATAACTTAGAAATTAACCCTTTAAGCGATCGCTTGCCTATGCGTTTGCCATTATTAACATATCGCGAACCGCAAACAATATCGTATCCATCAAGTATCTTAGTATACATTCTCTCAATTGTCTCTGGTTCATCGCAGGAATCCCCCATAACAGGTACGGCTAAGCTGCGTTCATCCATTCTCGCAAAACCGCTCCTAAGCGCACCAGCAATACCCGCCTTAAAGGTATTGGCTGTTAATTCGATACTCTTATTGCTAACCATTAACTTCTCAACAGCTTCCCGGGTTTTATCAGTAGAAAAATCATCAATCACAATAATCTTATGCTCTCTGGATAACTTATTTTTCAAGGAAGCTAAGGTTTTTTCAATCAATTGTTCCTCATTGCGAACAGGAATAACTATAATTATCATTCTCTTACTCTTCAAATTGCTTGACTCACTATCAATTGAATTCTATAATTAAAATCAATTATATCATGATATTGCTCCTATCAATAAGGCTATTTTTTGCTGATATGAGCATGAACGATTTAAAAAAATTAATTGGATAAAATCGACAAAAATAACCACAAAATATTTTCCCTTGCTGACGGTAAGCTATTACTTATCATACTGACAGCTTTTTTTCTCAGATTATACCACTTAGGTTATCATAACCTCTGGTATGATGAAGTTATTACCCTTATCAAAATTTCCAGCCCCAACATTCTCCAAATATGGAATCCGCCTCTCTACTATATTATTTTAGCTGGCTGGGTTAAAATATTTGGCTTCTCTGAAGTCAGCCTGCGATTTCCTTCTTTATTATTCAGCTTAGTCTGTGTTCCAGTAATATATTTATTAGGTAAAGAATTATTCAATAAATCTGCAGGGATATTTGCCTCATTTATTACTGCTCTTTCGCCATTTCAACTCTGGTATGCTCAAGAAGCCAGGAGCTATAGCCTTTTAGTATTTTTGGGACTCCTTTCATCATATTTTCAATATCTTTTTATCAATCGAGGACAGAATAAATTCTTATACTGGTGCATAGCCTTTGCCATATTAGGTATTTATACTCATCCTTATTATATTCTTTTTATAATCAGTCAATTAATCTGCTGTGTTATTTGTATGAGAAAGAGATGGTCGGTTAAAATGCTAATTGCTTCCTTATTAGTTCCTCTTTCTTTTATTCCTATTATGCAAAGGTCTTGGATTAGATTATCTGCTGTAATGAAAAACTACTGGATTTCTACTCCGAGTTGGAAATCACTTTTAATAAGTATAGAAAATTTTAATTTGGGTTATAACAGCCATCTACTAACTTATTTTACCTTTAATATATTAAGCCTGATTATATTTGTTATGGCTATCTGGTCAGTGAAGAAGAAAGCAATATCAAGAAAGGGGGCCATATTTTGTTTTAGCCTATTTATCTTGCCTCTGCTATTTGCACTTACATTCTCCAGATTAATCATCCCTATCTACTTTGACCGAGGTTTGATTATTTCTACTCCTTTTTATTATTTAATATTAGGATTGGGTATAAGTGCTTTTAGAAAGAAATTACTGAGATTCCTCGTTGTAATATTTACCTTTTTTTTAGTTACGGTTGGGGTTTATGGCTTTGTTAAAGACTGGATGCCTACAGATATTTTTCATCATCGTGGGGTTTATTTAAAAAAACCCATTAAGCCAGCAGTAAAATTCATAGAAAAAAATTCGGGCCCGGAAGACATTATTGCTTTTACTCACGATTCCGTCAAGCTCCCTTTTATCTGGTATAGCGAAGGAAGAAGCTATGTCTTTTTCGGCGGGTATAAAAAGGGTAAAAAGCCTTCTTTTGGAAGGTTTCGTTTTATCTTCGGGCCAGAAAGTGTAACTCCCAGCTACAAACAGCCCAGAAAAGAGAGCGAATTTAACGTTCCTCTTGTCAAGGTCAGCGAACTCGAGTTTAAAAAGCTTTTTGTTTTAGCCTGTGACTGGCCGAGAAGCGGAAGTTTAGATGACAATTCGTCAACTGTTAAAGAAAAATTGGACGAAATTTTTAATCTGGAAATGAAAAGAGAATTTGACGGCTTATGGGTGTATGTGTATGGGAAATAAGCACTTAACAAAAGAAGTAAAATTAGTCTTAGAGATTCTCAGGCAAAGATATGGGGATAATAAATCTCCTTTTATAGATGCCTCCCATTTAGAAGATATAAACTGGCCGCTCCTGATAAAAATGCTCAGGTATCATAAACTAATTCCTTTTTCTTATCTTTTTTTCAAGCATTCCTCGTTTACCTTAAGTAAAAAAATTAAAGATATTTTTGAGAAAAAATACAGTTTTGTTCTTTCACGAAACATCCGGTTTCAGGAAGAATTCCTCAGGCTACACCATATATTCACAAAGGAGGGTGTGGGTATCTTACCAATTAAAGGTTTAGCCCTGCTGGCAGACCTATACAACCGCTATCCTGTTAGACCAATGACAGATATGGACATTTTGGTCAAAGAAGAGGGATTAGAAAAAGCCGAAATTATTTTAGAAAACTCCGGGTACAAGAAACATCTTGGAAAAGGGTCTTACTCCTATTGGAGAAAACAAAACTGCAATATCCCCTTTAAGAAGAAAAAGGAGAATTGGCTGCTGGAACTGCATTTTACCCTTGGTCTCAAAAGATACTCCTCATTCATCCTGCCGGATTTATGGAAAAGGATAAGGCCATTCGAAATAAATGGAACAAAAATTGAATTATTGTCACCCGAAGATACCTTATTTAGCCTGGCGCTTCATCAACGAAGATTCGGAGTGCCTCTGTGTCTGAAAAATACACTGGATATTGCTTTACTGCTACATAAATACAGAGGTAAGTTTGACTGGCATTATGTCTTGGAAGAAGCGAAAAAGGGAAAAATGCGTTTAACTATCTTTTTCGCCCTGCTCCAGGCAGAACTTCTTCTGCATACGGAAATACCTCTAATTGTTTGGAAAGAATTAAGAGTTTCTGGCTGGAAAAGGAAACTTATAAAAAGAGTTATTGAAAAAGACACATTTTCAGCAGAGCCCTTTTCTCAACTCAAACATACTTATCTAAAAACCCATTTTCTCCTATATGATAGTTTCTGGGAACCAATTAGCCACATTCTTCATATCACCCGAGAAGAATTTGCAAAGTTTTATAATCTAACTTTATATGCGCCTGAAACAGAAACCCTTTACAAAATACGCTTTCTTTATCTACCCTGGAGACTGCTTCTGGATAATTTAAAGAAACTCCTCCTTTAGGGATTGATTTTTACCGATGCGAAAAACAGACAAATTTTTTTCATCATCTAAATTGCTTAAAGACGGATTTCGAGGGTCAATCTATCACTATTTTACAGCCGCAATTGATGCCCTTCTTAATTTTCTTATTGTAATTTATATACTGCAAAGATTGAACGTAGAAGAGTTTGGAATCTACAATTTCTTACTCGCTGCCGTGTTATTCGTCCGCACCGTTACTTTTCTTGGAACGGACTCAGTGGTGCAAAGATATCTCCCTGAATATGAAGAAAAGGGAAATAATTACTTCAAAAAGCGCATCTTGAGCGGGAGTATGCTGATATGTCTCTTTGCCGCTATTGTCCTTTTGGGAATTTTTTTTATTGTCAGAACCAGGATAATAGAAATTTTCCACCTTCCTGAATATTCAAAAAATCTTTTTTATATATCGATGGCTATAGCCTTACTTGCTCTGGAATCTTACCTTCTGGGAGACATAGCCCTGGTTGCTTTGTTAAAAAACCAATACTGGAGTTTCTGCAGAATCACTTACAATCTTATAAAACTTGTTCTATTTTATTGTGCTTTTCGGCTGAATTACGGGTTAACTGGCATCATATGGGGATGGCTCATCTCTGAATTTTTGCTTCTTATGTTGTTCTTCATTAAGGGATACCGCGTTGTGTTCTCTCTGCCAGTAAAAAAAAAGGATGTTCAAAAGCTGCCGATAAAAAGGTTTATTAATTTCGCCAAATTCCTGTATTTCCACAAACTCACTCAACTCTTTAAAAGGAAGGGATTTGATATATTTCTACTTTCTTACTTCTTGAACACTAAAGCAGTGGGCATCTATTCTTTCTGCTTTGGGATTCCCCTGCTTTTGATGCAACTATCGCCGGCTACTAAACTGCATCCTATATTGAAAACCATCGCAATAAGAAACTATACCCGGCAAAATGATTATGAAAACTTTTCCTATTTGTTTGCCTTTATTAATCGGATTACCTTTTTCATTATGATACCCCTTTTCATTTTTATAATTATTCTGGCAGACAAAATAACTTTATTTTTACTGAATCCGGACTACATCAAGACCGTACACCTATTTAGATTGTCCCTGGCCTTTATATCTATCCACCAATTTGGATTTGTATATACACCCATTTTATTTACCCTGGAAAAGACAAGGATAATTTTCATTACCGGCTTAATCTCGTTTTACAATTTAATCATGGATATCCTTTTAATACCTCTGTATGGCGTATTAGGTGCTATTCTTGCCACCGGCAGCACCGGAATTATAGTAATTCTCTACTATCGTTATGCTACGGGTAAAATTATTCGCCTCTCCTATCCCTGGAAGTCTTTTGCTGTTTTTAGTCTCAACACTCTATTTGTAGCGGGTCTTCTGTATATACTACGCCCGTTTATGCACGATATCTTTTCACTAATTTCTGTTTTTATATTGGGGGTAATCGTTTATCTAATCCTTTCATTCCTTAATAAAGGGTTCGAACAAAAAGACCGGGACATTCTTAACAAGATGATAGGGAAAAAAGTATGGGTGTTTTAGTTCAAAGGAATCACTCTATGCGGAATAGAGATTCATCTGGCAGGCCGAGGGAAAGATGTGTGATTAGCAATCTGACCTTTAAGTCACCGTTGACATAAATCTCTTTGATAGAGGGAAAAAAAACATCGCCAAACTTACGGTATCGCGTTGCATATTTTACCATATGTTTGTCTTTTTGGATAACTTCTACTTTCAGGAGATAAAAACTCTCCTTATCAACGCATATTCGAACTTCTTTCTCGGGTTGTTTCCAGGCTAACAAATAACACGGCTGGCCTAATACTTCTTCCTCTCCAAGCAACTCAGCCTTATCTGCCTTTTTTTCCAGATTCACAAAAGGTCCTGGTATCTCATCCAGGTAAGTCTGTAAGCGGCTGTTAATCAAAAAATTGCGTTCTGTTTCATCTTCAACCTCATTTACCATCTTGCCGTTTTCGTAAGTTACTGTTTTGCCTGAACTAGCAATTAATAATAGATTTGTTACCTTTTCGGTGCCCCTATATGTTTCAATCTCAATCCTGCATTTATCATATGATACCACCCAGGCAAATACTCTCCTATGCACACCGGCCTCATAGTCGCATTGATAATAAGCAATGGTGTAACCTGGCACGTTATCCCAATCCCATCGCTCTCTTCCTCCAACTGCTTCTACCATTCTTGTAGTAATCTCCTTGGGAGACATAGATGCTATATCATTATCAGAAACCATCTGCCTTAAAGGAAGGCTGCAACCAGTAAACCACAGACACAATACCCCGGCACATATCAATCGAACAATTAATTTTTTCATATACTTATGCTATCTTTTTTTAAATCAAAACTCAAACAGAGACTCATCAGGCAGGGTAAGACTGATGGAACGATGCTCCGTTTTAGACATAAGTTCTCCATCATTATAATATCGTCTTATAACGGGAATTTCTATACCGTTCTCTTTAAATGTCTGTTCGCCAAGAAAAATCTCCAGAAATTTATCGTTATAGTTATTATCCACTTCTAGTTTAACGGCACGGAAGGTTTCTGTATCAACACAAATTCTTGCTTTAGTCCCATCAGCTCTTAGATATTCCAGAACATAACACTCTTTTCCTTTTATACTCTTTTTTCCAATAAGTTTCATCTCATTTTTTATATTATTAAAATATTTAAATTGGGTAGGTGCCTGAGTCCTCTGATACCATCTAACCATTCTTTCTAAGGTAAGAAATATCTCTGAAGATGTTTTCTCTGTCTCTTTACCATCTTTCAGGTATTTAATACTACCTGCATTATATATCAATTGAAAGACTTCTTTTTTCTCTTCTCTATCTACTTCTAATTCAAACCTGAATTTATCAGGCAATCTAACATAGTGTTTACATATCTGCGTTTCACCTAGAGGATAAACTTCTCTTAAAATGATGAAACTCCATCCCTTGATGGCTTGCAATTTTTCCAGACCCCCATAGGAATCTATCATTTTAGAAATAATAGCACTTGCTTCTTGATTCTTTATTTGTTTCGCCGTTTCTGTCCTTTCCCTAACCTCTCCTGCCATTCCAAAGCATGAACACAAGGCAAACATAGATATTACCATAAAAACTATCTTTTTCATAAAACTATCTTTTTCATATTTCAATTCTTCCTCTAATTAAAATTCAAATAAAGATTCGTCTGGTAAATCAGAGGAGATAGAGACATACTCTAATTTAGCTACTAGTTCTTTATCATTATAAACCCATCTTACAGCAGGAAATTCCATACCATTCACTTTAAGCGTCTGCTCATCCAAAAAAGCCTCTATAAATTTATCGTTAAATCCTTTATCCGTTTCCTGTTTAACACTACGAAAAGTTTTTGTGTCAATAAATACTCTTGCTTTAGTTCTATCAGAGTGCCGATATTCTAGAATATAGCACTCTCTTCCTCTCACATTCTCTTTTCCAATAAGTTTCATCTCATTTTTTATATTATTAAAATATTTAAATTGGGTAGGTGCCTGCATCCTACGATACTCTCTAAATCTTCTTTCCAAAATTGAAAACATTTCTGAAGATGTTCTCTCTACTTTTCTGCCATCTTTCAGGTATTTGGTGACGCCTGCATTATATATCAATTGGAAGATTTCTTTCCTGCCTTTTCTATTTACCTCTACATCAAACCTGAATTTATCAGGCAATCTAACATAGTGTTTATATATGCGTGTTTCCCCAGAAGAGTAATCTTCCATTAAAATAGTAGCACTCCATCCCTTAATGGCTTGCCATTTTTCTACATCTCCATAGGAATCTATCGCTTTAGAAATAATAGTACTTGCTTTCAGATCCGTACTATCCGCATACGCTGGAAGTAAAATTAACATAAGAGCAAATATTATAACCCCGATTAGAAAAATTGCCTTTTGCCTACACATCTCTTCCTCCTTATCTTAAGGATAAAATCTTGACCGTGAACCTTATAGGTATTCGGGTAACTGTTCAGATAATTTCCAACATTGCGGATCAGGCGCATCTATTCTCCCGAAATAACCGTAACTGACGCAGCGTGCGCCTCCCCGGCACAATTCAAAATATTCACAATTCCTGCAAACAGAGGATAAATTCTCAGGGTCTCTTAACCGGCTAAGGAGTTCTGAGGAAAACCAGATTTCTAGCAGACTCTTTTCCAACACATTCCCCAGAACGATAGGGAGTCGTCTGCATGGCAGCACATCACCGTTTGGTAAAACAGTCAATATGCGATTACCCAGTACTCCGCACAGAGGAATTGTATGGTTATCATATTGAGATGCCAATTCTTCTTCCTGAAAAAAGATGCCGTCTTCGCAACAGAGAGAGTTGAAGGTAAATTGTTTATCATTGGAATCGCAAGCATGATTTTCCTTTGCGAGATTATGGCGCAGCCTGTAAAAGTCCCGCTGTTGTAAAGGGCTTATCATATCATCCAGAAGCCTTTTTCGGTTCATTCCTATAGGGACCATCCTGCGGATACCCAATTTCTTTATGCCCAACTTTGCAAAAAATTCTACGAGTTGAGGAATTTCATTTAGACTATATCTTGCCAGAGTAACAGAAATCAATACCGGCATATCATTTTTATTTAAGAGTTCTATCGCATGCACTATCTGTCTAAAAGTGCCTTTGCCTCGAATCTTATCGTTTGTATTCTCCAATCCTTCCACACTTAATTGTACAGCATTAACTCCGAGCGTTTTTAATACTTTTATATTTTCATCGGTCAATAACGAACCGTTGGTTAAAATTTTAAGACGGTATCGGTGATTGTATTTATAAATTTTCCTCAGAAAAGCCATGAAATCATCTCTTAGGAAAATCTCTCCCCCAGTAAGATTTAACCTTGCAATCTGAACAGGAATTTTAAAGGTATCCAGAAATTGGATGAATTGGAGGAAAATCTGGTAAAGCTGGTCAATCGGTAGTTCGTTATAATTTCCATTTCTATAACAATGTGAACAATTCCAGTTACACCGTTCAGTAATATGCCATTGCAACGAGAAACCGCTTTTCAAACTTAACCAGTGCTTATTTTTCATGCAGCTTAATAAATCCCTTTTGGGAAAGTTCTTCTATAAAACCAATAACATCTTCACGTGCCTCTTTTTCTTCGATGTTAAAAAATTCAACGAAGTATTTAATAACGGACTCAACTGCTTGCCCGTGCTGTATTAGATGCCATATTCGACTGGCCGTAGGGTTCAGGTTGAAAAACTCCGCTGTTTTCTTATCTAATATTGTTACTTCTCCTTCAATCTCTTTCCAGGCAACCTTTTCTTTATCGATTTCGTATATTAATTCCATCGTATCTACCTCCTCAAAATACTTCTGCATCTCTTAATATTGTGTAGAGTCGCGAAGAATTATCCCACACGTCTTTCCCGCATTCCATCCTGAAGAATGAACAAGTATTAATCAGCAAAGTGCTCCAGGTATTATATAACTGTTTCATATAATCGCTATCGGATTCTAAATAGGCGGGATTTAAAAATTGTCTTGAATGTCCTAATACACGTTTTGCTTCTGCTCTGGACAAAGGAGAAATCGTGGTAACATCAGAATGACTTATAGAAACGAAAAGCACTGATTTTAAGAAAGCACCCGCTTTCATAGAATTCTCCTCCCCAAACATTAGAGCAAGATTTATATCGTTGTTTCGTCCCATCTGATTAAAAATGGAAAAAGCCCAGATTTTGTTATTTGCCGATTTCAAAAATACTTGGTCGTCGGCAATCCATTTAAAGCCATATCTTAATAAATGCCTTAAAACGGTACTCTTACCGTGGCCTGATGGTGCAAGAAACATATAGGCTTCATTTTTATCATTGGCTAAACATGAACTATGGAAAGTATAGATACCGCTATGCAGTAAAAGCAGATAAATTGCGCCTTTTATAAACCTAATCGGTACCAAAACCGGCCTCGCCCAGTGATAAGGGGAAATAAAAAACCGTATTTGTCTTTTATCAATATCAATCACTGCCCTTGAGGGGTTATTCATTCCCCAGCAGGCAATAATTTGATTCTTCTCCGGGCATTTATAATGCCATGGTCCAGAAATTGTGATATTCCGATTTATCTCCGGAGAAAAGAGGAGATTGTTTCTCATCTGGGAAATATCGAAAAAATAAAGGGTGATATCGGATTCTTTTTTTCTCGATGTCACCCTGCATTTAAAAAAGCCCAGATTTGAAACAATCTTTTTTAAAAAAGAATTGCCCTTTTCTATCTGAATATAAAATAAAAAATGCATTTTTTAGCAACAGTCTATTTCGAATAGCGAGAATTTCTTCTATTCAGTTTAATTAATAAAATTGGCTGTTTGATAAAAGTATGTCCTATCTTTATTCCTGAGATTAACTACACCCGCAGGTGCAACATGTACACCCGGAATCAAAGTCCTTTTTTTCCGGTTCAGGAATGATTACCTTTTCCATAGCTGGTTTCACATATTTCCTTTGTTGATTAGCATCTCTAGCCTGAATGTTGGGAAACGGCTTTTCCTCCTCTTCATTATGCATATTTGACCTCCTTTTTAACTCTTTCTTGGTTTCTTATCGGGCATTCTCTGTCTACGCCATTAAGACTACCGGTATGCATATAAGCTTTTGCCCGGCACCCACCGTGACAAAGCTCAAAAAATTCGCATTTCTTGCATTCGGGGTCATCAACATTTATTTGATTATATATGTCATTAATCCGCCGGCGTATCAAACTCACAGATTGTCTCTTAACATTTCCCACTGGAGGCAAAGGATGATTTAAGTAGGGGAAAAACGGACACGGATAAACGTCACCATTAGGAAACAGGCAAAATTTTCCTTTTTCAACGCACTTTTTTAGGCGCTGAAAGGCCATCTGAAGTACCCCATAATAATTCTCCCACAACCAAGGGTTTTTACAAGCAAAAAGATAGTTAACAACAAGAGGAGAAAATTCAATCTCGGAAAATCTTTCTTCCTTTTGATTTTTTAAAATATTTGCGAGTTTTTCTATTCCCTCATCGAACTGCTCAAAAGAAAGGTATAAACCATACCTTCCGTTTACGGGCAGGGTAATTGAAAAAACCACTTTTCTTATGCCTAAATTTTGAGCAATAGTATACATATCGCCTATCTGAAAAATATTTTCCGGAGTTAATGTAATGACCATAGTACAATTGATACCATATTCACGTATTTTTTTTACCTTCCACAATAAGCTTTCAAAGTAACCTCTACCCCTTATCCTGTCCTGAACTCTACCAATCCCTTCACAAGAAACCTGAATGGTATAAACTCCGGCTTCTTTTAATAAACCCAATTTTTCTTCATCCAAAAGCAGGGTATTAGTCAAAACTACTACTTTCTTATTTAAAGAAACGGCATATCGAGTAATTTTTATAACCTTCTCCAATTCCAGTAAAGGTTCTCCGCCTAAAAGCCTGATGATATCAATGTCGGTTAATTCGTCAATTACACCACAGAACTCTCCTGCAGACAACTCTTCTCCCGAAAAATATCCTCTGTTAGTCCTAAAACAGTGCGCACAAGATAAATTGCATTCTTGAGTTATATAAAAACTTACTAATTTTGTGTCAATTAGCTTTTCCATTTTTACAAATATCCCTACTTAAATTATAATTAATTTTGCCTAAATTGCAATATATATATATCAAATTATTTTAGTCTTTTTCTACCTCCTAAATAGATTCTTTCAAAAAACGCCATTCAGGCGGTAAATGGTCTTTGGGAAATTTGGCGATGTAGGGCAAAATTTTGCCATCGCTCTCAAGGCTTCATTTGTGGATGGCTCGGCACCCTT
>Ga0180301_10003922_pt1 | contig 11546 bp, 10 predicted proteins | sample GuaBasSediGuay16_FD_121797 | JGI IMG/M metagenome (GOLD analysis project Ga0180301, IMG submission 121797) | Subseafloor sediment microbial communities from Guaymas Basin, Gulf of California, Mexico - Guay16, Core 4569-2, 12-15 cm | ecosystem: Environmental > Aquatic > Marine > Hydrothermal... | reverse complement strand
TCCTAGGAAGACACTGGTTTCTCTCGCAGCTACAGGCATGTTTGATGTGTTTGCTATGAAAACTGCTTTCTCTCTAAGCGGTCTTCCGGTTCTTGGGTCTTTTAGCTTAAGGAATCCGTAGAGCGCATCAGCCATTTCGTTTCCTCTTTCACCACAGCCAACATAGATATTTAGTTGGCTGTAGGACCATTTGGTTAGTTGCTGTAGCGTAACTGTATTATGGAATATTGTTGGGACCTCACCGCCTATGAAATTATGAGTATCTTCAACTGTCAAATCATAAACTATAGTAGGATAGTTACGGGTTTTAACATTAACTACTTTGTCTAAGGCTATGCTCTCCATAGCATTCAACACTTGTTCTAAGAAGTTTAATAGTTGCAAATCACTCTTACATCTAATGGTTATGGCAAGTATTTTTTCTAAACCTTGTTTGCTGATGTTTTCACCAAGATATAGCTGGTTACCTATGTGAATGCCTCTTTTTTCAAGCTCTCTCTTAGATAGTACCTTATAGATCTCTTTGAGAATTCTTGGAGATATGGGGATTGCTTCTCTTGCTAACCTAGTTTCTCGCTTCCTTTTGATGTAGTTCTCTAATTTGACAACCTTATCTATCTTAGGCGCGCTCTTTAATATTAGCTCATAAAACCTTCTGAGTTCTTGAATTCCTGTAACATATATTCTGCTTCTTTTTTCGTCTATCTTAGCTGAGTACAGTATTCCAAGTCTGCTTAAAAGATACGTTATTCCTGTAGCAAGTTCTGTAGAAACCGTTACGTATTCTATAACGTTTCCGCTGAAACTACCGTCTCCAAGAAATAGACCTCTTAAGAATGCTGCTACAACGTTATCAGGGGATTTCAATATTTCTTTAGGAACTTTAGCATTATGCGATTTCTTCTTTTCAGGAACACCTAGCTCTCTCATTAACCTAGCTATTAATGCTGAATGCACTTCAACTCCATATACTGTTCCGAATAATTTCTCTTTAGCTTCAATACCAAAGAGGTTCTTCATAAGATACTTGAATCTTTCACGTAATATCTTATCGTTACTGAAGAATCTTACGCTTCTTTTTGTAATTAAGCCATCAGAAATTATTAGTCCTAACAATTCAGCTAATTCCTCTGTTACCACGTTCGGCATTTTTATTGTAAGCTTGCTTCTTCTTAGCCCAAAAACTTTTGGATAATCCATTGAGCCATAAATGTTCTTAAGAGCAACAATAAGCTTTAACGGTATTGAAGAGCTTCTTTTATAGGCTAAAGCCCTAATGGTTTTCTTAGAAAGACCTGTTTTCTTTAGAAGCTCATTTAACTTCCCCAGTTTCATTGTTGCTAGCAGTAGGCTCCTCAGCTCCTTATTAAATGCTTCATCCCTGCTTACCACATCATCGTATTTCGCTAATCTCTCTATAGGTAGCTTTACCTTCTCTGCCAATATCCTTATTTTTCTTGGAATGGCCAAGAACATTCCAGCTTGTATATTTCTAGCTTCAACCTCTTCGAAGCCTTTTTCAGGGTTAAAAATCACTAGCTTGTGTTCTGGAGTAACTCTTATCTTTCTTCCGCTTGCGGTCTCTATTTCAACTATTTTGTTGGTGAATCCTCGATAAACATATGTTGCTTTTACAGGCTTTATTTTTTCACCGTCAAAACCTAAAAGCTCTAAAGGCTCATTTAGCTTATATATTTCTTCGGCAAATCTATTATCTGGTTTTCCTCCTTTAGCCTTTTCGAATATTTCGTCTATTATTTTGATACTTCCATCAGATAATAAAACAGGTGTGCCTGGCATGACACATTTTCCTGTTCCGAAGCCTCCAGGTATTGCCGCTTTACCCCCCTTAGCTAATGGGAACATGTAGTCAATAACTCTCGTGCCCGTAATCAAAGGTTCTTCTGGGTCAAGCTTTCTCCTGTAAGGTCTGGGCTTTCTAACGGGCCACCTATGGTACATTTTAACCTCTATTTTCTGGCCATTATGTTCAAGTATGACTACTGGTTCCTCTATTGTATAGTCTCCTTCCGGAGCAACCTCTTTAACGACTCCTCTAGTGTCTGGAGGTATCATAACCTTATGCTCTATTATTGGGGTTTCAGGTACGGTACCTATTATTTCTCCGCCGTAAACTTTAGTTCTAGGCTTAATTAGGGGTTTGAAGTGCCACTTTTTATCTCTAGGTAGTGCGTGTGCTCTAACGCCTCTTCTAATGAAGGGTCCCGCTAGTGTTTCTAAAACACTTAGTGGTCTCTGAAGACCATCATAAACTACGCCTACTATTCCTGGACCTAACTCGGCAACTAACGGGTTACCTGTACCTACGACTTTTTCTCCAACGGTTAGTCCTGAAGTGTCTTCGTAAACCTGTATTATTGCTTTATCTCCTTCTAACCCTATTATCTCTCCTATTAGCGCTTCTTCGCCTACTTCTACTACTTCGTAAACTAGCGAGCCCCTCATACCTTCAGCAATTACCAGGGGCCCTGAAATCCTCCATATCCTACCTACTACCATACCCTATCACCTTAAAACTCAACTGCGAAACCTATAATTCTTTTAACATACTGTTTATAATACTCTTTAACATCAGGGTGAATTGGACCTTTAATACTGGGGATTGAAACCACAACTGGTATAGACTTTCCCCTATAAGCTTCAAGAAGATCCTCAACGTATTTTTTAAAAGTATCCTGCAAAACTATAACCCCTATTTCCGGATCTTCTAATAATTCGGAAACATACTTTCTAACCTTCTTTTTTATCTCATCTTCAGAGCCTGATACTTCATACACCTTCGAGAGTCCGGCGAGCCTAAATCCTAACACTAAGTTTTCATCTCCAACTACCGCTATTCCATACTCCCTTATTTTACCCCTAACGCTCAACTCGCGAACCACCTATTTTAAGGTAAGGTAAATATTTTTCATATGGTATTTTTTGGAAGAACAGTCTGAAGAAGAGAAGTGTAAGCTTAGTTTCTCTCTCTTTAGTGAGAAAATAATGCAGTAAAACAGCTGGTGTATGAAGTGCTGTAGAAACGTTTTCTTTAATCTTATTAAGAGCGTAATCTAATATCTCCTTTTCAACAAGCAGTACATCTACCGTCGTTTTATAGATACCGATAATTTTCTTTCCGATATCGTAATATGGTGTATGCTCTAATTTTTCAGAAAGTTCTTCTAAACTCCTCGAATCAAGAAGATTCCTAACATCCTCCTTAGTTAAAATGTAATATACTTCAGGTATTATATTAGCGACTTCTCTCTGGCTCTTGGCAACAATTGATCTAACAACAATATTAACGAGGTTTAAGTCTATTAGTGAACCTATTGCCGGTAACATTTGCTCTCTACCTTTAAGCTTAAGGGTAGTCTTTACGAGTTTAGACAAGTATTTCTCATCAAGTTTCTTTTCTAAAAGAACTCTTGCCCTATAAGCTTCACGTTCCGAAGAGAGCTTCGGTTGCGCTTCCTCAATTATCACGGAGTAATCGTATAAGCCTGCTTGCCTAACAATATTTACTACATCATCTATTGATGTTGATTCTTTGAGCTTACTTAGTAAACCGCTTTCAAAAATTTTCCCTAGGGGGACGAAATTCACCTTATGTAGAGATTTAGATACTAGTCTCCTAATAATTTGTTTAATGTTAAATAAATCATATCTTTCAATGTAAACATTATATAGCACTAAGCTATCTTTAGGAAGATAGATTTTTATGGAGGAATAGTCTTTTGAAAGATACTCAAACATCAGAGTCTCAATGTCATCGTATGTTTTTATAGTAGCTGCTCTTTCTGAAATATATGTGCCCAGTTCCGTTTCGGCAAATGATTCAAGTGCTTCCTCTAAACTCTTCTTTCTTAAAGCATCTCTAATATGCTGTTCCGTAATACATTTTGCTTCTTTCCCTTTAAGTAGAGTTGCTAAGAAGCTATATGCTCCATATCTTCTAAAACTTGTAAAACAGGCTAATATGGGAAGGAAAGCAATGGGAATTAGAAAAACCATTAGATACGTTATTGCTTCCTCAGTAAACAAGACTATTCACCGAAGAGTTCCTTAGAAATTTCCGGTAGAGTTCTTGAAAGAACCATTTCAAGTCTTGTTTCATAGCTATTATCTACTCTGAATTTGCCATCAACTGTTTCTACAATAACTCCGCCTATAATGTTTGTTTCTCTAATATCTTTAACACGGTCCTCTATTTTCATTTCCTTAATTATCTTCTTAACGGTGTCTATGTCTGCTCTATTAACATAAATAACCAATTCCGTTTGCGGTAAAGTTTCTAATGCTTCACGTAAAAGTTTCCTTAAAGATTCAGATACATTAAAATCTCTTTTTTCAAGATGTTCTTTAACCTTACCCACTATGTTATCTATGATTTTCTTCTTAATTTCAGATCGCTCCCTTCTAACCTTAAGTATTGCTTTAACAATTGTTGCTCTGGCTCTTCTTTTAGCGTCATTAACTATTTTTGCCTCCTCTTTCTCCTGCTCCTGTCTTCTCCTAAGTTTCGCTTTATTGATTATTTCTTCTGCTTCTTTACGTGCTTTCTCAAGTATTTCTTCTGCTTCAGCCCGTGCTCTATCAAGTATTGCCTTACTTACTCTCTCAAATGTCGTTTCTTCAGCACCCATCCTTTATCTCCCTTTCAAAGATTTTACAATTTTATATTACGAGGATTAGAGTTAGTATTGCGAAGACCATTCCGAGAATTCCGAAGAGCTCTGCATAAACTGCTAAGATAATTGATGATCCTATGTTTAGACCCTTAGTTTTAGGTAGAAACGCTATACCTGAAGAACATATTATCCCTTGGTATGCTGCTGAAAAACCTTCGGCAAAGGCAGCTACAAGCCCTACTCCGAGAACCATTAGTCCCTTCTGTAATGCTTCATCAGCCGGTAGTGGTTGTATACTAGGAAGTATCTGCGTTATTATGTATAACAATATTATTAGTCCGTAGAATGTTTGTGTCATAGGTAGTGATGCAAGTAGTAGCACATTTCTGAATTGTTTAGGGTCTTCAGAAACAGCTGCTGCACCTGCCGAACCAGCTATGCCCACCCCTATAGATGATCCCACTAGTCCTCCTGTCAGAGCTAATGTTCCACCTATTATTGCGAGTGCTGGTCCAATACCCGCTTCCATGTTTATTTACCCCTTTTCCTTTTTTCCTTACATGGGTTTTTAATTTTTTACATTATGGAAACTTATAGACTATGTGACCGTAATTATGGTGGTCTAACTATTATTCTTCTCCTAAGTATGAGCTTTAGTGGGCTATATTCTATGCCTCCTCCTTCATAGAATTTTGGAAGGAATTCTACAAAACATAGTCGCAATGAATGAATAAATGGCCCTACAATGCTTAATGCTAGATTAAGTAAGTGTCCTAGAAAGAACACTACTGCTCCGAAGAGCAGTCCTAAAGCTAACCCTACAATTCCTGGAAGCACCCCTTGAAATCCTGTGATAATCATTCTAGTCATTAAGTTAAAGCATGAAGCAAGATATATTGTCGCAAAAGCTACGCCAGCTATTCTAGTGTAGGACATTATGTCTCCAAGCAAACCTGTAATGTCGAAGATCCACATGAGAATTCCAAAGAACTTCATAGATGTTACCTGCGAATACACTAGAAATCCTATACCAACCATAACACCATATATTAACATGTTATATAGATTATCGGGTATCGGAAGTACTTTATAATTAGCCATCTTAAATAGGACGTAGGGTATTCCAAAAATCTCTGTTATAAACAAGCCTACTTTACTAGCTATAGTTATCTTATCCCTTTCACGTAAGGCTTTAATTAAACCTAGGAAGTGGGCTATATTAACATGAACTAAACCTATACCCATGGACAGAAAAATTAAGGATAGCGGATCTGTAAATTGTGGGACAAGAGGCGGAATATTTATGCCTAATAGTTTAAGCGTATCACCTAAGTATGAGCCGTATAGAAAACCTGCAATTACTGATGCAAACCCTGAAACATAAAGCATTTTCTTAAAAGTTAAATAGTTTTCGGACTCCGGGTTTTCAACAAGTTTATCGAGAACATATCTCACAACCAAGAGCATAAGTATACCGTAAATCACGTCTCCAAGCATTAGTCCAAAGAATATTGAGAAAGAATAGGCTACAAGAGGTGTCGGATCCCATTCGGTATATCTAGGTACACCATAGAACTTAACTAAAGGTTCAAAATACTTTAGTATGTTTAAGTTCTTCATTTTCGTTGGCGGATTTTCCTCGGGCTTAGCTTTTTCAAAACTTACATGGAAGAATCTCACATTACTATGTAGTTCGTAAAGAAGCTTCTTCCTTAAGGACTCGGGAACCCACCCCTCTATTAATGTAACGTATTTTGCTCCAGCAGCTTTCTCAAGAACATTTAGCTTTAGCATTTCATTCTCTAACAGTATTTTAAGAATAAGGACTTGTTTCAAATTATCTTCAATAAGTTTTGCAAATTCGCTGCTTAGCTTATCGAGCTCGTTTTTTAGAGAAGCTATCTTTTCACGTAACTTTTTCACATAATCTGATATGTTCATTGCTTCTCTTTCGAAGGGAAGAATGGTGAGACCTAATTCTCTAACTAACCTAATTATGAGATCAAACCTTCTAAGTAAGCCTGCTACAACATAAACTATTTCCGGAGGTTCAGCGAGCTCCGCTTTCGCTACAATATCGGCTACTTCCTTAATTTTTCCTTCAAAATCTTCTTCTCTCTCCTTAGGCACAACAATTGTCTTAGAAAAAATAACCTTTCCTTTAAAGTCTAAATCCACAATTCTTAGGCTAGGTCTTACCTTAGATAATGCTTCTAAATATTTTACTTTAGCTTCGGTTTCAGAAAGCTTCTGTTGAACACCGGATATTTTATTCGCTAATGTTTGCATTTTAGCGTAGATTTCCATAACGGGTTTCTCATATTTCTCTAAAAGCTCGGGAATAGTGTATGGCTCTATTTTCTCCTCTATTTCAACAGTATATTCCTTACCAACATTCATTAGGAACCTATCAATAATTCTTAACAGGTTTTCTAACTCCCCCCTCCTCCTCTCAATAAGCTCCCTTTCTAAGGGTTTAAGCTCCTTAGCTTCTTTAACATGGATTGCTTGTGACGCGTGAAGAGCTGTTAATACTTTGCTTACTTCGTCTTTAACGGTTATTATCTTAGCTTTAAGCATGGGTTCAGGTTGGCTGAGGAGAAAGGGGGGAGCGGGCATTCTTACGCTAACCCCGTAATGTGTTTGAGAATTGTAGAAGCTATTTTCTCGCTTTTCGCTTCAGCTTTCTTCAGAATCTCCTGTACTTTATTCTTACCTTCTCTCTCAATTCTTCTAGCTTGTTCTTCAGCTTCTGCTATTATTTCTTCAGCTTTCTTCTTAGCTTCGGCTAGGTCAAGTGGTGCTTCAAGAATTTCCCTTGCTTTCTCCTCAGCTGTTTTCCTAAGTTCCTCTGCTTTCTTCCTAGCTTCCTCAATTAGCTTTTCAGCTTCCCTCTCTATTGCCTCTATTTCTGAAAGAGCTGACATCGGGTGTTTGCCCCTATTTGCACTGTAGATAAATGGACCGTTTAGTTAAAGGAGAAAACTCTAAATAAAAATTTCCTCATTAAAACCAAATAGACCCAGTTATACTGGGCAAACAATGTTAGGCTAAGCTAAGAATGGGAGGTGTAGCGGAAATAGCTGGTAGAGGATACGTCATGCCCTTATCCATGGCTCCCCCAGGCTCTATTGTTAGGGTTGTTAGGGTGTATGCTGGTAGGGGGTTAGCTCAGAGGTTAATGGAGCTTGGGCTAACTAATGGTGCCGAAGTAAGGGTTTTAAAGAATGATGTTGGACCGTTGCTTTTACATGTTAGAGGGGTAACTATTGCGCTAGGTAGAGGTGTTGCAAGCAAGATTTTTGTTGAAAGAATAGCTTAAACTTATCTTTCTCCGAACTTCTCTATAATGTACCTGTATGCTGAATCAGCAGCTACAGCACCTTGGGCGGCAGCTGTTATTATTTGTTTAAATCTATTACATGCTGTTGTGCAATCTCCTGCTGCGAAACTCCAGGTATGTTTGTTGACTGATCAGGGCCTACAATAGCATATCCTTTTTCGTCAGTTTCAATACCTATTTTCCTAAAGAACTCTTTTTGCGGATTACTCCCTATTTCAATGAAAACGCCATCTACACGTATTTTCTCTCCTGTCTCCCTTATCTTGACCCATTCAACTGTTTTTGTCCCGCCTATTTCCGCGACATTACTGTTCAATATTAGTTGTATTTTAGGATGTGTTGTGAGTTTCTTAACATAGAACGGTTGTGTTCTCAACTTATCTCTTCTATGTATAAGGTATACTTTTTTAGCGTAATCAGCTAGTAGTAGTGCTGCACTTGCCGCACTATCTCCGCCACCAACTACAGCAACTACTTTCCCCTTATACAGTGGTGCATCGCATGGTGCACAATATGAAACTCCTCTCCCAGAGAACTCTTTTTCTCCAGGAACACCTAATTTTCTTCTAATAACCCCTAAGGCTAAGATTACAGTTTTTGTTCTAAAGCGTTTTCCTGAAACTGTTTCGACTGTGAATAAGCCGTTGTCCTCCCTTATAATGTTAGTTACTTCATCTAAAACTACTGGCACCTTGTACTCGCTTAGATGATCATAGAATTTATCTACGAGATCTGGGCCTAGAATCCTTTTGAATCCAGGGTAGTTTTCTACATAGCCTGCTTCATCCATTTGCCCTCCTTTCTCCTTGGTTATAAGTACTGTGTCCAGCATGTATCTTGCAGCATAGATACCAGCTGTTACTCCAGCCGGCCCTCCACCAACTATTACAACATCATATGTTTTTTCGGCCTCAATTTTCTTAAACATTTCAATTCTTCTAAAACTTATTCTGAACGCCATTTTTACCACAACCCTTAATATTTGCTTTATTTACCTGCTTTACTTTTAAAAGCAATCCACCCTTCTATATAATTTAATCACCGTTTAAATAGATATACCTAGAAGCAAGCTTTATATCCCATATACGCTGTTTACATTACCGACTTTAAGGCTATAGTAAGTGAAGAACATAGCTAATTAAGCAAAACAGTAGGCCTATTATATTCAGTTTGAGTAGGTTCCTAACAACGTTTATCTTAATGGCTATACTATAGATAATGCTTACATGGAATTTTTGATTTGCAAAAATTCTTTTGGAACAGTTTTTAACTACGGTTTCAACGATACCGCATGTACTTTATTAGGATAGGTATTGGCTTCCCTTATCGAAGAAAATATTTTACTTAATCGTTTACTTGATGGAAACAATACGTAAGTAAACGATTAAGATAAATCTCGATGTTACCTAATAGGGTTCTTAAATACTTTAGGTATTAGGGTTGTTAATCTAAAATTGTCATTTAGAAAGCTAGCTTCAATAACTAATGTGTGAGAAACCGAAATTAATAATTAGTAATTACTATGTTTAAACCATTGTTGAATGCAGTGGCTAATGATGCGGCGATACTATGGGTTTTATTGCGAAGTACAGGAGGGAGCTTAAGGATGTTTGGGAAGAATTAATAGCTTTAACGATAACTACTTTGGGAAGCGGACTTACCGGAATGATTTTCGGCTTAGGAAACGTCATTATTGCTATGAAGAGCTCTGTGCTAATGCTTGCACCTGCAAGTATGGGTATGAGGGGGAACATTTATTCCTCATTGGGTTCGCGTTTAGGTTCACTACTGCATCTAGGATACATTGAACCTAAAATTAGCAAGAATCCCTTACTAATAGAGAATGTTCTCGGAGTTTTAACATTAAAAACTACACTTACAGTATACATTGGCGTAATTGCTTCATTAGCTTACCTTTACATTTCAGGTCTTCTCGACATAGTTGATTTAACTTTGATAGGATTCTTAACCACGTTCATGGCATTACCCATAATGTTAGCTGTAACGTTTACTGTAACTTTCATTACATTTTCTAGAGGGCTAGATCCTGATAATTTCTCAGCACCCGTAATAACATTAGCTGGTGACGTTATTTCACTCCCAATATTGCTTATCTCAACATATATTGTTTTAAAAACTCATTTGAATTTGAAATACGTAGTGCTTATCTTAAGTATTCTATTGACGGCTTCGCTAGTTTCCTACGTTATTTTCTCAAAAAGAGAATACCTTAAGAAAATAGTTTTTGAAGCAGCACCTACACTCATGATTTGCGGGCTTCTTGAAATGTTCGCTGGTTCAGCATTAACCGTTAACGTTGAAAGGATACTTGCGCAAGCTGGAATATTAACTATTGTGCCAGGATTCTTAGAGGATAGTGGTGCGTTAGGCGGAATACTTGCTGCAAGGCTTTCAACAAAGCTTCATTTAGGAGAAATAGAACCTAAGCTCCTTCCTTCAATAAAGGTCGTGAAGGAGTTTGTCAAAATATTTACTGTGGCACTTCTAATATATCCTGCATTAGGAACCTACGGTTATTTTGTCGCTAAAATCCTTAAACTACCTATACCCTCCCTAATAACAATTGTAATGTCAGTTTTAGTAGCTGGAGTCTTTTTGCTTATAGTGACGCTCTTCATGGTTTACTTCATTTCCATAATGAGTTTTAAGAAAGGCTTAGACCCTGACAATATAACAATACCCCTAATAACGAGCGGCATTGACGCTATAGGAACATTCATACTAATGTACTCATTACTAATAGTAGCACCATATGGTTAAGGAAACGATTAATATTAGGGGTCTCTAAGAAATATATATGTGAAGCCGCAATGACATTCGAACCCGAGACTGACCAATGATTGAAGGCCGGTGTCTTGGAGCGGCCCCTTACCTCCCACTTATTAGCTCAAGTACTTTTTCAACAGATGCTTCAATATAGTACTCGTTTTCATAAGTAATTATTTTGAAGCCTTTCTGTTCAAGCATTTTTAGGAGTTTAGGTTTCCTTAGTATTTCCTCGATAAGCATTGTTAATTTAGGATACTCCGGAATATAGGCTTCGTAAAACCAGAAGATTCCTCTTAACGCTATTTTTATTCTCTTCTGCCCTGTCGCCTTCGTCATGGAAGCTATCTTTTCTCCATGCTTCTCTAAGTACCTACGCAAAGTCTTCATGAATATCTCGATTAATTCTTCTTCGTAATTCATTATTGTACCGTCCTCATACGTTCACGTTTTAAGTGAAAAATATAAATACTTACCTCGAAGTTATCACTTTAATGTCGAATTACCGCTGAACCCGAACAGTTTGTTGAGGGATTGCCTATTGGTGAATTAAGGTTTACACCGAAAATAAAAGAGAAAAGATGGGATAAGAGCAAAGAGAAGGAATTAAGGGAGCTTTGGGATAGAGAGGGAATATATAATTTCAAATTCTCACCTGAAGATAAAAGACCCATAATAGTAATAGATACTCCGCCACCATACCCCTCCGGTAAATGGCATGTTGGCGGGGCAGCGCATTATGCCCAAATAGATATGGTTGCAAGATACTTTAGAATGAAGGG
>Ga0180301_10003921_pt1 | contig 11546 bp, 7 predicted proteins | sample GuaBasSediGuay16_FD_121797 | JGI IMG/M metagenome (GOLD analysis project Ga0180301, IMG submission 121797) | Subseafloor sediment microbial communities from Guaymas Basin, Gulf of California, Mexico - Guay16, Core 4569-2, 12-15 cm | ecosystem: Environmental > Aquatic > Marine > Hydrothermal... | reverse complement strand
GTCAGCCATGGCTCTGCAACAGTCAACTATCACTGCACAGTCAAGTGAACCAGGACCTGCTGTTGATAAAATAACTGTAGGAATCACTACTTCACAAGAAACGGGAATTGGCGACGTGGCCGCCGGTAGAATTGATATATTCCTCTGGGCTGCGCCCCCAACAGCATATGTCGGGATGTCAGCCGAACAACTTGAAAATATAGTACTGATTAGAAGTGCGAGTGGTTATTGGTCTCTACTTTTCAATCCGGCATACAATAAGACATTATCTGAGGAACATGGAACAGTAATACCCCTTATGTATATAGATGGGAAGTGGCACTTCAATCCATTCGCATTAAAGAAGGTAAGATACGCGATGCAATTCCTAGTAAACAGAAAATACATAGTTGACGAAATACTTGCTGGTGGCGGAGCTCCCATGTACTCACCAGTTATGTCAAGTGAACCTTCAGCACCGCGGTTCCTAGAGGTTTATGAAAAACATGGACTTACGCCAACTGGTGATCTGGCCAAAGCGTTAGAAATGATAGACGAAGCAATGAATGAGACCGCAAGGATATTATCTGAGAAGGAACTCGGCACTCTTGAAAAGAGACCTGCTGATGATGCACCTGCTGGTTACTGGTGGTACTTTAATGACGAACCCGTTGTGGTGAAATTTTACATAAGGATAGAGGATGAGCGGCTTGAAGAGGGTCGTTACATTGCTGACTTAATAGAACAAGCGGGTATTAAGGTCGAGAGACTCGAGAGAGATAGATGGACGTGCATTCAGGAGGTATATTTGTCCGACCCTGCTGACCTAAAATGGCACATCTATACGGAAGGATGGGTGGCAATGGCATCATGGGCATATCCCGAGTGGTCGATAGCGCAAATGTATGCTCCATGGGTCGGATGGATGCCAGGTATTCAGGTGGAAGGATGGTGGCAATACGAGAATTCAACTATCGACGAAATTACTATTAAATTATGTACAGGCCAGGTGCCAAATGAGACGATATATTGGGAGTATTGTAAGAAGGCTGTTGACATAGGAATTGAAGAATCTGTACGTGTGTTTGTATGTGAAACATGGGAGTTCTTCCCGGTACACACCGCTGTGACAAATTTGGTATTTGATCAAGTAGCAGGTCTATGGACTAGATGGTCTCTAATAACAGCAAATACCTCAACTGGTGTGTTGTCAACGAAGGAATTCTCAGCGGCAGGCGCTTTGTTCATGTCAGCGTGGAATCCCGTAGGTGGTTTCCAAGATGTATACTCAGAGATTCTATGGAGAGTCATTAGAGACTTCGGTTCATTCGCATCCACACGCGGTGAACCAACGCAAGTCCGTACAACATGGACTGTTAAGACCAACTACGAATTTGACACAGAAGGTAATTTAATAGGAAAAATAGAGGTCCCAGCCGATGCTGTCGTATATAATCCAGTGAAAGAACAATGGGTGAATGTGGGATCTGGCAAAACAGCAGCTGTAGAGGTAAGATATTCATTAAAGCTAGGAAACTGGCATTATAGCGCATTGTTTGAGAATTGGAATGCACCTGCAGAAGCAAATATGTCCATGGCCGATGTGAAGTATTGGATAGCTTTCTGGTATGAATGGGCAAGTAACGATTCTGCAACTGATAAGTTTTACGATAAAGCAATTGCTGAGGAATGGCAACCCATATTGGATACAATAAAAGGCTTCAAGTTCTTCGACAACGGCACTGTGGTGGTATGGGGCGACTACGTACACCCAGTAAGTCGTGATGTGATAGCGGATTACTACGCAACATTTGCATGGCCTCCTGTTCCTTGGGAATTGTTAGACGCCATGTCATGGGTCGTAGCTTACGGTGGTAATGTCACGGATTACGAGTATTCTTGGGACGGGTCAAAAGGTGAGTGGATAGATATGCTAAACCCCAATCACGTACTAGATCTCAGGAAATTAATAGAAGAGATGAAAAATGAAGGTTACATACCGGTTCCTATCTCAGAAGATGTAACACTTGATGTTGCAAAGGTTAGATATGAATTATTTGTGAACTTTACTGATACCTTCGGTCACGCTGTAATAAGCAACGGTCCATTCTATCTGGCCAGATGGGAACCTGGCATGATCTACTTAGAACTTCATGCATTTAGAGATCCGTCATATCCATTTACTGCAGATTATTGGTATGAGAAGATGAAGATCTCCATACCCGTGATCGCTGCACTTGAAGTGCCAGCGGAGGTCACTGCAGGAGAGGATGCGATTATTAACATTACAGTAACTATTGACGGACAACCTGCGCCTAATGGCACTTACGTGTATGTGAGAATTAGAAATTCAACGAGCAGTGAAATATTCTACGAAGGCAATGCAAAATATGTAAGTGAAGGAAAATTCAGATTCATTATACCCGCCAATGTCACTAAGGAGATGCCTGAGGGATCTACATGGATGGTTGATGTTCTAGTGGCAGAGAAAGAAGGAGCATTTCCAGTGATCCGCTGGAGTGCATTCGCTGTAGTAGCTGCGCCGCCTCCACCACCACCTCCAGCAGAAGTCACTTTTGCAGGTATCCCATGGTGGGGTTGGATAGGCATTAGTACTGTTGTCACAGCTGTGGTGGTAATTGGTGCCATGACAGTCCTCAGAAGGAGAGCTGCAAGTGCATAGTTCAAAGGTGTAAAGTACTTCCTCTTCACCATTTCAATAATCCAATTTTTTACTTTAACTTTTTTAGTAACTTTTTGATCTTCCGCTTTAGCTTCAAGCGAGGCTGTTTGTAAAGGTAGGGTCTATAAGGGTGCCCCGCTCCTGCTCCATAGATTCATTGTGATGACTCAATTAGTCCGTGGATGCGCCACATAGCACAACACAGTTATAGCTATCTCGTTATGGCAAAGAGACTAGCGCTGGAGTTGCAGACGAGGCAGAGACACATGGAACGCCCTTTGAAGTACGAGACGTGGAAGCTCACAGATCTATGCGCAATGAAGGCTCCTCCTCAAAATAACTTTCAAAAGAGCCGCAGAACTCGCACCATTCATTGTGGGCGCATTCTCAGCCCTCAACAATATATATAGAGCTTAGTGAAACTAAAAAGACTGGGCGATGAAATCCGATTTTCTAATTGCAGACTTCACAGGAATCCCGTACCGACAAAAGAATCTCTAAATCAAGGTTCACTTTCTGTACGACATACGATCTGCCCTCGTAATAGCCACAACCTCCAGCCCTGTACGGGAAACTCCTGCACTCGATTCTTGAGAAATCCATCGTGTTCGCGGACTACGCATACTTCGAAAGGGACAGCATCGAGAAAACCTTGGAAAGGGATGTGCTCCTTCTTGCAAAATCCAGAGAAGCGGCGATGCTGGGCCGCAAAGGTACGAAAGGATATTCGAGAGCCTCAAACACCTTCACCGCCATAGAAGCGAGGGAGAACGCTTCTGCTCGAGGCTAAAGGCGAGATTGAGAAGGAGGCTGAGGTACTAACTCGTTGAACGCGCGGTCGCACCAGTGAAGTGGTTATTCTTCGCGTTGAACGTGAAGCGAGTCGCCACCGGGAGAGCGAGCATGTGGCGCGGAAATAAATGACGCCCTAGGCCGATGCCTGGCCGTGTGGGTCTATGTTAAATTTATCTATGAAACAGCCTCTCGTCAAAAGCGTAAATTTAATTTAGATAAATCTTAATGTCGTAACAAGGTATGCGATGTAGAGATGATGAACATGGGATTTAAGAGATACGTAATAATTAGAGGATTTAATGCTACTGTCACTTTAATTATAATAGCTTTTCTGATTTCTGTTCTCTTTATAGGCACATTAGATCAGATTATCAAAGCACAGATTCTTGGGGAAGTACAAGCATACGTAAGAGAACATCAAAGAGAATTTGCGGGTATGAGCCCCGAGGAAAGAGAACAAGCTATTAAAGAATATGAAAACAGACTTATTAAGAAATATGGGCTGGATCAACCTATTATAATACGAATTTTTATTTACACGTGGAGAATTTTAACCCTTGATTTCGGCAATGCTGTTCGAATGAGAACCGCGGCCGGAAGCCAAAAAGTAATGGATATAATAATCGAAAGACTCCCTAGGACGGTAATTCTTTTTACAACAGCTGAAATATTTGTAATACTTTTTGGGGTCTTTATAGGGCTAAGAGCAGCACGCCAAGCAGGTAGTTCCTTGGATAGAGGAATTTCTATTTTTGCTCTTATAACGAATAGTCTTCCTATGTGGTGGTTCGGTATGCTTATGATTCTACTGTTTTCTTATTACTTGAATTTATTCCCATCAGGTGGTTTTGTCTCTTTGCCTCCTCCTACAGACCCGTTAGGTATCTTCTTGGATTTCCTCTGGCACTTAACGTTGCCTCTCTTAACAGTGTTTTTTATTTCGTTTGGTGGTTTTGCTTACGTGGTTAGAAATATAGTACTGGAGACATTACAGGAAGACTTCGTTATGGCGGCAAGAGCGAAAGGAGTACCTGAACATAAGGTTATTTATGGTCATGTGCTAAGAACCGCCGCCCCCCCTATTATTACAATGTCGCTGTTAGGAATTGTAGTATCTTTAAGTGGAGCAATAATAACGGAAACAGTATTTTCATGGCCTGGCATGGGTCTCGCATATTGGATTGCAATAGAACAGGGAGATGTTCCAGTATTGTTAGGATTAACATATGTCACAACTATTGTTTTCATAATTGCAATGGTTCTCGCGGATATCTTATATGGCATTTTAGACCCTAGGATAAGAGTTGGTGGGGGCTAAAGAAGTTGGCAATCATATCAGAGTTTGCGAATAAATTCAAAGAGTTTTGGAAGGAATTTAAGAAACAAAAGATTGGAATAGTAGGTTTATTTCTACTGATACTATTCATTACCATTACGTGTTTAGCACCACTTATAGCCCCTATTGAAACTCTAACAAGATGGAATGACCGAACGTACTGGGAAGATCTGCCAGAACAAGTGCCACCGGAATGGATTAATATGTTTTCATCGGAGAAGTATGCAACTCAGCAGTGGTTGAGACTTTCGAAGTGGTATGAACGAATTACGGAAGTTGGCAAAGCAGAGTATTTGTATGCAACTTACAGTTACATGTACGATAAACCCCCATCAGAATTAATCTTCAAGATGACCATACGATGTTATAAGCCCGAAAAACCAGCAACTGTGATAATAAAAGTATTAAGACCGGACAATTTAACAATAACACTTGTGCAGATAGTCTTGGGGAAGGGGACATTACCGGAGGGAAGGGAGTTCATTGATATAAAGGTTAGAATAACTAGCAAGGATAAAATGTTCAGGCAAAATGTTCTCTCCTTTGTATATAAAATTGATCCAGAAGGGGCCTCCTCAATAGCAACACTAGAATTATTCGATCCCATGTATGCAATATTTTCTAAAGCCCAGAAGGGGATGTTATTCGAAAGAACAGCCGAACCTCTTAAAGGTCCTTATCAGTTCTTAGTATCAGTGTTTTTATCTGATTCGAGAGATACCATTGTGGATGCGCAAGTCGTAATTGTAGGAAGAGTGTATGGACTTCTAGGTACGGATCATATGGGCCGGGATCTTTTTGCTGCAATAGTATGGGGAACCTGGGCTGCATTAGCAATTGGTGTTCTGACATCATTAATAAGTGTTTTTATCGGACTAATATATGGTGTAGTGAGTGCCTATGCGGGTGGGAAGGTAGATGAAATAATGCAACGAATTTGTGAAATAATGTATTCATTGCCAGTTTTGCCATTGTTAATACTACTAGCTGCAATATTTAAGCCCTCCATTTGGAATATCATCCTCATATTAGCCATTTTTTCGTGGCCTGGGATATCGAAGGTTGTGAGAAGCATGGCTCTTCAAATAAAGGAAATGCCATTCATCGAAGCAGCAAAAGTTTACGGCGCTAGCAGATTTAGGATCGTGTTTAAACACATTCTTCCTCAACTATTACCATATACGTTTGCTATGATAGCACTTAATGTACCAGGTGCAATTCTTGTTGAGGCAGGAATTAGTTTCCTAGGATTGGGTGATACAACAATTCCCACATGGGGACAAATATTATACTATGCACAAGTGCATATGGCAACAATAAAAGGAATGTGGTGGTGGGTTCTACCACCAGGCCTTGCTATTGCATTAATAGGAATGTCATTTGCGTTTATAGGATCGGCTCTTGATACCATATTAAATCCAAAGTTGAGGAAAGCTTAGGAATGTGGTGTAACAAGTATGAAAGAAGATCTATTAGTAGTCAGAAACCTTAAGACCTACTACTTTACATCAGCAGGAGCGGTCAAGGCCGTAGATGATGTATCACTAACTGTTCACGAAGGAGAAAGTGTGGGTATTGCAGGAGAGTCTGGATGCGGAAAGAGCACTTTTGCTTTTTCGTTATTAAAGATGGTACCACCACCTGGGAAAATAGTTGATGGAGAAATAATACTCGATGGTACTGATATAACAAAATTATCAGAAGATCGCATGAGAAGAGAAGTTCGCTGGAAGAAAATTTCGATGATATTCCAAGGGGCCATGAATTGTCTAACTCCAGTTTATAAAGTCGGATATCAAATTGCTGAGCCACTAATCTATCATCTTAACCTATCCAAAGAGGAAGCTCTGGAGCGAGCAAGGAAAAGTTTAAGACTCGTAGGCTTGCCCGAAGAGATTGCAGAAAGATATCCCCATGAACTAAGTGGCGGCATGAAGCAACGTGTTATTATAGCTATGGCCCTAGTGTTAAATCCAAAGATTGTGATTGCTGATGAGCCCACGACGGCCCTTGATGTAATAATTCAAGCACAAATACTAAATTTATTAAAAGAGTTGAAAGACAAGCAGAAGTTGTCCATAATACTAATAACTCACGATTTGAGTATAATGGCCGAACTTGTGGATCGTGTTGTTATAATGTATGCTGGCAAATTTGTCGAAATCGGAGTATCAGACAATATATATAAAGATCCGGCACACCCATACACGAAGATGTTATTAAAGGCAATACCTAGGCTTCGTGAGAAAGTGTCTCAACTAGAGTTTATACCGGGAGAACCACCGAATCTGATAAATCCTCCTTCCGGTTGCAGATTTCATCCTCGCTGTCCCTTTAAAAAAGATATTTGTAAGTATCAGGTACCAAGACTCAAAGAAATAAATGATAAACATTTTGTGGCCTGCCATCTATATTAAAGGGGATGGCGATATGAAAAACAGGAATGATGTGCTAGTAGAGGTTAGAGAACTTAAAAAATGGTTTCCCTTGAGAAGAGGGCTTGTTGATGTATTAAAGAGACGTCCCCCGCTTTATGTAAGAGCGGTGGATGGAATTTCATTTATTATACGTAAAGGTGAAGTATTTGGGCTTGTAGGAGAGTCTGGATGCGGAAAAACTACGACAGGAAGACTTTTATTGAAACTAATCGAACCGACAAGTGGGGAAATTTTCTTTGATGGTAAAAACATAACAAAGATGAAAAAGCGTGATGAGATAAAAAAATTCAGAAGGGAAGTCGCCCTAGTACAGCAGGACCCGTATGGTGCATTAAATCCACGTTTCAAAATAAAGGACATAATAACGGAGCCATTAATTGTTCATGGAATAATAAGAACCGAGGAAGAGAAAACAAACACTGCATGTGAATTACTTAAACATGTTAGAATGGTACCTCCCGAAGATTTTATTGATAGATACCCTCACATGTTATCTGGAGGTCAAAGACAGAGGGTTGTGATCGCAAGAGCAATAGCTCTTCGTCCCAAATTTATAGTTGCAGATGAACCTGTATCGATGCTTGATTTATCAATACGGGCGGAGATTTTGCATTTAATGAAAAATCTACAAGAGAAAATGGGCATAACATACCTTTATATAACACACGATCTATCCACCGCGCGTTACTTTTGCGATCGTATAGCCGTAATGTATTTAGGAAAAATTGTCGAAATAGGAAATAAGGATGAAATTATCGACAATCCGCTCCATCCTTATACAAAAGCTTTAATTGCAGCAGTTCCCGAACCAGATCCTTCAAGAAGATTCAAAACGTTTAATGTGCCAATTAAAGGGGAAATAACAAGCCCTATACATATACCAAAAGGTTGTAGATTTTATCCTAGGTGCTTAATAGCACAAGAGAGAAGAGAACTTATGGAAAGATGTAAGAACGAAGAACCGCCATTAATCGAGATAGGTACAGATCACTATGTAGCATGTTGGCTTTATAAGTAAAATGTATTCTTCTCAATAGTACTTCTGAAACTTTCTGAGGAATGGACATTTATAGTCAATTTCTCCATTCACGCCACCTCCCATCGTGTGGCGAAACGCGCACTGGTGGGCGACCGAAATAGGGCACAGTGGGCGCAATACCAAGCAATATCATGCAAATCCCAAACACCAGCCGAGGATGGACACGCATCAACCGCCTACCCGAAGAAGAGCAAACCGAGCGCATCGAGAAAACATGTGTGGCTTGTCGGGGTCGAATCACAGCACGAAATCAGGTAAACGTATCAAAGGTTGTGCACGGTATCGGTTTTTGTCGAGAGACGGACAGGACATTTTTTATAAGCCCCGCCCGTCCATCTCACGCACATGCGAGCCCCAGAAACTAAACCGACACATGAGTACCTCCTCGATATTATTAAACTCTTCGGAAGAGAGCTCAGAACCTTCGTGGCCGCTTACGTCGACATGCTGCTGTCACTCCCGGAAAACATATCCGCAATGATGCGCTACTCGACGTGCCCGCATACAGAACCACAGCCCGCAGGAAAAATCATAGAGGCCGCTCGAAAAATCCGCCGCGTCAGAAAGGCCCTGGGGCCGCGCAAAAAAGATAGCGGACCGCCGATCCCCGTCCATCATAACGATCGACCAAAAAGGTCGTCCGCCGATACGGAGCCAAATCCTTGCCGTGGGAATGTGCTGCGACCCATCCCTCAAGAATGTCGTCAACGGAATCTCCACCGTCGACGCTGCTCTCGTGAACCGCGGCCGCGCATCACGAACCTACACAAAATACACGTACCGCCCCGCACGATGAAAATCATCCACGGAGAAAAGAAGCCGAAAGGCGGTACAAGAAGAAAATGGAACTTTCCGTCGAGCTCGTGGCCGAGGCGCTGAATTTGGCCGAATCCCTCGGCTTCCCAAGATTCATGTGACGGTCGTGATGGACTCCCAGTTCGGGCGGGGGCGCCTCCTCGACGGGAGGAGCATGCGTTATCTCGTGAGAGGGTGGCGAGGAGAGAAATGTCCGCTTTTCGGGTAGATGGGTCAGGGTGGAGGGGCCTTCTCCGCCCTTCCTGGAGGTCTGTGATCGACAAAAGGGGGCGCAGAGTGCTTTATAAGGAGATCACGGCCTGCGTCATGGACTCGGGCGGGGGCGCCCGTTCTTCCTAATGACTAAGGATCTCCGCATGGACGCGCGTACGGCGCTGCGTTGCTGGATGGATCGGTGGGCGGTCGAGGAGATGCAGGGGGAGCTGGGGCAGATTTTCGGTCTCCGCGGGATTTTCTGCAGGTCTGAGAGCATGGTTAGGGTGAGGACATCGTTCTGCTACCTGCTACATCTCGTGTTTTCGATCAGGGCGGCGGAGATTTCGAGGCTTGGTGCTCGCGTCACAGCATACGATTTGTGGAAGGAGTATTGCGGACTTGACGGTCTTATTGCTGAGAGATGGGAGAGAGAATTTGTTTATATCTGGATGATGCTTCGCAAATGCAGTTTTTATCAACTTAATTGCGGTTGCTCAACCTCTGCTAAAAAAGCAACCTATGACTCAGCATTGGTCGTTGTAAAAAGTTTAAGCAAGTATGCAAACGATAAAATACATCCTCCGAGAGAAAGTACTGCAGCTATTAATGAGTACATAGCAAAGGGTCGAATTATCAGATGAATAGTATACTCGTATTCTACTTTAACATAGCAATTAGACGTAAGGTTATTGCAGACTTCAAGTATTAATACTGGCAGAATATGAACGGACGATACATTTATTTTTAAACAAATAGGTTCTTTAATAATACCCCTCCATAGCAACTCTCTAAACATAGAAACATTAGAATTCTCAAAGGAAAATTCTTCTAAAAAAATCGATGTATAAATTGAGGAATTCGCAAAAAGTTTGAATGATGCTGTTGTATTTACAAGCAAACCCTCTTTAGGAACTTTTGGAGGATCTATGTAGATTTCTTCTGTGATATTCGGGGGAACTATAATTACATTTTTCTCGATATAGCGTTTATTATATTCTATAAGAGAGGCAAAAGAGAGAGCAACTGCTAAGAGCATCAATAAAAGTCCCAGTGATATTCCCACAAGTGCTTTTCGCCTGTTATTACTATGTTTCTTTTTAAACATGATAATCCTCCTGAAATGGGAATGATTTCTCTATCCCATATCCTAGCTATTAACCATCAGTTTAATTAAGACTGTTCAGATATTTTCTGCAACGCTTAATTAATTAAAATTTCATCGAGGCCTTTCTTAAAAGCAAGAGATTTACTAATATTGGTGCTTCAAATATCGTTTGTGCACGCCATTGTCGAGAATATGCTAAGGGATAAGTACTTTTCATTAGACGCTCAAACGACGTAACAACAAATTTTCTTGACGTAAATATTAGATTTGATGCATATTTTAATGAGATAATTGTTGCAAAAACCCCCTCTAACAAACTGTATAGAAAGATACCTGTGGAGATCGCTATGAGCACTCTTAAAAATGGAATTAGGATTGCCAACGAAAATAACAGAAGTATTATTGACAAACACATATAATTCAGAAAACTTATTGAAATACTCCCTTGAATATCCCGATCAATAGAGGGACCTATTTTCTTTTCAAGAATTGATGATGATATTAAAGAGATCATACCATTAGTTAACACGATGGCAATTAACATCACAGTCAAATCACAGATGCTACGAACAATCATGTACGACATCAGACCTAAGTAAGAACCCAGTAACATCGAGAAAAACAATGTTATAAATAAAGATTTCTTTATATCCAGTGGCGAGAGTATATTGGCGAGAGTATTCCACAATTGATGTAAATATTTTATATACTCCTTGAAATTAAGTTTGCTCTCTCCAAGTTCTCTACCTTTAAATCTATATGGTACCTCAACTACTGTTGAATAATTACCTTTTGTTAATATTTCGAGAAGTATTTTAAACCCTTGGGGATTCAAATTGATATTTTCTACAACTTTCCTTCTTACAAGAAAGAACCCTGACAAAGGATCTTTGATCTGTTTAAATGCAGGAATTAACATATGAACAAGTGTCGTGGCACCCTTTGATATAATCTTTCTTCTCAGTCCCCAGTTTTCGATCTCTCCTCCCTCTACATATCTGCTTGCTATCGCGATATCTGCGCCATTCTCTACGGCAGATAGGAGTTCGAGGATTTTCTCGGGGGGATGTTGGAGATCTGCATCCATTACTCCAAGCACTTTACCTCTAGCGATCTTGAATCCATCAACTACTGCGGATCCCAGCCCTCTTTTGTTAATT